>Ga0307507_10006024_pt1 | contig 19104 bp, 7 predicted proteins | sample 7_EM_MG_FD_207223 | JGI IMG/M metagenome (GOLD analysis project Ga0307507, IMG submission 207223) | Populus trichocarpa ectomycorrhiza microbial communities from riparian zone in the Pacific Northwest, United States - 7_EM | ecosystem: Host-associated > Plants > Roots > Unclassified | place... | reverse complement strand
CGTTACTAGTCTTCTTAGAAGGCCTCCTTCTAGGCTTATTTTTAAAGCTAGTATCGCCAGTTTTCAGCGTCCGTTAAATAATACTGCGTACGGTAAAGTAGGGGGTCTTTTTAAGCTTAGATATTGCAGTAAATCTATATCCATTAACATAACGAGTCTAAATTTGAGCTCTTTTAACCACTGTTAGCTCTTTTAGATCTATTTTGCGCACTCAACCTATAATAAAAAGTAGTGTTTTAATATAGTAAAAATTGGATTAAGGCGGGGGATTTAAAAGTGTGTAGGTAGGGTAATTTATACTAGTCTACTTAGGAAAAATTAGCAAATAGTACAAGGAACTAATTGTACGTTATACTAGGTTCCAAAGCTTTTATTTTACTATTATTATTACCTCTAGATCTCTAAATATTTATATAAGTTAGCTTATAAATCCTTACTAGCTTAAAAATATATACTTAGCCTCTTAGTTAGTAGTTGTGTCCCTATATTCCTATATCTTAATAAGGTAAGATTTAAACCACTTAAGTGCTCTGCCTATTAGGAATAGTCCCACATAGACTACTTAATCTATTAGTATAGCAAACTTTATACCCTCTTGTACTACCTTAAAGCGTATTTATACTAGAAATCCCTTAAGCTTAAACTTTTCCCCTAAGAATTGCTTAACTAAGGGTAACTTAACCTTTACCACCCCAATTCCATTAATTCTGTCTTTAAGTATTTAATTATTATCCATTAACTAATTAACCATTTCCTATAACTGTTTAACTATAACTAGTTACGAGTTAGTATCCCTTATACTAATGTCCCTACTAGTACCTAAGGTAATTGCTACCGTTAATAGCGTTGTAACTAATGCTTTTAGTGGTATATTATTTGACTTTATTAATACTATAACTAGGTAGTGAATATATAACTATCTAATCAAGGTTACGTCCTTGCAGTTATGTGACCGCAAATTGCCATCACGTGACGGCAATCTAGGGCAATTTGCGGCAACTTGCCTACGAACGCGAGTTAAAAGGGGTTGATTACGTGAGCTAAGCGAGCTTAAGAAATCCACTAAATTCCACCTGTAGAATAGGAGAATTAATAAGCATTAATCAAAATCAGTTACCACCTATACTATTGCAATAGTATTACGTATTACTGGAAGTGATACCAACACTAATTAGTAATTACAGATTAGAAGACGTATTATCTATAAAGAGAGATAAGCTTAATTAGTCCCTGCTAAAGGCCTCTACCGATCTCGCCTGCTAAGGAGTATCAGTTAATGTGTATTTAAAAAGTCAACCCCTATCTATTAGGCCCTTAATTTTTTATATACGGCCCTTAGGTGTTTAAGGAACTAACCCCTTTTAATAGGCCCTTGGTTTGCGTCTATTACGTATTTTATACTACCCAGATTACGTTAAGGAGCATTAGTTAATGTGTACTTGAAAAGTCAACCCCTATTTAATAGGCCCTTAATTTTTTATATACAGCCTTTAGGTACTTAAAGAACCAACCCCTATCTAATAGGCCCTTGGTTCGCGTCTATCACGCATTTTAAACACGTTAGGTACTTAAGGAACCAACCCTTTTAATAGGCCCTTGGTTCGCGTCTATTACGCGTTTTTTATCTAGAACCTAAAATCGAACTTGACAGGAGTCACGAGACAAGAATTAATATGTTAGATATTAGGGTATAAGTTAACGCAGGACAGGAGAAATGGCCTAAAGGTATTAACTTATAGTCCGACAAAACCACCATAAAGGATATTAATGAATTTGTAAAGTTTAAGATCCTAAAATACAAAGCGTACGACCTTAAGGATAATAAACTATAGGAGGTCTATAAGAAAGATTTCTAAAACTTTATAATATAAATCTTTAAGGATTGCAACCAAATTGGTATCTAAAAGGCTCTAAACGTTCCTACGGACTAATAGCGTATGGATAAGGAAGTATAGGAATGCTATAGTCCCTAAATCGCTATTTAATACCTTGCAAGAAGAAGACTCTATAGAATAGACTAAGCCTAAGATTAAGGAGCACATGGTAACTAGAGGAAAGTTTACCTTAGGATAAATTAACTACCTCCTTAAGAACAACTTCGCTAGTACCAGTATGTCACGGAGTGAACACAAGCGATGATAATATATAGCGAAGTAGATATTATTAAGCTATATATATAAACTATGTGATGAAGTTAAGACGTTGCGTAAGGAAAGAAGGTAAGGAAACGGGAGGAAAGGGGTATATATTGTTAACTTGGTTGCTTGGTTAACACGTATATAGGGCGGAATAGGCTTTAGGTTATGGTCCTAGCGGATCTTGGCAGAATGTAGCGGAATATGGTAGAGGACGGCAAATTGCCGTAGATTGCTGTTACGTGATGGCAAATTGCCTTAGATTGCTGTTATGTGTCTTAATTAACTAAGTCGTTAATATAGAGGTTAAGATAGTAGAAACAGGTAGATGTGTATAAGGTGTCACGGAGGTATCCTATAACAGTACCCCCCCTTTAAACTCGAGCTTCTGCGAGATGGGGCTGTGGTAGTTCTAAGTAGAGTTTATAAAAGTCTTCTACGGCTTGTGTAAATCCTACGGAGTTAATAGGTTTCTATAAGGGTTTAGTAAAGCCTCTCCACTTTATAAGGTATATATACTGGCGTTTCCGTTTGTTATACTTAATATTGTTAATTCTTTTAACAAAGTACTTATTTTTACCATCTACCTTAACTGGTGGGGGAGGGTCCTAGATCTGTCTAGGCAGGGTGTCTAATATAGGGGCAGCAGGGCAAAGGACTGACGTATAGAATATAGGGTGGATTTTAACCGTATTAGGGAGCTTTAGTTAGTAGGCATAAGGAGAGACAACTTTTTTAACTTTATAAGGGCCGGCGTTCCCCCAACCAAGTTTCTTAGTAGGTTATTTTATGTTTAGATTTCTTGTGTCTAGCTAGATAAAGTTACTAATTTAGTAAGCTGGTGCTAGGGTTTAGTTCTTATTTGCTACGGCTTTATAGATAGACTAGGCCCATGTTATTTTATTAGTAAGGAACTCCTATAGTTCTTCCATCTTCTTTACGAATTCGTTTGCTTTTGTAACTTATAAGGCCTAATAAGCTAGACAAGAAATATTACTAAAGGGTTTAAAACCTATTCGTAGGTGCTAGCTATAATTAGCCAGGAATAGGGAGACCTTTATAGTTTCTAAGACGGAGTTATTTGTAGTAAACTTAATAAATGTAAGCCAGTCCATCTAGTCGTCCTGCAGATACAACGTGTATATCTGAATATACTGTTCCATTATAGCATTTGTATGTTCCGTTTGACCATCCGTTTCTGGGTAATATGCTGTAGATAATAGTGCTTTAATATAAAGTTGGGTAGTTAGTTCTTTCCAGAATACTAAGACGAACTAGCGGCCTTTATTAAAAATGATTGTTTTAGGGAGTTTGTGGAGTTTCTATATATAATCTAGGAATAGTTGGGCAACGGCAGGTGCTGATATATTAGGGCAGGCGATCAAGTGTCTTATCTTAGATAGTCGGTTTATAACTACTATAATGTTTATATAGCCTTTACTTTTGGGGAGATTAACAACGAAGTTAATTAAGATATCCTTCCATCTTTAGTCCGGAATAGGCAGTGGCTTTAGAAAGCCGTTGTACGTCTTATACAAAGCTTTAGCTTATCGGCAGGTATGGCAGCTAGAGACATACCTTTATGTTATATTATATATGTTCGGCTAGTAGTACTCCCGTTGGAGTAGTTCTAGGGTTTTTTTTTAGCCTGGGTAGCCGGCTACTGGTAAATTATGTACGTGTTTAAGGAGCTTAAGCTTAAGCTTATTATAATTAGGGACAACTAGGCGGTTCCGGTAGTATAAGCGGTCTTTGCGAACTTTATATTTACTTAGAGAGATCTTTTTAGAGCATCTAACGCCATCTTAAATTAGCTTAAGTGTCTCTTAGATAAACTCGTTATTTAGGTATTTATTAATTATAATCTGTTTAATCGATTAATCAGTTATTTTAAAGACGTATACCGTAAGGTCTTTAGCTAGGGGATTAAATAATTTAGGACGAAGCAGGGTTTGATTATAGTAGGCGCGCGCTTCTTCCTATGCTGTTATGTCTTGTAAACGTCGAGTTAGGGTATTAGGTTTTTAACCTTAAACGCCTAGGCAGTATATAATTAAGAATTGGAAATAAGATAGATATTCTAACTAGCGGGCTTAATAATAACTTAGCTGTTTCATAGTTATAAAGTACTGTAGATTTTTATAGTTGCTAAGGACCTTAATTGGAAATCCAGCGCCTTCTAGTTTGGGTTAATATTGTTTAAAACATCTAATAATAGCTAATAATTCTTTATTGTAGATCTTGTAGTTATATTTGGCTGGACTTAGTTGTTTTAAGAAGTATGCTATAGGGTATAGTACCCCTTCTTTATTATACTAAGATAGAATGCCTCTAGTAATATAGTTAGATAAGTCAGCTTCTATAACACTCTTTCAGTTTGGGTTAAAGTGTTGGAGTACAGGTATAGTAGTGAATATAACTTTTAGATAGGTAAAGGCCTTCTTATATTCCTTATTAAAGATAAAGGCTTTATCCTTTTGGGTTAGAGCTATAAAAGGTAAAACTAGGGCAGAGAAGTTATTAATAAACCGTTAATAGAAATTAGCAAATCCTATAAAGGCTCTTATATCCTTAACGTTTTTGGGTTCTTACTAGTTTATAATTACTTTAATCTTCTTTGGGTCCATTTATATGCCATCTATAGAGATAATAAGTCCAAGGTATAGAACTTCTATTTTATAGAACTTGTATTTATTTATATCTAATTATAGTCTAGCTTTATGTAGGGCTTTTAAGACAAGGTTAATGTGTTTCTTATATTTAGCTAGGTTATTGCTGTATACTAGGATATTGTTAATATAAGCAGTATAGAAAACGTCCAGGTAAGGTTATAAGGTATTATTTATAAAGTATTGGAATAAACTTGGGGCATTTGCAAGGCTGAATAGTGTTACTAAGTATTTAAATAGTCCATATCTAGTACAGAATGCGGTAAGTCATTTATCTCCTTTTATAATATAGAGGCGGTTAAATGCGTAGATAAGGTTAAGTTTTGTATAGTAGCGAGCCTTACTTAATTGGTTTAGTATCTCTTAAATTAATGGGAGCGGGTACTGATTCTTAATAGTAATAGCGTTAAGAGCTTAGTAGTCTATATAGAAGCGTAGACCGCCGCTAGGTTTCTTAATAAAGATTATAGGTATAGCTATAGGCAAAGAGCTTGCTCTGATAAATTTTTTACTTAGGTGTTCGTCCAAGTACTTCTATAATACTTGGAGTTTGTTTTAGGACATTTTGTACAAGGGTCTAAATCCTGGCTGTTTTCCTTCTTTAAGTACGATCTTATAGTTGTATAGTTAGTGTTCTGCTAGCTTATTGGCTTCCTTTTGTGAAAATACTTCTAGGTTATTATAGTGGTATACTAGTACTTTCGTGGCAGGGTTAGTATATTTCTTTAGTACTAAGGCCTTTTTAATATTGGCTATTATAACAGCGAAGATCATATGTTTAGGTTTCTTGGTAAGTTATACTAATAGGGTAGCTCTAATTATATAAATGTCTAAGGTATTAAGCGAGCTTAAATTGTCCTTAGTTTCTTATATAGTTTCTTATTTAGGTTTAAGCTTAGTATTAGGTATAGAGTTAGTATCAAATTTAGGTTTGGGTTCTTTAAGTATCCTTTTTATAGTAGAATACCAGTTCTTCTAGTACTTTTATATATTAAGCTTAAGCTTCTACTTAGTTTGGGGTATAGCAGTTAGAGTTAGTTTATATAGTCTAGTATAATTTCTAGGTTCTTAGTGGATGTCAGTAGAAATCTTATATTAGTGGAATTTAGTAGAATTCTCAGGTAGGTAGAATTAGGTGGACTTTTTAGGTATAGGGTAGACATCAATAGAAATTTTAGACTAGTAGATCTTAGTGGATTTTCCAGATTTTAGTTTAGGGTCTAAGTAGCAAGTTATAAGACACTTCTGCTTGCAATAAAAGGCGGTAAATAGAAGCTTAAGGTTGTCCTAATTAATAGTTACCTTATATAGCTTTATCTAGGGTTATCTAAGGATTACTAAGTAACCTAAAGTAGTAATAAAAAGCTTAATCAGTTCTTTGTGGTTTAGGTATTAGAGTCTTAGGAATACTATATAGGTAATACGGCCTAAGATAATATGTTTGCCATTAAATCTAAATCCATTAATATGCCGGTTAAGGGGGATTAGAGTAAAACTATTATTTTATATAAAGATCTTATTAATAAATCCTATGCTACTGGCTCCTATATTAATTAGGACTTAAGCATTAACCTATTAATCATTCTACCAAAGATAATAGTTAACGGTTATGCTGCAATCTTAAGAGTTAGAGTTCGTGATATCTAAAGCATTTAATAAGATCCTAAGGCAGCGCTGTCCTAGAGAGTAACTTAGCTCCAGGACCTTCCTTTTAGAGGCGATTAGGGTGGAGTTCTTATAGCGTGTTAGTTATAGCTTTGTCCTTATAAGTGGTGCTTACTAAATGCGGGGCTGGAACTAGGTGGAGATCAGGGACGGTAACTAGAGGATTAATACGGTAAATGGCTGCTAGTATTAGCCGTTTATAATTCGCGTTGGGGCATAGGGACGGAGTAGTGGTTGGAGAGGTAGGAGCTACTTCTATACTTAAAACAGAGGCCTAGCTTAGTGCGTTGTTCTTATTTAAAGGACCCTAGTGGGGTGTATTCTAGGGTTCTAGTATTAATATCTATAGCGTTAGGGTGCTTAGGCTAAGACAATAACTTAGTAGATATTTATAGGTTTATTATATTATATTAAGGAGCGGACTTTGGTGTTAGGCGTAGTATATTATTATATTATTTATTAATAACGTTTGCGTAGGCGTTAAGAGCTCCTGGTAGGTCTATACCTATTAGGGAGGTTTTTAGTTCGGGGCTTAGGGATTTAATAAGGCTATTAATTAGTACGGAGTCATTCCAGCCTATTTCTTTTATATAACGGTTGAATTTGGAGAAGTATACTAGAAAGCTTTTTATTCCTTAAGTTATATAGTTTATCTTTCTCTAAGCAGTAGCTTGGCGGTTTGGGTTACTATACATAGCTTTAAGAAGTATAATTAGGCTTAATACTGAGTTTAGTTAAAGAGGTTTAATAAGGTTAGCTACGTCTCCTCCTAATTAACTTAGGGCGTAGCAGAGTCGGTTAGCTTTAGTTAGGTAGCGGTTAGTGTTACTAGTTAGCTTATTTTTAAGCCGGCTTAGGAATAATTAGAGTTCTTATTATTTACTAGTAAATATTAGAGGGTCTAGTAGTTGTTTAGATCGTTGCGGTGCAGTAGTTAGTTTAGGGTAAGTAACTACTATAGGTTTAGGGCTCTCGTTCCACGTGTTTATCTCTAGAAATAGTATTTGGTCTTAAGGCCCTAATATAGGCGTCTTAAGGGTGCGGATTTCTTCTTAGAGGTCTTTAATTAATTGCCAGTATCGTGCTTCTTGTTCGGCTTATTATTAAATTAAAGTGGCTTAGTTCTATGCGAGGGCGTCTATAAAGGACTTTTATATTTCTGCTAATTATTCTTAGAGTGCGGATATAATGCCAACAGCTATTATTGGGGCTTTGGGGTCGTTCTGCGTTTTAAAGGGTAGTATATAGGATTAACGCAACGTAGTGTCACGGAGTAAGCACAAGCAATAATAATATATAGCGAAGTAGATATTATTAAGCTATATATATAAACTATATAATAAAGTTAAGACGTTGCGTAAGGAAAGAAGGTAAAGAAACGGGAGGAAAGGGGTATATATTATTAACTTGGTTGCTTGGTTAACACGTATATAGAGCAGAATAGGCTTTGGGTTATAGTCCTAGCGGATCTTAGCGGAATATAGTAGAGGACGGCAAATTGCCGTAGATTGCCATCATGTGATGGCAAATTGCCTCAGATTGCCGTTATGTGTCTTGATTAACTAAGTCGTTAACATGGAGGTTGAGACGGTGGAAACAGGTGGACGTGTGTAAGGTGTCATAGAGGTGTTCCATAACACAGTACTATTAAAACCCCAATCTTAATCTTACTAGCCACGAACCCTACCCTACTTATAATACTACCTACTATACCCTAACCTACTCCTATACTACCCCTATAATAGGAACCTAATTATATTAACTTAACCCTATAACTAGAACTACCTAGGGGATAGAGTTAAAACTAGGGTTTTAGTAAGGAGTTAATAAACCTTATAAAGATATATATAGAAGATAATAAGTACAGTGGAGAAGATAACAACTTTAACTTTAAACTTACTATCTTCTATAACCTCTATAGCAGAGCTGACGTACCCTAAGAAGCCAAGGTTAAATCCTACCCTACAATACTACGCGGTCTAGCACTTAACCACTACTATACTAACCTTAAAAACATTACCCTAACCCTTTTATTTAACCAAATCTGCAATACCACACGCAATTACTTTAAGGGACCTAAATACAGACGCGGTATATTAGAATAATGGAACTCGATAACTCTAAAGTCCATAATAGGCAAGAGCGAGAATGCTAGAAAATCAACCTTAGACTGCCTATAGTTACTTATTAAAGAACTAAGACACCTCCAGCATAGTCTTAACCCAGATTTACGCATAAATAAGTTCCTTTATAATAAGCTTATTAACACCTACCAGGAGTTACTAGCGTATTAATATGCCTGCTTTAACCTTCTAATAGCCTAACTAGCCTAATTAATAACTTATAATCCTCTATCACAACATTTAAAAAGTTAAATAGTAAGAACCCCCAAGCCTTCTTTACCGACTGCTGCTACCACAGATAATACCCTCAATTACCTTATAGAATATAATTATCCTTATTTAGCTAATATACATTACTAAAGAAGCGCTGCTTTGTCTATAATAAAGAAGGTTATTAGTTATCTAAACACTCTAGAGAAGAACGTAATAAATTAAAGAAGAAGTTTAAGGATAGATTTAACCGCTGCTTTAATAGACATGCCTAATAGTATATTACTGAGTACAAAGGAATAGATAATAATAGTAATAAACTTAACTTATAATCTATTAATAAGGCAATAGAAGCTCTTATAATTAATATTAAGTTACTAATAGTATCTCCAACCTAAGAACAAACTAAACTATTCCTTACCTCTTTTAGAACGATACAGCACAAAGGAGCCATTAATACTATAACTAACTTAGCAGACTAATTCTTTACCTATATAATTACTGGCACTAATTTAATTACTTACCACAATAACCTAGACCTATTTGCCTATATTACTACTAGCTAGTATATATCCAACGAGTTCTATAGAGTAATAATTAACACTAGAGCTTTAAAGAGATTAATAGTAGGTTATGGATAATACCTCGCATATAAAAAGACCCATAATACCATTATTAATACCTTAAAGGCTGGCGCTATTAACGTCTAGTTTAGCATCGGTTCTACCTCTTCTATTAGCTCCGTCATAGTTAATATACTAGTTGGCAACATTGAGTTTTACATTATAAAGGCCAACATACCCTTCCTACTATACCTCGCAGATATGGATATACTAAAGGTCTATTATAATAACCTTAAGAACGTCCTAGTTACCCTAACAAAATTAGTGCCAGTAGTTTGTAGATTTGGTTACCCCTTCCTATTATAGAAAGAGTTACTGTAGTTATTTATAACCTACTTATTTAATTAAAACCCTTACTACCTAACTACTACTAAACTCCGCTAACTCTACCGTTACTTTGGATATCTATTGGCAGATAAGCTATATAAGGTACTAGAACGCTCTGGCTATAATAACATTAATAAGTAGGCTATTAACTACCTTACTAAGTACTGTTCCCACTGCTAGAAACACGGCAAGTCTCCTAAATAGTTTAAATTTATACTATAAGAAGACCAAGATTCCGATTTTAACTATTCCATTTTTATTAATATTATGTATATTAACGGGAGTTCTATTCTCTATGTAATTAATAAAGCTACCAGATTTTAAGCTGTGAGATAGCTACGCAATATCTCCATAAAATATACCTGGGACATCCTATGACTATATTGGATTAATACCTATATTGGACCACCTAACTATATTACCTATAATACTGGGAAGAACTTCGCAAGCAAGGAGTTTTAATAGCACGCTATGGTAATAGCTATATTAACTAAGAGCGTCCTAGTGGAAGCTTACTGGTCTATTAAAATAGTAGAAAGAGCTTATTTAATACTACGCTAAGCATACTAGATAATTACGGAGGAGCTATAGAACTTAGGAATAACTAAAGAACTAGCCTTATAAATGGCGGTAAAGGCCGCTAATAACACAGCTGGCCTAAATAGCTTAGTCCTAACACTTCTTATCTTTGGTACCTACCCTTGTATAAGCAAACTTAACCTACTAGCACCCTCTATTATACAGCGAGCGGCAGCTATAAAGAAGGCAATAGAGGAGATTATAAGGATTAGGGCAAAGAAGCAAGTTAACAATGCATTAAACCAATAAAATAGTCTATCTATTACCATAATCCACGACCTCCCCCTTAACTTAGATGTACTTATATGGCGTAAAGGCAATACTAGACAAAGCGGCAGATGGACTAGCCTATTTAAATTACTCAGAATTAACGGAGAAATATATAAGGTATAACTCCCTAATAGACCTACTAACTTTAGGACTATAATAGTAAAGCCATGCCTATAACCCAAACTAGAAGAACCTAACAAAGAACTAAAGGAGAAGCCGTCTAAAGAACTAACTAAGGAACTAACTAAGGAACTAACCAAGGAACTAACTGAGGAATTAACTAAGGAACTAATAACTACTATACCCCTCTAAAGATTAAAACGGATATAATAATTGCTGATAAAGTCCTAGCAAAATATCGCGGACGTATTAATATTTATTAACAACAGCCTAACAAAACCTAATACTATAACCCTTAAGTGCACCTTATCGTCATTTATAGAGTCTTAATGTAAGGAGATAAACGGTTTACTTAAGAAAGGTATCTTTAAGTTTATTAATACAGCAGACATCCTAAAGGGAGTTAGAATCTTTAACTCCCAGTTTATTAACAAGATTAAGAACGCTTGAATAGATAAGGCCTTTAAAAGGTCTAGACTAGTTATATAAGCCTATAACAACTATAGCAAAGATCTGGTCTTAACATAATTACTAACTATTTAATGTATTAGCCAGAGAATTATCCTAGCACTTATAGCAACCCTATAAGGAAACGAAAGAAGACCAGCCTCTTTATACCTACGCGATATCTTATAAGCTTATATATAGTCTAGTACCTACCTAAACAGAGACTTCTTTATACGCCTACTACTAGAACTTAAACTAAAGAATAGATTAATTCTAAGAGTTATTAAACCACTCTATAGTGTCCCAGAAGCTGGCAACTATTGGTTTAATATATACTACCGCCACTACCTTAATAAGCTATAGATGAATCAGTTAATATATAACCCCTGCTTGTTATATATAAATAGCAACAGCTTTAGAATTGTAGGACTGCAGACTAATAATATACTATTTCTTACTAATAAAACCTTTGTGGAGGCTAAAGAAGCTAGGCTTTAAGAAGCAAAGTTTCTAGTAAAGGAGAGAGAGAAGCTTATACTAAATACCCTAATTAAGTTTAACAGAGGCTGCATTAGGCAAGAAAAGGACTTAATAGCCCTTACCTAGGAACGTTAATGCCAGAACCTAAAGTTGGTTACTATAAAGGCTATAGACCTAACTAGCTCTAGAGGGGAAGTCTATAAGGCAGTTATACTAAAGGACTAGTACGTTGCCTAAAGAGCAAGAGGAGCCTATATCGCTATAGTCTGTTAACTAGAAGCTGCCTTTAACCTCTCCTTTATAGCATAAGTTGTTAACCTAAAAAAAAACATACAAAGTAGCTTAATAAGCGGCTGTAATGGTAAATTAATAATCCCTCCTAAGGACTTCGCTTTGTATAACTTAATACAAGCACTCTTAAACTAATAATATTTACGGACTCGTCCTTTGCCAATAACTACAACCTCTCTTCTTAGATCGGCTTTGTTATTACACTTATAGATAAAGACAATAGGGTTAATATCCTCTATTGGTTATCTATTAAATGCAAGCGAGTTATATAAAGCGTCTTAGCATTTAAACTATATAGTATGGCCTATGGATTTAACACCGGAGCTATAATTAAAGTAACTATTAAGAAGATCCTATAACTCGAACAACTACCGCTTACCCTTTATACCAATTTAAAATCTCTATATAACTGCCTAGTTAAACTTGGGACAATATAAGAGAAATAACTTATAGTTAACCTAATATGTTTACAACAATTATATAAGAGAAGAAAAATAGCAGAGATTAAATGGATTGACAGAGGCAGTAACCCTATAGACGCTATAATAAAATTAAAACCTTGCCAAGCGTTAAAGGACCTAATTAATACGAATATAATCAAGCTATAGGTTACTGAGTAGGTAGAAAGAGGAGAAGATAGAAAGACAGGAATAGAAAGTATAAAGATATTAAGCCAGTAGCTAAGGTACTAGTACTAAGCGAGCTAATGGCAATTTTCTATACCAGGCATAGAAAATCGTGATTAGTTACTTCAGCCATTTAGCAGAATTTAGTGGAATTTAATAGGTGGAAAGTAGTGGAATTTAATAGGTGGAAGGTAGTGGAATTTAGTAGGCGGCATGCTTAAGCACTATTAAAAACTAAATACTCCCAGTGTCTGATTAAGGTTGTGTCCTTGCAGTTATGTAACCGCAAATTGCCATTACGTGACGGCAATTGTCACGGGGCGCGGAACAGTGGCAGCTAAACGTATGTATTCGAGGAGTCTACAAGACGTTACGCAATCGATCGTAAGGGTCGAGGGCGTAAGGAGGTGACATACCTACGCATAGCTGACGTAAGCTGTACGCGAGGTGTACGCGAGAGCACGGGGCTCTCCTATGGAGGCCCCTGCGGTGGGGTTCCGTGACACTACCCCCCCTCCTATAGAGGCGGAGCTCCGGCGACGCTGTGGTTGCTATATACATATAGTAAGGTATAGAGAAGAAAAGGAAATATCGCTAAAGGCTTATAATAATATTACGTAATAAGACTTAGCACCTAAAAATTCAACCAATTAGATAACTTTAACCGCCGGTTAAAGTTCCTAGACATCTTAACGATTTTCCAGTTACGTAATCGCACTTTACCATTACATAATGGTAATCTGCGGCAATCTGACGGTAACCTAACGGCAATTTACCCTTATATAGCAATATACAGTTTAACTCTATAAGGGCTCCCATAGAGAATTAGGCATAAAATCTCTGCTTAAGCCCAGTTTCTATAGGTTTACATAGTAAAAATCGCTAATTAAATCCTTTGCATTTTTAAAGTCTTCCCATAGTTGCCATTCTGGCTAGTCTATGTCAAATCCTATATAGATAGCTCTATAGTAGAGCCGCCGTCCCCTATCTTTGCCACAGTATTTAGAGTTAATAATTTGTTTAATAGTCCACTCCTTATAGTTCTCGTCTTCGTTCTCATCTCAGATTAGTACTGGTGGAGGTTTAGGCTATATCTGTCCTAGTAAGGGGTTAGGCTGGTAAAGGTATAGTAGCTATAGGTAAAATACAGGCTATATCCTATAGGTAGCTAGGGCAGGCGGGAGCTTTAGCTTATATATAGCTCCCCTATTAATGACTTATTTGATTTAATAGGGGCCAAGATTCTTATAATTAAGTGACTTCATAGGCCTCTACGTAGAGATATTACGTGCATCTAGCCATACCTAGTCGCTAACACGCATCTCCAGTGGTGGCGCTCTATAACGATCGGTAAAGTAGGCCTGCTTTACTTAAGCCCAGGCCATTTCTCCCTTGCAGTAGTTAAGTAGATTTTTTATACGGTCTGCATATTAGTCGGTAAGTAGCATCTTAAGGCGTTTTCTATATAGCAGTTTCTTATTAATAGGTTCTGGTGGCTCTATGCCAGATTAGGGGTAATAACCCTTGTTTGCAAAAAACGGGGTAAGTCCTATAGTGGTTAAAACGTGGTTATTCGCTATAAATTCACCTAGTAGAAGGTAATCCACCCAGTCATCCTAACTATAGGCAACTACCTATCATAGGTACGCTTTTATGCTAGTATTAGCTTTTTCCAGTTACCCAGCAGTTTCATAGTAGAAGGATATAAACATCTTAACGGAGGTGCCAAGACATTGGCAGATTCGTCTCTATATATTAAAGTCAAACTGTATGCCTTAGTCGGATGTAATCAAGTCAGGTAGCCCATGTAATCAGTAAACTTCGCAAAGAAAGGCATCAGTAACGTCACTAACGGCTACACCTTCAGTAGGGACATAGTGGCGCTCTTTTATAAGTCGGTATATTATCATAAGGATATTCTTATAGGTACGGCCGTGTTGTTTATAGGGTAGTAGGTCAACAACAAAATCTATAGCAATATCTGCCCATCATCGTATAGGTACTGGTAGAGGGTATAGTAGTCCTTAGTACTTTATATTAAAGGCCTTAGCACGCTTACAACCGTAGCAGGTACCTATAAAGCGTTCAACTAAGTCTATCATCTTAGGCCAGAAGTAGTATCGGCTAAGGAGCTTATAGGTCCCTCCTTTTCCTAAATAGCCGCTTAACCGGAGGTCGTGGGCCATTTGGATTAGTTGCCGTTATAGGTTTTCTAAGTTAGGGATAAATAGGCGGCCTCTATAGTAGAGCCTATTCTCTTTTACTTCTAAGGCTGCTATATCAATCTAGCCCAAGCTTCGGAGGTTCGTAGGCAGTATACAGGTGCCAGCAGTCTTTGCGGCAATAAGTTAATATAGTAGTGGGTCAACAGAGGTGTTATATACTGCGGTAATAAGCTTGTTAATTTTAGGAGGTAATTCTAGTTCTATGGTATAAAGCTAAGGTGCAGTTAGCTCTATTATAGGTAGCATACCTAGGGCTAAGTTCCGTGCTTTTAGAATTGTCTATTATTAGAACTAATTATAGGGGTCGTCTTCTAACTAAGGAAGATCTTGCGAGCGGTGTGTTAAGCTATTAGGCTTAGTACCTTATACTCCTAGTCTATATACAATTTTGAAGTTAAAACCAGAGAGGAACTTATTCCAATATACTTAGCGTTAGTTTAGCTGCTTTATGGTTATAAAGTACTCAAGGTTGCAATAATCCGTAAGGACTTTAGTTGGCTGGTTAGGTTCTGCTAAGAAGAGTTCTAGTTAGAATTCTTTAAACGCTTATATAATCGCAAGGAGTTCCTTATCATAGATCTTATAGTTACACTCTTATAGTATAAGCTTAGACGAGTAGAATGCGACTAGATAGAGGAGGCCGTCGTCACCCATCTAGATAAGAATACCTGCGTTAACGTAGTCTGAGGAGTCGGTTTTAAGATAGAGTTGTCGTCCTAATATAAAGTAAGCTAGGATAGGTGCTTTAGTAAAGGCATTTTTAAGGTCTTAGAACGCTTTCTCGCATTTAGGCGTCCAAGTAAAGCGTAGGTACGTTTTTCTTCCTTTTACAGAAAGGCCCTTCGTTCGCATCATTGCTGTAAATAGTGCTACTACGCCTAAGAAGTTGTATATAAATTTCTAATAGAAGTTGGCGAAACCGAGGAAGGCTTATACGTCCTTAATACAGTTAGGGGCTTACTATTCGGCAATTATATGTACCTTCTTAGGGTCTATACAGACACCCTTAGTAGTAACAATTAGTCTAAGGTATTTTACTTCTATAACTAAGAATTCGCACTTCTTTAAATTAATATAAAGTCCTACTTTCCTAAGGCGCTGTAGGACCTTTCAAACGTGCTTAGTATACTTAAAAGGGTTATCACTGTAAATAAGTATATTATCCAGGTACGTAGAGTAGAAGTCATCAAGGTAGTCCCATAAGGCGTTATTAATATAGCTTTAAAAGGCGCCTGGGCCATTACATACGCCAAAGGGCATAATAGTATATTTAAATTGGCCAAAGCGCAATACAAATACGGTTTTCCATTCATCACCTTTCCGTATTTAGAGATGGTTAAAGGCGGCGATAATATCAAGTTTAGTATAGATTTTGGCTTAACTAAGCCGCTTAAAGGTCTCGCGTATAAGCGGTACTAGGTATCGGTTCTTAATCGTAATAGTATTAAGTCCTCTATAGTCAACACAGAATCGGATACCTCCCCCTAGCTTCTTAGCAAGAAGGATAGGGGCGGCTACTAGTAATATACTAGAACAAATAAACCCTTTATTAAGGTGCTCGTCGATATACTTTTTTACAACTAGGAGTTCGTCTTTTAACATTAGGTAGGGTCTCTTATAAGGTGGCATTTTCCCTTATTTAATATTAATAGCATGGTCGTTAGGTCAATATAGGGGGAGTATATCTACGCCCTTTTGTGAGCATATATTAATAAAGTCGTGGTACCTCTTAAGGAGGAGCTTGCGGAGTTCCTCGTTAGTAAGTCCTTTTTTAAGGTTTATAAACTTCTTAAAGTCTAAAGGTGAAAGTCCGTAGAGTTCCATAGAGGCGTCGTCTTCTAGGAGGTCGACTATGTCTATTCTATTACTATAGAGGACGTGGTCCTGTTCTTTATCAAGCTTATATAGTCGTAATTAGGAAGCTATAGCAACGGTCTAGCCTTTCTTACATGCTATACGGTAGAAGGCCGCAGCACTTACATAGTGGCAGTTGGTTATAGGTAGGGTAATAAGGGGTTCCTTAGGTTAATATCCTAAGGAGTAAATAGAGGCGGCTAGGCCATGCCCTAGGTAAGTCTCTCTACAGTATTTAGAGTTAAAGGTTACTTCTCTCTTTTTCCAGTTAATGGCGGGGTTATATTATTCAAGCCAGTTTATTCTAAGGATAATAGGGTAGTCGGCAAGTGGTATAATATAGGCCCAGAGCTCTTCCTAGTGCCCGTTTATATCTAGGTAGAGTTGTACCATATAGGTAATCTTCTATATAGTATAATTACCGTCAGCAAGTCATAGGGCGCGGGCTTTAGTAAGGGGTAAGGTAGGTAGGTTATAAGTGCGCACAAATTAGGTATCTACAAATTTATCAGTAGCTCCGTAATTAATTATAGAACGGCTTCTATATTGCTTTTTAGCAGTAGTTCCTATTATAGGTAAAACTATCTATTTCCATCTATTTATTTTTACTAAGTTATCTATTAAGTAGGTCGATATATAGATCCCTCTATCGTTAGGGTGTCACGGGACGGGGGCAATGGCTATAGAGCGTATGTATTCGAGAAGTCTACAAGACGTTGCGCGATCGATCGTAAGGATCAAGGGCGTAGGAAGGTGATATACTACGCGTGGCTGACGTAAGCTATACGCGAAGCGTACGCGAGGGCACGGGGTTCCGCTAGGGAGTCTCCTATAGAGGCTCCTACGGCGGCGTTCCGTGACACTACCCCCCCTCTTATAGAGGCGGAGCTCCGGCGACGCTGTGGTTACTATATACATATAGAAGGAACGCTTAAGGCATAGAGAAGAAAAAGAAATAATACTAAAGGGGTTAGCGGTGTGGAGTTCTGCCAGCTTTAATCGTTAAATGGACCAATCAGGATTTTCCATCCCCGGGATAGAAAATCGCTATTAGCTTAGTAGAAGGCGGTAAGCTAAACTAACATCTTTACAGTCCACAGCGACATCGTGTAATAAGGCTTGGCACCCAAGAATTCAACCAATCAGATAACTTTAACCGGCGGTTAAAGTTCCTGGATATCTTAACGATTTTTTGGTTATATAATGGCAATCTACGGCAATCTAACGGCAATTTGCCCTTACGTGGCAGTGTATAATAATTAAACTCTATAAGGGCTCCTATAGAGGATTAGGCACGAAATCTCTGCTTAGGCCCGGTTTCTGTGGATTTATATAGTAGAAGTCACTAATTAGGTCCTTTACATTTTTAAAGTCTTCCTATAGTTGCTATTCTGGCTGATCTATGTCGAATCCTATATAGATAGCTCTGTAGTAGAGCCGCCGTCCTCTGCCTTTACTAAAGTATTTAGAGTCGATGATTTGTTTAATAGTCCACTTCTTATGGTTCTCATCTTCGTTCTCATCTCAGATTAGTACTGGTGGGGGTTTAGGCTATATCTGTCCTGGTAAGGGGTTAGGCTAGTAAAGGTGTAGTAGCCATAGGTGAAATATAGGCCATATCCTATAGGTGGCTAGGGCCGGCGGGAGCTCTAGCTTATATGCGGCTCCTCTATTAATGACTTATTTGATCTAATAGGGGCCGAGGTTCTTATAATTAAGTGACTTTATAGGCCTCTATATAGAGATATTACGTGCATCTAGCTATACCCAGTCGCCAACACGCATCTCCGGTGGTGGCGTTTTATAACGGTCAGCGAAGTAGGCCTACTTTGCTTAAGCCCAGGCTATTTCTCCCCTACAGTAGTCGAGTAGATTTTTTATATGGTCTGTATACTAGTCGGCAAGTAGTATCTTAAGGCGTTTTCTATATAGCAGTTTCTTATTAATAGGTTCTAGTGGCTCTATGCAAGATTAGGGGTAATAACCTTTATTTATAAAGAACGGAGTAAGTCCTATAGTGGCTAAGACGTGGTTATTAGCTGTAAACTTGCCTAGTAGGAGGTAATCTACCTAGTTATCCTAGCCATAGGCAACGACCTGTCGTAAGTACGCCTTTATACTGGCGTTAGCGTTTTCTGGCTGTCCCGCAGTCTCGTAGTAAAAGGATATAGACATCTTAATAGAGATACTAAGACGTTGACAGATCTGTCTCCATAGGTCGGAGTTAAATTGCATGCCCCGGTTAGACGTAATGGAGTCGGGTATCCTATGTAGTCGGTAGACTTCGCGAAGAAAAGCGTCTGCGACGTTGTTAACGGCTATGCCTTTGGTTAGGACGTAGTGACGTTCCTTTATAAGTTGGTATATTATTATTAGGATGTTCTTGTAGGTATAACCGTGCCGTTTATAGGGTGGTAGGTTAGTAATAAAGTCTATAGCTATATCTGCCCACCGCCGTAT
>Ga0307507_10006023_pt1 | contig 19105 bp, 4 predicted proteins | sample 7_EM_MG_FD_207223 | JGI IMG/M metagenome (GOLD analysis project Ga0307507, IMG submission 207223) | Populus trichocarpa ectomycorrhiza microbial communities from riparian zone in the Pacific Northwest, United States - 7_EM | ecosystem: Host-associated > Plants > Roots > Unclassified | place... | reverse complement strand
AAACGTCTCTACAAACGTCTCTGCAATTGATCGCCCGTATGAACGTCTGCACGTCTGTACAGCTACACGTCTGCACGCCTGCACGTGGCTCTGCACGAAGCTCTGCACGAAGCTCTCCTAAGGTTCTGCACGAAGCTCTGCATAAAGCTCTGCACGAAGCTCTGCATGAAGCTCTACTAAGGCTCTGCATGAGGCTCTGCCCCCTAGCAGTAGCAGAGGCACTCCGGGCTAAGGGAGGATATTTTCAAGGAAGGACCCAAATATAGCACCTCCTAGGTGTTGCAATAGCTTTAAGTAGTAGATGTCTATATATCTGTATAGTTTTATCTATATTAGCAGACTATTTAATAAAATATGATATATGATGATAATTTTAACAACGCGTTTTTTGGCTTTAATGAAATTAATATTAGAACTAAGTAATAGCCGTATAATAAAATTTATACCATTTAGAAGCCCTAAGTCTTAAAAAAGAAGTGACTTTGTGTAGTAATAATAACGCGTTATGTAAATGAATGAATTAGATATCCGCAATCTCCGCTTAGTGGATTTTGGTGATAATTTTAACAAGACGCGCCAAACACTCTCAGACGTGATTTTGCAATTCGGAAGACGGCATAGGTTATTCCAATGCTAGCTAAAAAATCGCGTCTGAGCTCGCTGAGGTAAGTCTGAGCATGCTAAGACAACTTGACTCAGCATGCTCAGACTAACGTGCTTTACCACCTAGCTGGCAATACTAGGAACCTGGCAACCCTAAAAACCCACTAAAAACGGGAAAAACTGCACCTTAATATCTTAACAATGGCGTAAAAATAAATTCCAAAATTTTATTATTAGCCTTTTATACTAACTTTAAGACTCTTATTAAAATTCTAAAGTAATAAATCTAGCCGTTATTAAGATATTAAGTTTTGGCCACCAATCTTAAGCTAAAATACTATATCTCTAGAACTACTTAATAGATTACTTTTAAAATCTAATAGTGGCCTTAAAATAGGTATAAAAGGTTAAATATAACATTTTGAAATTTATTATTACGCCATTATTAAGATATTAAGATGCAGTTTTTCCCGTTTTTGGTGGGTTTTTGGGGTTGCCAGGTTCCTGGTGTTGCCAGCTAGGTGGTAAAGCACGTTAAGAAACCTTACCTCAGCAAGCTCAGACGTGATTCTGTTGGTGTAGATTTTCAATCGGTCCGCAAGCGGACTAACTACGTTTGTGTTGCACCACCAGTATCACGTCTGAGGGTTATTCGCAATATTTGTAAAGCGCGTAAACGATATCCGCGTTGCGGAGGTTGCGGATATTAAAATAACTCAACACCAGTATTTTATCCCTTAACCCGCCGGTTCTGGCTCTCAGTTATCGATAAGAATTTAGCCAATAAAGAGCCCTGACACCGCTGACCACGTGATTAAACCTAGGAGTTACCCTGACCGCCCGAACCCGTCCAAATCCGACTTGACCGCTTGAACCTCTTCGAATCTGGCTTGACCACCCGGATCCGTCCGCCCTGGTCGCCTGGCTCCACCTGAGCCCATCGCCCTTGACAACCGAGCGCTACCCATGGCCCGAGCCCCCCTGAGCTCACCCCTTTTCTCCTGGCTCTGCCCGAGACCATTATCCCTTCTTCACGCAACGTCTTTGACTCTCCACGTTAGTAGGCATAGTAATAGTATTCGTTAATCCTATTCATCCTATCTCTACCACTTCCGTGACAGCACCCTGCCACCCAAGGGCTCTGCCAATGGTGGACCGTTAACATAGCGTAAATAGATGTTAATTCAGTGATTATTATTGCATACTGGAAATTAACTAATATAACCGCATCAGTGGTTTAGTGGTAAAATGTAAGTCGCCTGTATCATTACTTTAAAGTGGGGAAAGTTAATTTGACAGCCATCGTTGCCATCGATGGGCCCCGCGTTCGATTCGCGGCTGATGCAAATTTTTTTTAAATTAGGTCTTCATGTCGGGCCAAAGTTTGAAAAGGGAAAAGTACAGTTCTTTAGAACGGTCTCTAGGCGCTTAGTAAGATCATTTGGAAGACCTCTATTGCCGATTATGAACTTACCTCTGACGGAAAATATATATGCCCACCTTACGGAAGGCCACAGGTTTATTTGGGCGGTAAGATAAAATTAATGATAAAAGTAGACAAGTTTAGCCAAGCAAAAAGTGCAGAATTATAAGAAGTATGTGTTGAGGGAGAGGTAGTACACATAGCTAAACTAGGCGAGAATTCACCTTATAACTTGGTCGGAGTTAAGTCTATTTCTTAAGTCTATTTAGATCTACTAATTGTGGAGTATAAGCGGTTCTGGGTATATTGTCTTAAAATTATAATCTAGGATTATAAAATCGTAAGCGTAAGAGAATAGCGAAAGGCAGACCGCCTCTTAGAGGGTATACTGCGTTAAAGCGGCTACTATAACTTCTACTTATAAGATAGTCAATATAGGATTACTGGTGAGTAAGAGTTTTTTAATACTAGAATAAGTGTAATGGGCTCGTATAATTGCTTCTAAACCGAAGCTTGTAGATTGCTACTATATAAAAATACTAAGCTAAGGAGAAGAAGGAGAAGAAGACTGTCAAAGACTGATAAGATATAAGGGGTTGACAAGGCGCTAGTATTAAGCGAGCTAATAGCAATTTTCTATGCCGGGCATAGAAAATCCTAATTGGTTAGCTCTATGAGTGGTACTGGCAGAATATAGCAGAATCTGGCAGATTGCCTAGAAATGCGGCAAATTGCCCTAGAAATGGCAATGTAGCAGGTAACACGCTCTAGCACTATTACATTACCCTCTCCTCCTAAAAAAGCCTGCCCTTAGGCTTTGTCTAAGTTCTTTATTATTATTTAAACTATTATAGTTATCTAACCCCTTTTCCTAGCATTTAATCTAGCTATTTAATTTGCGTAGTAGTTTAGGGAAGTTTAGGTAGGCTAGGTGGAAATCTTATAGCTTATAGGGAGAGTACTTAAAATTAAATACGGGGTACTATTCTAGATCTTTATTATAACTTATCTAGCTTATATAGTATTTTAAGGTACTATAGTCCTTCTTAACTGCTAAGATCTCCTTAACTTTCTATTCTTTATCCTTTATAATTTAAATTAGTAGTAGGGGGTTGTTGTATTATTTAGGTAATAGGTTGTCCGCGGCCTTCTATAGTTGGTTTAGAGAGAAAATAAGGTAGATCTTTATTAACTCTAGTAGCTTAACCTTAAAAGAGTGCTCTACCTTCTTAGGGATCTTATAGGGGCCAGCTATTTAGTGGTCTAGCTTATGGCTCAGTCTCTAGGTCTTTTAGTTCTTTATTAATACCTATACCTTATCTCCTATATAGAAGTCTACCTTATAACAATATTAGTTTATATTAGCCTCTTTCTTCTTTTATACCTTTTTTATAATTGCTTAGGCAGTTTTCTAGGCTCTGTATATTCTCTTAGCAAGTATTTAGGCCTCTTTATAGCTAAGGCGTTCGCGGGCTATTATAGGCCCTATAAGTCTATCTTAATTAAAGAATATTTATAGCTTATATCTATAGAGTAACTTAAATAGTAATATTCCTATACTATTATAAGGGAGTATAAGTTGTACGTAGTCTATTATTGGTAGTAGTTCCAACTAGTTATTCTAGTAGTAATTAATAAAGGGGCGAAGTCGCTAGTTAAGGTATTAGTTTATAATCTTGGTTTAGCTATTAGTTTAAGGGTAAAATATAGTAAAGAGCTTAATCTTAATTGTAACGGAACCTTGTAGCAGGAACTATGGTGGGTCCTATTATTAGGCTGGGTATATAGGTAAGAACAAATTAACAACGTAATAACAACTGGTGGAGTGGTTGCCCAACAGATTAACTCCAATTGTATTCTAAGATTTACTACAAGGAGAGAACTATCTATGGTAGGGACTAAGGTCCTTTAAATACATAACTATACTTCTAAGAAATCCTCTCTTATACGTAAGGTACGTGTTATATGTGTTATATATAGACATACACTGCGTATACTCTGTATACTGCGTATAATATTATATAACTCGCTTACTATTCCTTATTATATAGTTCTACTAGATCTATTCTGGACCGTGCTTATATTAACTAACTAGCTTCCTACAACTCTTCCCCAAGTAGTTATAATATTATACTTAAAGCGTCTATAATACTATCTCCCTCCTCTTTATCTTTGTCCTTAAAGATTCCTAATATCTCTAAGTCATCCACTAGGGTGTAATATCCGTTTAATTAGTCTGGTTAATATCCTTACTTATTATACCTAAAGCTTCTTCTTCTTTATAAGCGCAATATTATACTCGTACTGTGGCTACCATACTGTCGCTTAGTGAGATAATATTATCTCTATATTCTTATTATATAAAAGTGGGGTTGGTATGTGTTGTAATAGCGAGTCCCTTATCTTAACAACCCTTATCTTACTTAGAGTGCACTAAAGTAAATATTTAATTGTCCTATAATGTTCACTCTGTTTCTAACGCTAAGTGTGCGCGTCTTATAACTCTTAACAGTCTTTAAGTTCCCTAAGTAACTTGTTATAGGGTCTCGTATTTAATCTGCCGCTATAAAGCTTAACGGTAAGCTCTTAAGCGCCTTGGATAAGCTTTGTTGTTCGCGGGAAGCGGAGTAGGAGGCTATAGCTGCTTAATAGTATGCCCTTAAAGCCCATTTATCGGCCTCTGCCTATCTTCTTTGTCTTAAGAAAGTGCGTAAGAAGGTCTATTTTAAGGAGTAGAAACTGGTCTAATAGGGTTTATCTAAGCTGGGTAATAAAAGGACTGGCTCTCCTCCTACAAGGGAAACAACTCTAAGTAGCTTGGCAATTGCTCCTCTTAGGTCCCCCTTAGGTGACTTATTCTTTAGCGATCCTTCTTTATTAATATTACCTAACCTGCTTTCTTCTAATACTTCTATACCTTTCCTATAGCGTTCTTTAAGTTGCTTAGTGGTTTCTAGGTAGTCTTACTATAGCCTATTTACTTTACCTTATACTATATTTTATTATCTACGTCCTCGTAACTAATAATCTTTAAAACTTACTATTTGTCTTCCTCTTGTCCTCTATATATATCTGCCTTATAGACTAGTGGCTTAATATTCCCGTGTGCTGGCTCTAGCATTGCGATATATTGTATAGGGTAGATCTTTATTTTAGCTAGTAGGTTTAACTTATATATAACTAATAAAATTCTTTACTTAATTTTAAAAGGTCCTAGTCTAATATAGTCCAATTTCTTACTTAGTTATTAACTCTTGAAATTTTTGTGTAGTAGCTATACTTTATCTCCCTCTTTAAGATCTGGTCCCTTAGATCTCTTAATATTATAGTACCTTTTTATTCATTCTTGTACTAGTTTAGCTGTTTTTTTAAGGTCTGTATAAAGATTTATTAACGTCTCTATTCTTTACTTAGCTGTGCTACTCGTCTTTTTTACTTAATATGGCGATAACGATGTTCTTGGCTTATATCCGTAATTTGCCTTAAATAGTAATGTCCCTATTCCTTTTTATAGTGTTGTATTATATACAAACTGTATAACTGGTAATAACAATACCTAATTGTTTTGTGCGTGATTAATATAGTGCCTTAAATACTGCTCTAGTGTCTAGTTTAGTTTTTCCGTTTATCCATCCGTCTGCAGATAATATGCTATAGATATTGCTGCGTAAACTCCCTATTCTACTAGAAATACTTCCTAAAATACTGCTATAAATTTTGGATCTCTGTCCGATATAATCTTATCTAGTGCTCTATATCTTGCAAATACTTCCTTTATATAGATTTTAGTGATATCTTCTGCTAATATCTCTTTAGTGTATGCTATAAAGTATCCCTACTTTATTAGCTTATCTACTATTATTAAAATCGCGTTATAATCTTGTCCTATAATAGGATCTCTTAACTTTAGTAACTTAATAATAAAGTCCTATAATATAACCTCCTATAGTCTTCCTAGTGTCTTAATAGGTTGTAGCCCTCTATATGGCTTATGCCTTATTAGTTTATTTCTTTAGTAATTTAGATATTTCTTTATAACTTATTTTACTAGTCCCTAGATTCCTTAAACAATATACTCTTCTTAAAGTCTTAATACTAAGCCTATAGCTCTGTTATATCCTTGTGTTATTTCCTTATGGAATTCCTTAATAAATTCTTTTGTAATAGACTTAGGTATATACATTACTTCTCTGTTTTTGTATTTCTCTAAGTCTAGATTCTCTGCCTATACTTTTTAGATCTTCTATATTTAATTACTCTCTAGTAATTTATAGATCTGACTTTCTTTAGTTGCTGTAATTTTTAGATAATTATACCTAATTAATCCGTCTTGATCCTTTTGCAATAAAGCTCCTAATAGCTTTTTATTACTTTATAATTTAGTCCTTCTGCTTAGAGCGTCTGCTTGTGCATTGTCTGTACCTTTGGTATACTAAATTTTGAAATGGTATTCTATAAGCATTTCTGCCTATTTAACCTATCTTTAATTAAGTTTCTTTATTATTAGGAATCCTATAAGGTTCTTATGGTCCGTCTTAACTATAAATGGTTTCTCTGTGCCTTATAAGAATGCTCTCTATTCCTTAAGTGTTGTAACTATACCTAACAACTCCTTGTTATAGATGTTATAGTTTAACTCTAGTGGTGTTATCTTTTAACTGTAGTATGCCACTAGGTGCCATCCATCTTAATATTTTTACATAAAGTATGCCCCTAGTGTAAAGTCTGATGTATTTGTTTTTATAACCGTCTCTAGACCTAGTTAATAGATCTTAAGAACTGGCTCCTAGGTAAATAATCCTTTAACTTTTTTAAATAGTTCTTATTACTTCTTTCCCTATGCCTATGGTTCTTTTTTCTTTATTAACCGTGTAAATGGCTTAATGTCCTTTAACTATTGCGCTATAAACCTTTTATAGTAATTGCAAAATCCTAGAAACGATTTTAACTGTATAATATTCTCTAGTTCCTACTAATTTACCATAGCCTTAATCTTCTTTAGATTTATGCTAAGTTAGCCTAGTTTAATAATAAATTTAATAAAATTGGTCTTTCTAGTAAAGAACTTATATTTCTTAATTGCTACTGGCATCTGTTCTTCTTATAGTCTCTTTAAGACCTATTTAATATGTTCTCTATGTTCTTCCTCGTTCTCTAAGTAGATGATAATGTTATTAAGGTATACCATAATAAATTTATCTAGGTGTTCTCCTAATACACTATTAATTTGCTTCTGGAATGTTGCTAGTGCGTTTATAAGCCCGAATTATATAACTAATGGTTTATATAGTCCTTCCTTTAACCTAAAGGCTGCTTTCTATTTGTTGCCTTTCTTGATCCTAATCTGATGGTATACCTATCTTAGATCTATCTTTGTAAAGATCTTTACGTTACCAATTCTGTTTTAGATTTTGCTAATTAAGGGTAAAAGATACCTATCCTTTTTAGTAATGCTATTTAACTGTCTGTAGTCTATATATATCCTAAGTTTTCCGTTTTTTTTTAGGATGAATAGTACTGGATATCCTACTAATAACTATAATGGTCTAATATATCCCTTGCGTAAGTTCTCCTAAATAAACTCCTTAAGCGCTACTAACTCTGTTTTAGTAAGCTTATAGATTGGAAAGAACTTTAGACTTATTCTCTCTTTTAATTCTATCTTATGGTCCTAAGCTGTATACTCTAATAGCTTTTCACTTTCTGGTAACTATAACTTTTTACCATACTTGTGGTATCTCTTTGGTATATAACTTAAGCCTTACTTAGTCTCTTTATATATTGCTCTAACTTGGTACTATACTAACTTGGTTTACTGTTGCACTTTACACTATTAAGTATCCTTAATATTGACCTAACCTATAACCCAATTAATCTTTGGATTGTACTCCTGTAACTAAGGCATTTCTAGTATTACCTTATTCTGTCCTAATAGTAGGATATTAAAAGACATTCTAACTGGTCTCCCTTTAATAGTTAACTAAATAGGTTCTGTTTTAAGATTAATAATACCTCCTCTATAGGCTATCTAATCTCCTAAAATTGTTATAAGTGGATATAGGTGTTCCTTCTATCTATATAGTAACCCTATCTTTTCTATTGCCTTTAGTGATATGTGGTTCCTAGTTGCTCTACTATCTACTAATACTTTAAACTACTGATCTTGCTACTTAGCTTATAAATTTAGGTGTTGTTTTTAAATTCCTTTAAGGGTCTAAGGCTCTAATACTAGTTCCCTCTAGTCCTATGCGCCTCCCCTTTTCCTAACTATTAGCTGCTAGATCCTACCTATACTTAGTCTAACTTTGGCTAATACTTAGTTTATTTCTTTTCCTCTACGTGCTATAGATAAGTGTTCTTTAGGCACTCCCACCACTATTATCCATCTAGGTATTCTTCCGTAAGGAATTTTCCTGGTTAAAGTATTAAGTCCCCTTAACCTTGTACTTCTACTGGGTGCTAACTATATATATACTTAGCATTTCTAAACTGCTTTTCCTTTGGTGCCTAATATATCCTTACTGGGTACTTCTGGTTCTTATCCTTTGGTGCTTTATATATGTTATACGTATTATCTACATAAGCTATCTATGATAGTATATAATGCGCTATATATTTTGGGTTAACTCTTAGTTTGTCTTTATTTTTGAGTTTAAACCTATACCTAGTTAACCTAACTACTAGTATCTCTGCTATAGGTACTAAGATTTATTATTTACTTCTCTAGTCCCTAAATCCTTCTTCTAGGTTCCTTAACGTTATAATTAATGCTCCTTTAATATAACTTATATGTTTTTCTGTAATAGGTTGGTCTTAGATAACTTTTTTGTCTAGCTATATATAGAAATCTTCCTATTTATTATTGTGTCTTTGCCTATACCACTTTCCGTATAACTAGTTTAGTGTATATAGTCTATCTATTAGAAAGTACCTTGTTATCACTATATTATAATATCCTTTAGTATGTCTTTTTTTAAACCTAGTTGGAATATCTAGATCCTCTTCTTATTCTAGTTTATCTAACTATTTTACCCTAGGTGTTCCTGCACTTAGCCTATTAATAACTTTTTATATAGGTGCTCTATCCCTTATATAACCTAGTATAGCTAACCTTTTATCTAGCTTTTGCTCTTGCTATGTAATAATTCTTGTTCTAAACTTATTTATAGTTTCTTATTTTCTGCGTCTTGTAGCTAAATCTTTGTAGTTGTCTTGCTTTTTAATCCTAGTATTAACTATTTAATCTTTAGGCTAAATACTACGTTTACCTAAGATTGCTAATATTCTTATTTGTTCTCTAAACTTATAGTTCTTAAACTTGCGTCTTATACTTATTCGTTTATTACTAAACTAAGTTACTACCCTTTCCCATTGGTTTTTATCTGTTATAGGTCCTTAGGTGTATCTTATCTTATTTTAAGAATCTTAAGCTTCTTTTATCTCTGCTTAAGAATCTTAAGCCTGTGGCCTTTTGCCTTTATTAAGTAATAAGCTAGCACTAGTAGTTATCTACTTACTTAGTTTCTTTTGAACGTTGCTCCTATTATTTTATAAAGCAATAGAAATCGTATTTAATGGTATTATAATACCCGTTACTAAACCTTGTTCTGTAATAGTCTTAGTCTTTATTTCTATTTTAACTTCTCTAAGGTCTGTATGCTTCTAGTAAGCTGCCTTTATTGCCTTATTATTAGTAAATGCTTTGCCTATATTAAATTTATTGTCTTTAATGTCCAATTTATAAGCTGGTTTGTTAGTTTCTTTAAACTTAGATAACAATAGCTCCTATAGCTAATAGCTTGCGCTGTACTTAGCGTCCTTATAAATTTGGTATACGTTATTATAATAATACACAAAACTGTTAATTGAACACTCTTTTATTCCTTATAGTGCACTATTATCCCTTTATATATATGTGCTGTCTGCTAGCCTAGTTCCCTTTACTATATAGTTACTCTGATTACCTCTATAGTCTCTGGCGAAATGACCTTATTTTCTATAATTTATATAAGCCCTATTTTTAAACTATTTTTCTTGCTATGGAGTCCGCCTAAATATCTTCTGCTACTAAGATTTCTAGTTTAGCCTCTACTCCTAGGTTCTTTAATTACTTAATCCTTAACCTTTGGGTTTCTATAGTTTCTTTTCCTACCTTTAGGTTTCTTTAGTACTACTTAGGTCTATTAGCTCTGCGCCATTCTATAGTTTTTAACTCTATGTCTGTCGTTGCGTACTCTGCGCCTTATATAACTATAGAACTCTATCTTGCCCTCTCTTAGCTTGTTCCCTTTAATAGATTCTGTTATTAATCTTTATTAACTAATTTATTAACTCTCTTAGAGTATCCGTATCTTTTATTAGAATAATTACGTCCTAGACTTTAGCCTTAAGTCCCTGTTTATACTGTGCTATAAGCGCCCTATTATTCCACTTAACCTATATAGCTAGTGTTTAAAACTGTGTTGTATACTTAATTGCTAAAGTGTGTTATACTAAGTTCTAAAGCTTTCGTTCTGCTATAGTTATGGCCTCTGGGTTTTTAAATATCTATATTAGTTATTCTATAAACCTGTTCTAACTGGTAAATATATACTATACGTCCTAGTTAGTAGTTGTTATGCTATTAGCCTGTATTTCCATAAGATATGGCTTAAACCACTTAAGTGCCCTCCCTGTTAGGAATAATCCTATATAGGCTACTTAATCTAATAATGTTGCTAACTTCGCTCCTTCCTGTACTACCTTAAAGTATATCTACGTAAGAAATCCCTTAAGCTTTAACTTCTCTCTTAAGAATTATTTAATTAAAGGTAGCTTAATCTTTACTACTCTGATTTTATTAATGCGTTTTTTAAGTATCCTATTATTATCTTATAAGTGATTAACTATTTCCTATAACTAACCTTACGTAACCACTTAAGAATCCCCTTTATCTATACTGGTATTACCTAGCCCTAAGGTTATAGCTACCATTAACGCTGTTATAACTGGTGCTCTGGGTGGCATGTTATTTGACCTTGTTTAATACTATAACCTTAGTAGTAAATGTGTAACGGAACCTTATAGTAGGAACTACGGTGGGTTCTATTATTAGGCTGGGTATATAGGTAAAAACAAATTAATAACGTAATAATAACTAGTAGAGTAGTTGCCTAATAGATTAACTCTAATTATATTCTAAGATTTACTATAAGGAGAGAACTATCTATAGTAGGGACTAAGGTCCTTTAAATATATAACTATACTCCTAAGAAATCCTCTCTTATACGTAAGGTACGTGTTATACGTGTTATATATAAACATACACTATATATACTCCGTATACCGCGTATAATATTATGTGACTTGCTTACCATTCCTCGTTATATGGTTCTACTAGATCTATTCTGGACTGTACCTGTATTAACTAACTAGCTTCCTGCGACTCTTCCCTAAGTAGTTATAATATTGTACTTAAAGCGTCCGTAATATTAATCCTAAAAATGTAGTAAAATTCGTCCTAGAAGTCTAATATAAACTAGGGTCTATAGTTAGAGATAATTAACTTAGAAGCGCTATAGATTTAGTAAATGTTATTAATATATATATAGGCTATATTATTTATAGTTATAGTCTTAAAGTAGGGAAGGGAAATAGCTTGCTTATTTAGTTGGTTAACTACTATAAAGGCTATATTATAGCCATGTTTGTCCTTTAGAAATAATTTAAAGTCTATTATAATATACTGTTAAGGGCGTTTAGGAACTAGTAATAGTTATAACTATTTAGGGGGTTAGTTCTTAGGGGTATCTACCCATTTATAAGCATAATAATTTCTAATAAATTATTTTATATTAGATAGTGTTTGTATTAACTTAATAATATAAGTGAGTTATATCCCGGGGCACGAAATATGTATAGTATTGTATGCTCTTTGGGATGGTGGTGACTGTTGATTCTATTAAGGTAGACTACGTAGTCTATATACTAACACACCTCCCCCCTAATTAGTTAGTGCTTTAGGGGTGCACTAGACGCGTAAGTGGGTAGTTAATGCACTGAATGTGTAAACGCGTACTCAGCGTACCAAATGCATAAGCACGCGGTTGGTATGATAGGTGCTGTAATTATATACTGGCAGTACTTGGAAAATGAAACCACTTATGTATAGCCTCCGTAATTGCCTTAATAGAACTATAAAACATATAAGAAAATATATAGGAAATCCCTCCTAAAGTGCCTTTTGGGTTGCCTTCCAAATGGTACTCTAGTTTAGCCGTAAGTCCTGCTTATGGTCTGTAAAGTGAACTATACGGCCTTTTAATAGGCCGTAAATGTACTATATGGCCTTTTGATGGGCCGTAACTGAACTATAAATGCTCCATTAGTCTCGCTCTACCCATTCTATAACCTTTAGGTTGAGCTTGTTTGTGTTAATTAGGGTTTTAAGAGCTTAATATGGCTTTGCCTTAGTTATGGCGTCTACTGGGTTGTCTCCACTGCTGATCTATTTAACCTTTGTAATCTCGCGTTATTTATAGGCCTAATGCAAGTATATTAGGTTGACTATAAGCCTCTTCTTTTATGTCGTGCCTAGTTTGACTAGGCAGTTATAGAGGGACTTTAAATTGGTGTATAAAACTAGGGGTAGCTGCTCTAATTATAGGATCTTCTAGATTGTTGATTTAATTATAGCTGCTATATTAAAGCTATGGGCTAGTGTATATAGTTTAGAAGCTAGTACACTGCGGGTTACTTGCTTGCATTTAATTGAAGACTAATATAGTATATTTGCGTCTTAATTACAGTCCGTAAGTACAATTATAAAGCTGATTTGCAGTAATAGGTCCCTATTATTGGCAAAGGAGGCGTCTGTAAATACTATTACGCTAATAGAATTTAGGTCTAGTGGTATAAAAGTAAGTCCTCTTGTCGCATTATTAATCTGCCATTAAATGCGCTTATTAAGCTGCTTAACATTTTCTTCTTGTGGATCTACTGCCTGGGCTGTAAAGGATAAGTTGTAGGCAGATTTAGGTTGGCAGACTATGGCAATATAGGCGCCTCTTGCACGCTGTGCAGCGTATTGGTCCTTTATATTTATGGTTTTATAGGTCTCTCTGCGGGAACTAGTAAGGTCCGTAGGCTTTACTATAATAAGCCTTAGGTTTTAAGCTTGGCGTTCCTGAGTTAGCTGGATTAGGTTGCCCTTTTGCGTAATTAAGCCTCTATTAAACTTAATTGGAGTCTGCTCAGTTAACTACTCTTATGGCTTTGCTAGGAACTTAGCCTTTTACAGTTTAGTCTCTTTAGTGTCTGTAAAGGTCTAGTCTGCTAGGAAGAGGGTATTATTTGTTTGGAGTCTAATGATACCAAGGCCATTTAATAGGGTGTATAGGAGGTAGGGGTTGTAGGTTGACTGTTCCATTTTAAGTTTACTAATGTAATACTGGTGGTATGTTTTAAACTAATGGTTTCTAGCTTCTGGTACTCCGTAAAGGGGTTTTATAACCCATAAAATTGTTCCTAGTTGCAAGTTGAGCTTAAGGGGTGGTTATATAAAGATGTCTCTACTTAGGTAGGTATTAGACTGTATATAGGCTTACAAGATGTCCCGTAAGTAGAGGGCTATAGGTTTGCTTTGCTATAGGCTAGGCATAAGTGCAAGTATAATCTGTTGGCTGACTTGTTAAATTATAGGCAATTGCATAAGGACTAAGTCCTTTCCTTAGTTATTATAAGCTTATATAACAAGCCTTAACTTTTTGAAGGCTTTGTTAATACCAGGGTGCTTAATTTTGTTAATAAAGTGTGAGTTGAATATACGGACGCCTTGTAGGACGTCTTTCTCCATTACGACCGCAAAGACGCCCTTTTTAAGTAGTCTGTTGATCTCTTTACGTTATAAGTCCATAAAAGGGGTTTCCTGTACTAGAACTGATATATCTGTAGGGGGAGATTGCCTTGCGGATATACCTGTAGAGGTTAGGTAATTCTCCGTTATAAAGTTCTTACGGGGGCGTTCTCGGCCACGCTTTATAGTAGGTTTAATAGGTTCAGTGGGTTTCTAGGGGACTTTTAGAGTAGGTAGAGGTGCTTCTAGTTTGTCTAGTTTGGCAGGTGCTTCCAGTTTATCTAGTTCGACGTTATGGGTGTTTTTGGGCTAAAAGTAGGGTTTTATGGACGTGCTTCTAAAGCTTGTTAGTTCGCTAGGGAGCTGTATATAGCAGGTCTTGTCTTCTACGGCTAGTAGATGGTAAGGTCTAGTCCAATTACCGCTTTTATGCCATATAAGGACTTTAGAATTAAGCGGGAGGTTGTGTACTAAGGTTGTATTAGGTCCGTTGCGGTAGTGCAAAGCATTATTGATAGTTTGTTTGGCCCGTAATTTGACTATTTCAGCTATTGCCTTCCGTATTGCAGCTGCTTATTCTATAATAGACGGGGCAGGAGGGCCTAGGTTGCTTATTCTTAGGTAGGCTCCGTAAACTAAGAGGGTAGGTACTAGTCCGTTAGGGCCGGCGGTGTTGTTAACGGCTTTTATAGCCATCTATAAAGCCAGTTCTTTTTAGATATTCTTACACTTATCTATAATAATTTAATAAGCTCTCCGTAGGGCTAGGTAAGCTCGCTTAATAAGCCTAATAGACTAGTGCGCCTTAACTAGAACAGCTTTTGTTAAAATAGCCATAGCCGTAGCGTACTATTGGAATTCCTTGCTGATAAAGTTCCTTCTAGTGTTGTGGGTAATATACTTAGGGGGTCTAATGTATGTGTTAATCTAGTAGGTCCGTAAAATATCCTAAGTGTGTTTTGTGGATATATTTTGCAACTAATAGGTGGTTTGATAGTGGGTTGCCTTGTTAATTATATATAATACTGGACTGCCGTTAATGTATATAATGTCTATGTATACTAAGTGGTTAAAGTTAAGGTCCTTATAAAGGGTGAACTTAAATTGGCCTAGGGAACGTCCGTATTTCTAGCAGGAGGAGTAGTATTTGGTTAGGTGGTTAATTGCCTTTCTATTAACGTTGTTGTGTCTAGAGCGTTTAAGGACTCTATATAGCTTTTCAGCTAACGGGTGGCTGAAATGGCGGTATAGGCAGTGGATTTTAGTACTGGTAAGGTAGCACGGGTTATAGTCAAAAGATTCCTTAATGTAGGTCTATAAAGTCTCTCCCTATATAAGGAACGGGTGTCCAAATTGTTGTACAATTGGTAGGGTAATATGCTTACTTCCTAGGGCAGTTGCGGGGCCAATTAAGGTGTCCGTAATGTTGTTATAGTAGACCTATAACTTATCTATATCCGCAAGGCAGAGTAGGAAAGGGGTATCCGCTTTTACTATATAGAAGTTAACTGGGCTAATTGGGGTCTTAACTTTAACTAATCTAATTAATGCGGTTAAGCTAATACCGAATTAGACATTTACGGCCCCAGTATATATAATATCAATGTCCGTATTATTATCTATGGTGGTTTTATATATAAGGTATTGTCTGTAGCCTATAATAGACTTCTTAGAGGCACCTGTGTTGATTATAACACCATAGAATTCCTTGGGGGTATAGCGTTCTGTAGTAATATATGCAAATAGGTCCTGTTTGCGGTCCGTAACATCCATAATAGGTCCAACAGGTATGCTTATGGGCCAGTTTTTAAGTGCAATTAAGTGTGTAAAGGAGCGGTCGGCTAATACGGTCGTAATATTAAAGGCTTAGCTATCTGTAAAAGGTCTAAAAGTGGTTAGGAATGTCTCTGAGGTCTCTTATTCCTAAGTGTCTAAGTTAAAGTTAATTATAAGGGCTTCTATTGATTTATTAAGGGGCTCTTCTGCTTCCTCTCCTTTGTATTCCAAAATGAACTAGTTAATACGGCTATTAAGTCTCTTCCTGGACTTGTTATGTTCTTCCTGGGTATGCCTTATAGACTAATATCCTTCCTTACTGCACACGAAGCACTTCTGGCTGGTTTGTCTGTGGGGGTATGTTTTTGTACGGGGGTTGCTGCGGGGGTTATAGGTAGGACTTAGTCGGTACGGGTGCTGCTAGCGGTAGCGGCGGTCTGTAAAGTAGACATCTAAGTCTATTTGCGGATATTAAATATCCGTAATGAAGGCTTAAGTGCTACCTAGTGGGTTTAAGACTTCGTATGTTATAATAGAGGAGCGTAGGTCATTAATAAGGCCAGCTAAGGTGTCTGCAGGCTTGTAATAGGCGTACTTGCAGGGCTCTACTTCCTGGCAAGCCGTAATAAGTTTGTTATGCAGGAAGTCGTCTATTTAAAGCTTAGTGTTAAGGCCATGCTGTAGGTGCCGGAGGTCTTTGATAAGAATTTGTAGGCACTCTATAGTCGATTTTTCAGTGTTCTTGTCAATTACGGTCCGTAGCTTAGTTGCATTCCATTAGGTAAGAATATCACGCTTATATTCCGGTCCTTTAAAGTAGTTACGTGTAGCTTCGCATAGCTTATTAAAGGGAACACTAAGGGGGTTGCTCTTGAGGTTGGTATAGTAGTGGTTAAGGGCTAGGCCGCGCAGTATAGTGGAATAGGCTTGGCTGAATTCCTATTTGGGAATATCAGCCTTCCGACAGAGGTCCGTAAAGATAGTAAGTTTGAAGTCAAAGTTATCGTTTTCACCGCTGTACTTGGATTCGTCGGTATAGAGCTTAGCTAAGTTAGCTAGCTCCTTGCCGTAGGTCTTTACTTGGGTGGGTTGCGGATCTATGATTTAGGCAGGTTGCGGATCTGTGGTTTGGGCGACGGGAGGGTTTTAGTCCGTATTTTGGTTTATAGGGGTATTATGGTCCGTATTTTGGTCCGTAACTTGAGAGTAGGGTGTATTTTAGCCAGTAAGGTCAATTCTAAAGCCGCTTGGGTCTGTGGGACGAATTCGGTTAAATAGGTCAGCTATAAGGCCAGAGATCCTGTTAAGTTTAAAGGAAGCAAAGAAGTTGCTAGTTTTAATATGATCTAAGATCTGCTCTTTGGTCCATTCCATTTGGTCCTCCTCTTATATTGTGTTGTATAAGGACCGTGCAATAGTAACTCGTTTGTCCCTTTTAACCCATACACCATGGTGACGTAAAAGGGTTCGTAGGTTACGGATAGTATTAGGGTTACAAGCCTTAAGAATAGCTTCCGTAAAGTCCGTAAAGTCTTCCTTGTATTGCTCCCATAGGTCGTCGTTCAGGAGCTTATAGTGTCCGTATTTAAGGATTTTAAAATTGATGTAGTCGTTGACGCCGTCTGTAGACGTAAGGTCGACTCCCTAACTCCACTTCTTTTGACCTTTACTAATTTGCTTAATTATATCTGCCATGTTGTGTTGCGTAGTATATCTGTATAAGCTGTAGTGGGTGGAGGAGGTCTTATAACGGTCCGTAAAATCGATTGATGGGTCCGTAGTGGTTTGTAGGAGGGTAGGGGGTTCCGTAAAGGTCTGTATTCGCGTCTATAAACTTCCGGTAAACCGTACTAAGACTTGAATAAGTATATAGAGTTGGTAATAGGTCCGTAATCCCCAACTTCCGACCTTCTAGCAGGTTGTACTAGGAGTCTAAACGGGTGGTCGCTGTCGTGATTGCTTGGGGGGAGGTATCGAGTGATTGCTGATCTGTGCGCGCTCACTGATTAGTGTTTGTATTAACTTAATGATACAAGTGAGTCATATCCCGGGGCACGAAATACGTATAGTATCGTATGCTCTTTGGGATGGTGGTGACTGTCGATTCTATTGAGGTAGACTACGTAGTCTATATACTGACGCACCTCCCCCCTGATTAGTCAGTGCTTTAGGGGTGCACCAGACGCGTAAGCGGGTGGTTGGTGCACTGAACGCGTAAACGCGTACTCGGCGTACCAAATGCGTAAGCACGCGGTTGGTACGACAGGTGCTGTAATTATACAGATAGAAGTCCTTACTAGTTGCAGCAAGGCGCTAGTAGTTAGTAGGTTTATCTTAACTAGGGTGCGCTATAGAGACTTAATGGTAGGCTTTACAGATTAGTTTTATTTATAGGTTATTAACGTCTAGAACTATAAGCCGTTCTTAATATAAGAGTAGTCTATTTTTTATTTCTAAATTAGGTTTACTTTTTATAGCTTAGTTATAGAGGGCTTTTAAGGATTTAGCTATATAGTTTGCGATTAAAATACGGTTAATTAGTCCTATTAGTTTAATTAGGGTCTCTCCTTTTATAGGCGCTAGCTTATTCTATTTAGAGCTTAGTTCCTTAAGGATATATAGGTTAAGCTATTTGGGGTCAAGAAGGGCACGTGTCCAGTACTAAGCCTTTAGTTTATCCTATAGTTCCATATTCTATTCTCTTTAGGTAAGGGTATTAGCTTTAGAATTTTACCTACTAGGGCGGTATATAATTGTAAAAAAGAATTAGGAAAGTATTTTAGCCTACCTAGCCTATTAACTAGTAAGCTGCTTTATTGTTATAAAATACTTAAGGGCTTTATAATTAGTATAGACTTTAATTTAAGAGTCTACGCTTCTAAGCTCTATACGCTACTAGGATAATAATTATATAATAGCTAGTATTTCCTTATTATATACCTTATAGTTACACTTAGCTAGGGCTATTATTTTTAAGAAAAATATAATAGGGTACCACTTACTATCTAGGTATAACTATATGAGAACCCCCACTACTATTCTATTAGAGGCATCCGTTTCTAATATTAATTTAAGGTCTAGGTTATAGTAATAGAGAATTAAAAAGGAGGTAAGTCGGGCCTTTAACTCCTCAAAAGCTTTTATATAATTATTATTAAAAATAAAAGGCGCATTATTCTTAGTTAATTATATAAGAGGCTTAGCTATAACCCTATAGTTATAAATAAACTAATAGTAGAAGTTATAGAAGCTAAGAAAGGACTAGATACCTTTTATAGTATAAAGGGGCTTCTAGTTATATATTGCTTTAACTTTTTTAGAATTAACTTTATGTAAGGGCGCAAAGAGGCTTTGGGGAAGATTCGAAGGAACAATATAAATTCTATCTAAATCTAAGGGTATATAGCTCTTGCAGAGTACAAGACGTTGCGTAAAGAAGAGAAAGGAATATAGGAAACTTATAACTAAAT
>Ga0307507_10006022_pt1 | contig 19111 bp, 17 predicted proteins | sample 7_EM_MG_FD_207223 | JGI IMG/M metagenome (GOLD analysis project Ga0307507, IMG submission 207223) | Populus trichocarpa ectomycorrhiza microbial communities from riparian zone in the Pacific Northwest, United States - 7_EM | ecosystem: Host-associated > Plants > Roots > Unclassified | place... | reverse complement strand
TATTTCACAGATAAGACATAGTCTGGAGGCCTGTTTGGGCTGTTAACTGGGGCGATCTGGGTGAGAATTACCCAAAGTGGCGTTTAACCCCCAATTTTCGGTCACTTCTGGCCTGGGACAAGTACAAGTACTTGTACTCCTTTTAGGTTCTGCTAAAGGATTTGTCATAGTTAAGAAACCAAGAGGGGTAAGGAAAGGGACTAACTCGGTAATCTAAACCTATGCAAGGACTTAGGGTGCAAAAGTCAAACAGTTGGCTAAGATAGGAAGGTTTGGTATTTACTTCGGTGGAGCTACGGTAGCTCTCACTACTTGCTCATCTTTAGTCCGCGCAATACGGTAAAAGGATTTCTACAACTACTCGAGCACCATTCATCCTAGCAGAGTCTTTGCCCCCCTCTGAAAAGATTAATGTGCTCGGCGGAGCAGAATCTCACTGCTGCCGTTGTAGGGGTGGGGAATAGTCTTCGACTGGGGCAGGACGAAAACCAGGTGGAGACCAGCAGGGATTAGCCATAGCTGCTTTGACGAATCCACTTTTTGCTTGCCAAATACCCCTGTTCATCGTCGGCTAGTACTCGAGTATTCGTCATGTCTTCGTTGGAGACTGCATCATCTTATAGGTTGATTGGTTCGCGTAGGGAGAGGGAGCTGCCTTTTTGGGGAGAGGGATTTTACAATTTTTTGACAGATTAGAGTTCAGGGGGGTACCGTAGACTTTTATCCGTTTAGTGATGTTGGGTAATAGTCGAGGACAGTGGGAACCCTTTCGATTCGTTCCCCAGTAGGTCGCTACGGTCCGAGGCACAGGAGGGGAGGATGTTTTCGCACAAGACAGGGGTTATTTCCAAGATTAACCTAAATTAACTGTTCATTAACTTTCCAGCTAGGACAAGGTAGGGTCTAGTTAACCTGAACGAATAGGGATATATCTGATGGTTAACCTAAATGACCGTTGAATCAACTTTTTGTCGGACCCTGAACTGTACTTATGGTCTCGGAATTCAGAGATCAAGTCCTTGAGGAGGATTAATGCTTTCTCAAACACGGTACAGTCTGAGCCCTTTGGCTTTGTTGGACCTTATTAATTAGTTTTCGCGACTCGGTTAACTTGCCAAACTAAACCTGTGGTGCAGGGATTTACAGGGATAATCTGACAGCGAATCGCATATCATAATTTGTTGAAGATATTTGTTCCCGCTTGAGTTGCGCCACCCTAGTTAGATTAGTTCGGGGTATCAAATTCCTGTGCTCTCTTAATGGCCAACCAGTTCGTACTTCGCGTGAATAGAGTTCTTAACTCCGGGCTGACACTAAGGAGCAGGGGTAACTGTTGCCGTAGTTGTCCCCAAAACTGTTTAAAACCTACTCACAATGCCCTGTTCCCTACAAACACACCGTGTACCAAAGCCCCTCTTTTTTCCCATCAAACTCCTGCACTCAAGTCTCTAAGTAAATCATGAAGGTGCGGCACCCTTGATAGAGTGAGTGAACGGTTAATTTATGTTGACATAGAAAATACTTCCCATCTTGCACACTGTGCAAAAACATCTCCCCTGGCACTTGTGCAACCTCTTAACTGTGTCCAGAGACACATCACTGTGCCGGTATCTTTCAATAAAGACCAGCTATCTGGTGACTGTGGCATTAGCCTAGGGCGCTGTGCTCCGGGGCACGGGTGGCCCTTCCACCGTACCTCGTGACTCCCCTCGAACGAAACAGCCAATAGAAACATTGTACCAAAGGCTGCCTTCGCCGCCTAAAATACCTAGGCTAGGCTAAGTTAGGCAGACTAGTCCAGTAAAGGTGTCTAGATAATTTGTTTCCCAACCATTCATTATCACTTTGCCATGTTTTTTATTTTATTTTTTTATTTTTTTATAGAGCTTTATCCTCTTCGCTCTTTCTGTGCCAAACTAAAGCGTCTACACAGACACCTCTAACCCAAAAAACAAAAAACAAAAATTGCAATCTCCCCTCAATTTCACTTCCTCTTCCCAACATCCAAATTCATCTTTATCCTACTACCCTCCAGCCTCCTCCTCCTCTCCCTGCCGCCCCTTCCCTATTCCTCCTCTTCCTCACCCTCGCTACCAAAATCTCTCTTCTCCTTTCATCCCTCTCCCTCATCTATCCCCCTCCCTCCTTCCCCGACTTCAAAACATTCCTCCCCTCTCCTCCCCACTATCCTCTCATTCCTCCTCTCTATCCACCCCACTTCGGTATATTTTATTGGTGGTGGGAAGTATCTTAGGCAGCCCCCTAAGAGGCCTTCGTCAGCCCATTCAGTCTCCGGAGAAGAAGTGCCTAGGGTTGTTACACTAACTTCTAACCATCTGTTTAACCAACCATAAACCACAGCTGTCCACCAGAGTGTGGTTCCGGGCACTCTAAATCAACGCTTGTCTTGATTCAACGTCGCTTATTAAGCAGTAGATCATCTCCTAATACAGTAATGTGATGCATTTTTGCCTCCTGATCGGGAAGGATTGCGCCAAGATATTACTTACAGGCTATTAATTAGTGAGGTCTCTACAAACTTAAAATCAGCTCAGCCCCTGCCCAAGTCAACATTCCCAAAACCCCTTCTGTGAATCTCTAGCGAGTAATAAATTGAACATCTTCACAAAAGATCGCAAGTGTGGCTATTCAACTGCACGAGTTTGAAGTTGGCACTATTCTCGGTTGGTTTGGGGCGCCCGAGCATACCAGCGAATGATTAAAAGTGGGGCTTAAGGGTATTACTGTGCCGAATATTTACAGTCGAGAGAGGCGGGACTTTCCGCGCTGACTGTGGAACTCTCATTCTGTCTGTCGGTCGGCCCCTCGGTATGTAGCTTACGTGTGCTGATGGAAGCACGTCACTCATTAAATCTTCATGCTTAGAGGTACAGTGCACTCCTATATTACAATTTGGAACTCGGGGAAAGATCGATATGGAGAAGTTTTCAGTATATAGACCATCGATATCATTCCCACCACTGTGCATGAGGGGGCTTGAATAGGAAGTTATTCCGCGCGGGGCAACCATGTGCTTGTAATTCCGATTCCCTTATGTCGTGCTCTTGCGCGCCACCCCGTGGGGAGGAGGCGGGGTGGGGAGAAATTTAATATCTTCCTGCTATCGTACGTCCGAGATTTCTGGATTGGGGTCTGTGCCTCGTTGGCTCGGGGGATTTATAGAGAATTTGGGGCGCGGGTTTCCTGCCTTGGGAGGAACGAGTGAGAGGTTGTGACAAGGGTGGTAAATTAGGGCTGAAAGGTTGCGGTGTATGATATCATATATAGCAAGTTTTATGAAGAAGGGTTTGGAAAAAGCGCCGCATTAGTGCCTCTTTTGAGGGTTCCCGGGAGTCGCCTGAAGTTATCTTCTGACAGTTCTACAAGATTCTGTGGGAGAGCATTGGAATTTTTAGTGCTTGCCGGCAGGGAATTAGGATTTCAATAATCTAAGTTCGTATGATGCCGGTAATGGGATTCTAAAAAACTGGAGAGGGGTAGGGTTCCTGGAACCTCAATTCCCGTGTATCCTTTAACTTGCACGATATGTTTCTTGAGTTTGGAACTGTGGTGGCTCGGGAGAGTTAACGGGTCAATTAGTCTAGATTGAGGGATTAGCGTGGGTCTGGATGGTATGGAAATGGCTTTTGTGTAAGTGCAAAAGAATTTTGTGAGACGGGAGATGCAAACAAGTCAAGTGCTTCGTGTGGAGGTAAGTGTTTTAGGGCATTACGTGTCTGTCTCTCCAGAAAATGATCCGGAACAGAAAGCGCTCAGCTTCAAACCTAACAGCAGCACAGTAGCATGAGAAATTTTGTTTATCAATTGAGCAAAGAATATCACGACCCCTCCGCCGACGGCTTGTTGATTAGTTGGTACAAGGCGGTTTTTGTTGACTTGCTAGCATACAAGAGTTCCAGCAAGAGAAATGGTCAGAGGGGCGTCAGGTTAGAAAGGAGTTTTAAATATTAAGGAATGTCTTATAAAATAGTGTTATTACTAGTGGAAAGATCATCTGTAGAAGCGCCTGTGTTCATAAATTGCTATAGTGAAATAGATGCCCTTGAATACGATATGAGAGCTTTGCGTTACACCGTTTTAACCACAGTAGAACCATTGCGCATAGCGAACCATTGCTCTTAGCCCATCTAGTATTTGTTTTGCGTTATGGCTCACTTACGCTGCCGACCATATGTCATATCCGGAGAGCTGTGGAGCTCCACGAAGCAAGTCAGAGGGGGACTTGAATAAAGTGAATCTGTGAGGGTGGCATGGAGTGATATTTTAAGAGGCAGCCTGGGCTTAAAAGCTATAGCACAGCACCATCTTCGAAACTGAGGGTGCAGAGCTAGCACTATTTATGGGGATTTCCTAATTGACTACAGAGCGTATATTAAAAATTCCGGGGTGTGGCCTCCCTGTGGACCCACCTTGAGACCGACAGCGGCAATAGGGTTTGACGGCGATAGATAGTGTTTAGCCGGCCTCCAAACGCCATTACCGTTCCTTGAACTAGCACAAAATCTCCAAATCTTCATACAATCGATAGGGGTGAAATAACTACCATCTGGGATGGTAGTCTTGGGAGCGCGTGTTAAAAATAATCGATATAGAGGTAATGATCGGTGATGAGGGCTTTTCGCAGCTGAGTCGAGTGGCTGAAGTGAAGACACAAAGTTTTTATTAAGCGGTAAAGAGATTAATGATTGATTGGGATTGGGCTTAGTGTGTAGAAGGGAGGGTGTTGAGGAAAGTTAAGAGCAGGAAAGGAGACTTAGGCGAGGAAAGGACAAGAAGGAAGGGAGACTAAATAGGAGAAACCTTTTCATGGCTTGCGTGTCCCTCTGCCAGTGCATATGCCTATTATACCACTACGGCTTTAGAGCTCGGGCATTTCCCATACCAAGTGCGGCTATTTCCAATAGCACCCACTCAAGCTGTGTCGAGTGATCCGCGGTGTTGCCGAATATACAAGAAGTTTTCCTCTGGCCAAGAACTACTTCCTCCGGGTTTGTACATTAGGTTATAAGTTAGGGCCATACTCGAGTAGTTCAATAGTGAGTTTCTTTCATACCGATTTTATCACACTACAGAGAGGGGAAGATACAAAGCCAGTAATTGAAACTTGTAGTCTGCAAAGGGGATAGTAGGAGGCAAATGTTGGCGTTTTCTTTGCTGGGATTACGGCCGCTAGCAAGTAGAGGTAATTGTACCCAACTCTAGGTTATAGATTCCACTTTTTTTAAAATATTTTCCTTAGAGTATTCTTGGCAATGGCAGCTAGAGCCCAACTTATCATCGGGTTGAAATACTCATTTGTTTGAGCCAGTCCTCGATTGCTTTGACAAACCTCCATTTGATTCCAATACTCCTGACCAGACTCTTGGCATCGCCTTGACTTTCACACTCTTCCTTCTCTAGTGGATTATACGGAACTAACCGATCCATCTTCTTTGTTCCGGACATTATCGCCTTATCTCAATTAAAAGTTGATCCGTGAATTCCTCCCTTTGCTTGCAAATAAACTTGCCTATTCTAAACATAAAGAATCTCATTTTGGATAGTTGAAACACTGACTCTGTTGATATCGCACGGGGCATCTGTGAGCCAGGGTACTCTTCCTCACGCTGGTCTCCAGATACCGTATTAACTCAAAAAATTGAGGGTTCTAACCTCCGCGCTATGACGATAGGCCCCTAATCAATCCTAGTAGTGGGCAAAAAAGGGATAGGAAGATTGCGTTAACTCTAGTTTACCAGACTCACAAGGGATGATACAATCTTCCTATTCCTTTTCTATTCCTTACTAGGCTTGGTTAGAGGTGGGTAGTCTTAGTATGGATATTAGAACCCTGCCCGGAGATACTCAATTTTTTGAGTTAATACGGTAATTCCTTTAGTGCACACCCCCGGAATATCCCCCTCTCAATGCCCTTTTCTTTTAGGATAATCTGCTGCCCTCCTAGCAACGCCTCGTGGGATTACAGCATGCAGGGAGTTCTTTTGAATTCTCTGGCGGGGGAGTAATGATAGGCTTTGCTGGCTTCTGCTTCGGGCAATCATTGCCGGCCATTTAACAGGTGTATTTTTTGCACCGGTCATGATCCCTTATGATTTTGGGGTCAGGGAAATGGGGATGGGCCACTTTGGTACCAAGGCTGTTTTGATGAGGATTAGGAACCTAGTTTCTTTAGCGTCCGCTGGGAAAGTGGGAAGCAGGGGGAGATCAAGGGTCCCTACATCCTGGGCTTTGGTTCGGGGTCTGGCGGCAGTGCCCGCCCCAAGTGGGATCTGGTCTTTTATGTAAAATTCTCGATGGGAATGAGAGAAGAGGAAGTAATATAAATATAAATTGGAAGAGTCGATGGCTCTGTACTTTTATTTTCTAGTTTGTGAGCAAACGAAAGGCCTTATATAACAAAAGCACCTTCTCCAACGATAGTGCTCAATGTATCTCCTTCCCCCATTGTGTCTATCCCAATAACTAGAGACCGCTATGGTTTTCTCTCTCGTCACTCTTTACCCCTTTGAGCACTTCTTTTAATAGTGAGGTTGAGCCCACTCTTGTCACGTGATTAAGTACGATTAAGTACAGTAGTCTCCTTAGGCGCTGTGTCTGTGATGGCATTCTAGATAAGCCGTGGGCGTCCCGCGAACCCCTTCTCCCATACGCTAACCCAATAAAAGGGGAGTAAAAGCAACTAAGAATAGAAAGGAACTAGGGAAGTGTTTTTCCAAAAACTGAGCAAGTTCAAAGGGCGAGTGAGCCTCGGTGATTGACAACATAGGTGTCAGCACTGGCTCCTGGTTTTACAGAAATCAGAACCCACACTCGGCTACAGTGCTGGCGGAACACTTGAAGATTTTATGGCTAGCCGATCTCCCGACCTGGAGCCATCACGGCCCGGGAGGGCAACATGGTAAGTTAGAGGACAACGACAAGCTCTACTGTATTTGATGCTTCCCGCCGGATTGTTCGGTGTATTGTTCACTGTCCCCTCTATCTGCTGTCCTCTATTCGCTGCCCCTTCCACTGTGTTCTCATAGATTCTTTGGCTTAAAACTATTCTGAAGTTATTATGCCCGGCTCCTGTTGGAGTGTGGTAGGGATGCTGAGTCCGGCATGAATAGCTAACCGAATCATTTGCGGGGGTTAGTTTGTCTACTTGTGGGGGGGGGGGAGGAAAAAGGATCCCTAGGTTTGCACCAGTACAGGCATGTAGGAACGGCATAGGGCTTTTAACAACAGCCATTTGTCCCTCATGCCTCCCGTGCCTAGGACAAGGATTTTACGTGGCTTAGAAAAGTAGGGCCTCGGGAGCTTGACACCGTCATAAGGAACATATACCGCAGCACAGTGGTCCTGATACCAATACAATGTTTCTTAGTATCCAATATAATACTCGAACAAGATACTTCAGGGGAGGAGGGGGCGGGGAACTGTTTTTTTTGCATTCCGAGGCCTAAGGCTTGCTCTCAGGCGTTGGTTATCCAAGGAAAAAACTCATACGCTTAGTAGGATTTGTACCCTAGACAGGTCTAGCATTTTATCATAGGCTAATAGATTCTCAACCAACACTTGGAGGGAAAGGGGGTACTAACTCGGGAAGGGGTGACGGAGCGTCCCTTCATTGAACCCTCCGATATTTCTCTATATCCGAAAATATAATGCGCCGATCCAAACGTCACTTTGACGCATTCCCCTATTGCCGTCTTAACTTCGCCTTGGTCGCTTCCCTTCCCCATTGCCCGATGGTGGTAACGCGGGCTGCTTATATTTCTGGGGACTTGGGAAATTACGAGTCACACTTATAGCCGGATATCCGATCTGAGACCTTGCGTGCGAAATCCATATTAGCAAAGGAGGTGCCGTAGTCAGAACCAGTCAAGTCTGCAGATGCCATTCATCCGGTTTGTGTCTTTAGCAACTATGTTGGCATTATGAAAGGGAGAGACAAATGCGGGAATGCACATTGTTCGATTATTACAGTTTATGGTAAGCTACCTGTGGGGTCGGGTTATGTGTAAATTTAAGTTTCTTTCGATTTGATACCGGCATGGTGACGGGTGGGGAGCTCATGAGTGATCCCGGAATACCCTGGCAAACAGCTCTGAATCGCACTTCCTACGCCTAAATTACTCTATTCCAAACGAAACAGAGGAAACCGTAATAGCTCAATTACAGCCTGCAGTAAAAAATCGGGAAATGCGGAAACGAATTGTTAGAAGCACGGTTGATCAATTGGCCCGAGCACACTGAACGCTCCATCAGAACTCTAGAAGCTCTTTCAAAAATTTACCGAATTTTTTACCGCCGGCTGTACACTGGAAATATGGAATTCTAGAGCCGAAGTTCCCATTAGAGAACTGAAGCGAATGTAGCTTGTGGCCCGAAATAGGTTACTCCTTAACCGGGGAAGCTGGACTTTTCTACGTCAGATATTGGACTGATGGGGTTATCAAAAGAGCTGGTGGAGAGTGAGAAAAAATAATATACTTATGGTAAGGTGATAGCTCATTTTTGTCACTTTAGAACACAACAACATACTAGTATCCAATCATTACACGACCCTGTGGGGTGAGCACTCACTCGTTGCGAGTGGCATAAGAAAATCTTGGGTATTTTCCTGGGGGCTTGTGTTGTGTGTGGGCACTTGATGCCAGCAGGTTTCTAACCAAGTGCATTTTTCCGTGGACACCCATACAAGTTTATGGAGCTTATGTCGAAGTTTAGAGCTCGTCTGCATAGAATGATCTATATTAGACAAGTAGCTTAACCGGTAGAATAATACCTAGACTTTGAATCTTTATAATTGCGTCTAGTGTATATCACGAGCCGACTCGAGTCGAGCCGGCTCGGCTGATGAGCAAAGAGACTTGAGCTTGAATTTGTTAATCAATACAAGATATCACCTGCTCAAAGGCAGAACAGCTGTGAGTCGGAAGGATTCTCATGGAGCGAGATTCCATTGGTATTGAAATCCATGATCTCAAGAGGTCCGAAGTTTGGTTGGGACTAATCTGACTCGGATCGGGGCAATTCATTTGTTAGAAATACCTATCTTTTGAATCAACAATCGTGCAAGCCATTGAGTTCGAGAAAACATTTGCTTTGCACCTTACAATACTAAACCACCCGCTGATATTTAGGCCTTCAATGATGTGTGCAAACGGATTCTCATAAGGAAAACTTTTCCAATATTAAGTTCATACCGTTTCTTCTTTCCGGGCCTCAACTAAGATTCATATTGCGATACCTGTCCCCTCCCACTTTCACCAGCCCCTCGCATCACCTGTCCCCTTTCAGCCCCGTTCCCTTCCGCCCTACCCGTTGCTAGATTTGAGATAAAATGTTTAGAGGACTAAATATTACAAAGGCTCGAGTCTAAGTTTATGCTAGCTCGAGTCGGCTCGGCTCGAGGAACTAGTCGGCTCGTGAGGCTCGAGCCCTCGAGCTTCTCCCCTCGTGGCAAACACTAATTGCGTCAACTAGTGCGAAAGTGACCTAAATTTTTATATGGGGTTCCATTCAAAAAAGTGCGTAAGCATAGGAGTAGCTAGGAATATAAACAATGAACACAGCATTGATCTCTTGCACTTCTACCTCTAGAGGTTTAAATGCATAGTAATTCTCCAGCTTATGGAAAGATTTGAAGTATTTTTATGCAAGCAGCGTTGGGAATTGTCTGTTAAAAATGTCTATTTTTCGTTAAATTTGGTGCAAAGCCCTGTGTCGGTGGAAAAACGCTTCATGAGAGGGCTGATAAGGGAAGTGTAAAATTATATTGGCCCTTTTTTGAGCATTTTCCTGTGGTTTTGCTTTGTTGCTATGAGGTACTTGTGCTATGACCGACCGACAGTGAACACTGTCCTGGAACTATAAGTTATATACTACTACTTTATGTTGGGTTTATCTCTAGACCCTCTAGGCCTCAAAACCCAACTATAATTCTAGCGACAAATAGCATATCCAAAGGTGATTCTATAGTAAGGGACTGGGTTATACTTAAGACAAGATTTGTTAATTTTTTCAACCCTCCCTCGTTTCTCAAGGGCTGCTCCAAGTCACGGTATCTACGGGCTCCTGGGGGTAAATTTATATCTCGAGTACGATTCCAGATGGGCACCTTATAGAATCACTCATGCGTGCCTCTAGAAGTGCCATATGAGCCAAGTATCTTCCATATGGTACCTCTCTCTATCTATCACTCGGTGTTAGAGAGTGTGGGGCCCGACGAAACGGTAAGGTAGAGGGGTTCAAAGTCCTCGGCACAGCAACCGGTACTTAGCGTATAGTGCTTTGTCTCAAAAAGAGGTTTGTGGAGTCCGTTTTCTCAAGTTGGTGCCTACTGTATACCGGGGGAGTGCCTTAGTACCTGGTACCTTGAAAATCGATTTCGGAGTTGAAAAAGTATAGTGGGCGTTGTTGGTGTGTTAGCTTCGAACCTCCCTAGCAGCAGTCCACTCGCTCCGGATAGGGGAATACGAAATGTAATTCATCCTTTCCGCATGACTGGTACACGTACAAGTGGCTCTTAGTCATAATACGAATAAATCTAAGGACTTCTTTTTGTTGAAAAAGGGAGAAAACCTAACCCATCCGTCGATCTTGCGCTACCTCCCCGACTAGTTATTTAAAATGGTATCATAGAAACTTGAATACGGTAATTAAACCGTGTGCTATGTCGTTGAGCTTTCCTCTCTCAGTATCGTGAGGTCAAGAAATTTTTGCTTTTTTTCTGTCTTAGAGGGGGGAAAGGGCTGTGTTTTCCCTGTGTTTTTTGCACCCCTTTCCTGAGAAGGGAATTTTGGACTTCATAGCACACGGTTCAATTGTTCCAGTTTTTATGCCAGTTTACCGGTAGTAGAAAGACGAGAACGGTAGGGCCTTGTGTTACAACACTCACCTATCGGCAATGAAATCTCGGGTCTGGCCCCCGGAAGAAGTACCGTAAATACTTGTTTGATCCGCTATCGGATTGCATAGCGGCAATCACTGTACGAGTACTAAACCGCAATGTGTTTCGCACAGTAGCTAAAGGTCTACTAGGCTTAGCTTACCCAAGCTACGCCACATCTGTAAACACTATTGCATTTCGCAATATTTTTCTCCGACCACCGGGATACGAGGCCCTCACGAGATGATGGATTTAACGAGTATCTAAATTTACGTATCGAAAACGCGGCGGGTATCATATGCTATGTATTGGCGCTCGAATATACTCAGATTTCTTACCGTATTTCTTTAGTCCGTGTTATCGGATACTTCTTGCCTGGGACAAATAGACAACTTTAGCTGCCGGAGGGGAAAACGCCCCAAACCCAGCCCTCGGTTAAGCCGAAACAGGAGGAATATACAGAGCGCCCTGCTGGAAGAGGAAGCAGTAATATCCGGGCATATTTCTCTCGTATTAGAGTGCTTTGTAGTGGTATCCTCTAGAGAGCGCAATTCCTTCGTCACTTGGTTAGCAGTGGACTACACTAGAAATAAAAGGAAATTCCAAAGTCCTAGCTTATTTATTTTCTACCCGCGCCCGAGTACTAGCGGCAGTAGAGAGACTCTTAATACCCCGCAGCTGGTGGCTCTTCTCCTTCTCGAAATTCTTGCAGTGGGTATTAATAAGTGTCCGTATTGCTTAACCCCGGTTACCCCACGCTAGTGGCTCGGTGAATACGAGAACTGAGCCAAGAACCCTACGGTACGGTAACCCTCCAGGGCGGGGAGCAGGTGGGCCTGATCGACCGGAGGTTGTCAGGGTAAGACGAGAGGCACGGTGACACGAACCAACGGTCAGGGGAACGGCTTGCTTTGTGCTCCTCTCTGCCAAGCATCTGAAAATACTAGTACGGGGGTGTAATACGAGATTCAGCCCCTCTTGTCATTTTAGTAGAGGCAGCGTGAGGCTAAGTCATTGTGCCCGGGGTCGCCCCTTAGGCTCGGCTTGCGTAACGCTCGCCGAGGGACGTAGTAGTGATGTGATGGTGATGTGATGGATTAATTTACGGGCAGGTCTCTCGGGAGCAGATGGAGATGTCTCGGAGGCCCGGCAAGGGGATCTAGTAGTGTCGGTATAGGACTTTGCGGCACTCATCCCTCTGACGCGTACGATACTTGGTCTGCCGCTAGTCACGAAGGAGGTTTCCTGATCGCTAATACGCCTAGGGTTCTCCAAAGAACATCAGGGAGTTACCCTAACTGTACCATGCTCAGCAAGATTGGCACTCCCTCAGAATCTCCAATATCCCACCTCTAAGATAGAAAAAATAGCATCATAACCTTGCTATTTTTGATATATTTGCTAGAGCACAGACCAGTCAGAGCAGACACAGAAGCGCATGTTGCGAGCCCTAATCTGACTTTGGGGATAGCCCCGATCGACTAGTTCCTCCTTCGGAGTCTCCGGTTGGGCTACTGCTAGGGCAGGGAACCGTCCTCGCCGTATTTCTCACAAAGCAATCACAATCAGAGAAAACAACGTCTCCAACCAAACTTCACAGTCCATGTCGTATCGTACGAGCTCCCCGGAGAGAACTACATTTTCTCAACCAATTGCCGGCCCACGATACGAAGCCGAAATCGAAAATATTTCCCACTAAATTGGAACCGGCCTCCGAAAGAAATAAGCAAGGCAGCCCAAATTGCTCTGGGAAGAAGATCTCAAGAAATTGACCCTTCTACTATTTTTTCTTCTTCTAGGTCTTTAGCCCGCCACCGTTCGGTAGACATAGTATTGTCTACCTTCAGCCAGTGCGGCTCTACTAACATAGGGGACCACGCCCACGTATAATCAGTTGTGGTGGCAAATGTAGTAGGCATATCGAGGATATTCCCAGCCTACCAACTCCCTAGACAAGCAAGATAGCAGAGACCATGATTTGGAGATATCTGAGAATTTGTCCCAAAGTATTCGCAGCCCATCTTCTCGGACGCTAAGGGCTATGCCATTGACCTTTTTTACTAATGAGACCTACAATCGTCATACAGAAATCAAAATCCGTAATATTCGAACTTCAATCGAATTTTATCCCGGAAGTTATTTCAAGTCCATAATAGATGAATACGATGCTCACCCGGATCTAAACGCCCACCAGGTATCGTGGATACTCAAATAGTGACACTTAGGTCCTAAATTTGTGAATACGAGGTGTTGAGCAGGGGACTTCTCCGAAGACATTTACTTTGTCTCTAATGATGGGAAACGCGCTGGGCGATTGGTGCAGTCTTCTGGATGATGGGAGGCGGAGAAAGCGACCTTTACGGTACAGTTAGAATACGGGAATCTCTTGTAGGATGTGAGTGTAACAGGCGCCACCGATTTAGGACTCATTCCTTAGCCTAGCGACAAGATCGCCTATCGCATGCTCACCATACAACGCATCCACCAACAGCATCCGTAACCAAGACCCATCCTCAAGAGAAGTATATAAACCGCGTTCATATCGCTCCTGTTCCTCTCCTTTCTCACCAGACACTCGACCATCCAGTAATCCAAACCCACTCAGACCAATTGAAACTCCTCTTCAAAACCACTCTTCATACCTTAACTTTAACCCCACTCCCCAACTAAACGAAAATGCAACTCCCAACAGCCCTTCTCTTCCTTGCTGCCCTCACTTCCACCGCCTCCGCCTGGAACCTTGTCCTGACAATGGAGGACCGCCGCACAGCGACCATGCATGGCACTTTCAACCAAGATTGCAAGAAGCTCGACTTTGACATGAGCTCCCCCGTCACCACCGCTTCCTTCGTCGACTCTACCTGGGCTGATACGTTCGAGCTCTATGCCAACACCGATTGCTCCGGGAGGGTGTACAGGAATGGGAAGGGGACGTACACTGTTACCCCCAGGTACAAAGTTCAGTCTTATAAGGTTTATTAATATTTTGATGTGGTGCAAGAGGAATTGGGAAGGCCAAAGCAGTAGGAGAATTGGGGGGGATTTCTCTGTTTTTCTTGTTTTCCTTACTGTTCCGATTTCTGTGATATTTATGGAATGTCGAAAGTGTGTGTTAGGGGGGCGGAGGAAGGTCCTGTCATTTTGTCATTCACTTCGGCTATGCCTAGTCGAACTCTCTTTTAGTCAATGAATCTTGATATAAAGTGTCGGATAACCTAGGTCTATCTTTGAAAATCGTCCCAACTCTCAATTCGCCATGAATCTTGAGAGAATGAAAACTAAGGACTATCATAAGGTTTCCTGCAGTCACAAGGTCTCACTCGGAGTGCTACCGTGCTAAACCCTTCAAGTTATTCGGAATTGTTCTTGTATCACAGTAGGCCGGGTGCTGGGGGTGGGGCCGGTATGGGAGGTTTGCCTATCAAGAAAACGTTTAGGCGCTCCAGGCACCCTGACTTAATGGACTCGACTAAGACACAGAACCTAACTTACCAACATTCTCGCATAGTACTATGAATATTTATATAGAAAATCAATCATTCATGATGCTTTTCAATCTGAGAATAAAGCGATAATTAGTCAAGTATTATAATATACTAATAACCCCGTTGGTGGTGTTTCCTTCTCGTTGGGTCCATCTGGTTCCACCTTTGGATACCTCCAGTAGTTGTCCCACCACCACCACCACTACCACCACCACCACCACCACCACCACCACAGCCACAACCACAACCACAACCACCATCACATCCGCTCGCCAACTTCCCTCACAGCTCTCCTTGTGCTTTAGCCTATGCAAAAAGCTGGTGCTGCTTCATAGATCCTGGCTGAAAGAGCGGCGAGTGCGCTCTACAGGGCTTGGCGCGAGCAGATCAAGTCGTATATCACCGCGCTTGCCTAGGATCGTAGGGTTGGGGTTATCCGACACTTGACAATCACTCCTCACAGTAGATCACAGGCTCTCACGCGCGACCTAAATCCCATAAGCTGTTGTTCGGAACACATTGAAGTCTTTATAGGAGTGGTAGGTTTCAATATTGGTATTGGTATGGGTAGTGCACTGGGAATGATCATTTGCACGGGAATGGAGGAATGGTAGAACTCTCTGGAATGCGGACTGGTAGGAAAGTTGTATATATTGGCTGTTGTTGTTATGATTGACGATAGTAATTTGAGATGCTATAAGGGTCGATTTCGGATTTCATAAGCCACGTTGATCCCCGCTCAAACCCTCATAGATACTTGCCAAATACCGTAGGGTTCTCCATCTCCGCGATTGAAATAAACTAAAAACAAAACTAGACCTTGAAAAATTACCCAAGCGTTAGTCGGTGAATGTAACTTCTTCAAGAATTCCAACCCCTTCCTGCCAACTGACTTATACGCCGGCTGCATCTTATCCTCAGACGCAAACTCGCTCAACCAGCCGATAATCTACGGACCGAGAAACTTGATAGGCGCGCTCATCATGCAACATGACAGACTTAGCCCTGTGCTCGGGGGACTGCTTGGCTTGCTAACCAGGAAGTACAATATCCCTCCTCCGGTACCCATTGCCCTCTTCATGTCGCCCGTGTGGAGCGGGCCGGGCAGGAGTGATTTTGTCTTGCAGTCAACAAAATGGTAGCACCCGTTGTTGTACTGAGGTATTCCCGGGTCGAACCAAGGACGACAGATCTCGACCTTCACAGCCGGAGGCTGATATCGATGGATGTTTTTGTCGCAGTGTGATAACTTAAGTACTTGAGTTGCTGCATGAACTGGATCCGGATCTGAGGCGCTAGCGAGGAGTTCACAAACCAGCCCATGGGACTGGCGGAGGAGGAGTCGAAGTTGTCACGGAAGGTGCCGGAAGCTTCAAAGTTGGTGACCACATCTTCCCAAAGAGATGCGATTTGCTCTTAACTCGGTAGTGTGATTCTGGTGGAATTTTCCCCTTCATCTCCCAAAGACTGCTGTAGTAAACTTCACGAAACGCTGGATCTGTATACTGATAAAACAAATTGTCAATCAAATTCATGAAGGATAAGGCATAACACCCACCGTGCCACCAATGACCGGAATTTAGAAATTCGGAAATTTACCCCAGTCGAAGCCATCCAATTAATATCATAACAATGTCATGAACCAACCCTCCGAACTCCCCACAACACAACACCTTACCCGGTCCTAGCTGAAGCAAACCTCAAGGGCGAGACCCCCCCAACTCTTGTTTAAGTCCCCCAGTACTGTGCACCTATTCCCTGTATACATCAGCCATTACTAGAGAACTTTACGTCCGGCACATCAGCCGGCTGCCGCACAAAGTGGCATTTGAAGTTCGGTGAAACCCGAGCTGCCAACGGCCGAGAATTGTAGTTGGCCTTGTGTTTGGCTTGATCGGATTTTATGATAGCGTAAATAGCTGGCTTTCCTAGGGTATCATACAGTGTGTGAGGATAATCTTATAAAGAGTTCTAGGGCTTTGTGGTGATGTATGTTCTTTTGTTTTTTTGGATGAGAGGGTTATATTTTGTTATCTAGCTCTTGGTCTTAGTCTATGTGGTAAGGGTATGCGTATTCGGTGTGGTGGTCGGTAGACGGTAAGTTGTTGTGACGCTTTGAGGCAGGCAAATAGCAGAAACTAGAATAAATATGGGTACTGTAGAAGCTCGAATAGTTGGACTAAGTGCTATGTCGTTGGAATTGCGCTTTTTTGTCTCCTAGAGGGGTTGAGTAGCCCTACTTTTAAAGTGTGTTCCGCTCTTTTCCGGGGCGGGGAATTTTCAACTACATAACACTGGCTCACTATCCAAGTCCCTACGGTAGCTCAATCAACTGAGTTTGAGCTTGTTTACTAGAACGGATTAAGGAAACACATGGCCCTTTGAAGACCTCTCCCATACTTCCACCACTAGGCCCAAGCCAGCCACGCAGAACCCAGCAACCGCCAAACGCGCGCGTTATCCAATATCCGAGTACAGTGAACTGGTCCAAAGGCTACCCAAACGAATGTGGTACCCAGTCCAAGCCCGATGTGTTGGGCCAAATACCTTCCATAATTCCGGTAGCCCAATCTGATATGGAGGGTTGGGAGCCTAATGGAATCCGTTGAACACAGTAGGTCTGAACCGAATGTATTCCACATACCCCGGACACGGAAACGGAAATAACATTCAACAGTTTGAGTGTGTTGAGCCATGCGCATTAATGGTTCGTTCGAAGCCAAGGTAGGGGATATATTAACAGGGAGCCCAATCTCTGAAGTGAAACTATTGGATGCAGAACACATGGTAGATCACTGGCGCATTCAGCAGGCGTGCAGTGGGAAAGAGAAATTCATGCGACACTGGCTTCGCAGCGCAATGTCAATCATTTCTACACTAGAATAACAGCTTCGCATCTCCCACCTCAAATCCCTCCAGCCCAATCATTTCCCACCACCAACTCAAACGCCCCACCTTACTCTAGCCACAAAACCGCCTACCACTGCCCCACTTTCAACCCACAGCAACATCCTGCGCAGCAACATTATGCATACCAAAGTTCGTTATTCCTTCCACCCCCCCATTTCATAGAAAGGATCTGAGAAACCCATAATAATATTTACCCACCACATACAAGTCTTGGCTTGGCACCAAACGTCGCCCCAATATCCGTAGGCCCCCCCGGGAAATTAATAGTACGATCGAGGGCAAGTACCGGTACGGTATCATACAAGTAAATCTTTGTCCGAGCGCTGGAGGACGCGTGAGATGGCTTTTGAGCAGAAGTCGGCCGTTTGCACTGCCTCTACGGCCTGGCTATCATTAGGGGGTTTGTGGATCACTTTTATCTTCGGGATGTTAATTGGTTGGTGGATGGACCTCCATGGGGAGTACGGGGGGGTTGGTATCGCTCTTGGAAGTTTCGAGCGCCTTTAGCATATAGTTGTGAGGCGAAGTCGAAGTATTGGCCCATCATTTGGTTGTGCAATCCATCTTTATTGAACTTCACTCGCCACTCCTCCAATGGGAAAACATACACATTCCGATCAACACTTTGACAATAACTCTCCCAGTATCATTAATCCCAATCCAAGTAGTGCTGCCCCGGGCGAAGCTGCAGAAGAGGGCTAGGGCGGTGTCAAGTTGGGTTATTAAAGTGACCAAGCAAAAGTCTTGGTGATCGGACACCTTTTATACCAAAATCGTTCTTTTGAAGGGTTTTTTTTATAAATCAAGCTCGTCTAGCAAACCTGTATGGAAACTTTCCAAAAACCACCCAAGTAGTATTTAAAGATTATCCTCCAGCTATTTTCAGATGCGGTCCAGCTCATCAAAGATCAAAACATAGTCGGTGAGTGGTTGCTGGGGCAAGTATCTTAGCAAACTAGTGAAAATAATAACTTTTAAGCAATGGTAGAACTTTACAAGCCTGTAGGACCTTCAATTAGCGATGGGCATACTAAAATCAATGGGCATTATGCAGATAAAATGACTTTATATCACAAATTTGGGAAAAAGGAGATCCAGTTTCTGGTGAGATATCAACAATTAAAAAGTGCAGCTTTTGCCCATTTTTGGTGTTAAACGGAGAGAATCACCAAGACTTTACTTAGTCACTTTAGGTAGCCCAATCTAGTTTATCCCGTTCCTACTAGCCCAGTACAGGAATGACGGGCCTCCCGCGGGACTGCCGGTGGAGGGTTTGGTGGTTCTACATCGAAGCCTGCTCGTGGTAGGGGTTTGTGAGTATATAAGTGGAAAGTGGGTCGACAGAAGTCAGACAAACTGGAGACAAACTTCCTATTAGTGTTGGATAGGGCGCTGAGTGCTGCTATAGGAATTGTAACAGAGGCGGTAGTTAGCGCGGAAGAACCTAGTTGGCTCCATGATGCGTGAATTGGCAAGGGGTCTAAGGCACATACTTCATCAGTAAGGCTCATCTAAGAGTACTGTAGTAATCATTACGCATCACTCAAGTAGGCCTACTAACGCATGTTGCCTCATCAGCATAGGCCAAAAATCGCGAATACCAACTAACTTACCGAGGCCTCACACCAAATCACTCGTCCTGCTACCCAAATACACCCTATCGGAGGATTTCCGTTGTTATTTTGTTATTTTCTAATTGAGTTTTTTTTAGATACCACTGGATGCAAAGACTACGGTAGCCCAGCTAGGATAAAATATACCGAATTAACTATAGGTTGGCGAATAGATAATTTAGGCTAACCCGCAAAGCAATCCCTGC
>Ga0307507_10006021_pt1 | contig 19112 bp, 9 predicted proteins | sample 7_EM_MG_FD_207223 | JGI IMG/M metagenome (GOLD analysis project Ga0307507, IMG submission 207223) | Populus trichocarpa ectomycorrhiza microbial communities from riparian zone in the Pacific Northwest, United States - 7_EM | ecosystem: Host-associated > Plants > Roots > Unclassified | place... | reverse complement strand
AAAAGCTGAGAATTTTTCTGGCGGTGAGGAAGTATGGACAATATTTGTAATCCATATCGATAAGATCCATATCGATAATGGATCGATAAGATGGACGATAAGAGAATGGAAAGCCACACTGTTAACATCTAAATTAGGCGTAGCTTTAGAAGAGCCTAGGCCTTCCACGTATTTTATATAGATCGGTCTAGAGCCCTTAGAGTCTTTAATAACTCCAACAGGGCTAACAGATACACAGTTTCTCTTTAATACACTCTTTTCTTCTCTTCTTACTGACCGCTTCCCTACTGCCTAATTACAACTAACTGACTAACTGACCACACCGTAACTTCCTATCTAAGAGAGACCGTACCCTCCTATATATTTTATGGCATTCTACGTGGGGACGACAGCAAGCTCTTTAGATTAGAAGTCTAGTGCTACATATATAGGAGACGCATAGAAACGATCTGGAACTGCAAAAGAACCAACGGACAGAAAAAGGACGCGCGGAAAGGGAGGCAGAGAAGTACAGGCATATTAGTAACCGGTGCGCAGCTACCACCATAGGAATGAACCAACGACACTTTCGGTCTCTATACGGGAACAGTCGGTCTCCGTACGGGAATAGTTATTAGAGAATAGCAATCGGAATGCAAGTACGTAGCGCAGCAAGATAGAGGATAAAAGAAAGGACTATAGTACGCCAGGAACGGCAGAGAAAAGTCTTCTATATTTTGTTTACTATATTTGCAACGGTCTATACAATTATTCTTATATTTATAGGAGCTACCTTTAAATTTATAGGAATAATGGCAACAGCACTAGCAAAGGGATTGTCAGGGATGTTAGGTCCATTCTATAATAACAGTAAAAGTGCTAAAAGGGGAGAGGAAAGTAAATAGCCTATTAAACCGCGAGTCTCTCCTAAACTAGGGGATGCGATACCAACCCCAACTCCCACAATATTAGGGACCAACAACTCTTAACAGATAGAGGATAAGGGTTATAAGGTCCACCTACCTGTCCCTAGAGAATCTATAGGTCCGCCATATCCCACTGGACCACTAATAGAACGAGATAAGGTATATATTATAGCCCAGCCTATACTGGCTCCAGGAACTCCCGGGACCCCTTACTTTACGGGACAAAACGTGTCGCAATTCGTTAAACAGTATGAGCGACTATACATCTAATATTATATTATGGACAACAAGAAGCATCAAGGACTTCTAGAGTATTATAACTATTAGATAGGGATATGGATCCAGAGCCTACCTAAGTTTATAATTAGCAATTGGATAGAACTTATAAGGAAGCTTAGGACAGACTACTAAGGAAGTAACTACTTTTAATAAGTTAAAACGGTAGAATTCTTGGAAGCTTATATACTGTAGTATAGGAACAATCCACCTAGCAGTATACGTAAATACTATAGGTAGTTTACGTTAATCTTCTAAAAGGTTACTAAGGCTAGTAATTTAGAAAACCGTAATTAAGGGTACTGGTTCGTAAGGGAACTCCTATTTAAATATTAAAGATATGCTATAACTAAAACAGGAGCCAACCTAGATAGATAAGAGTCTTTTAACTTCCATCTAATAAGAAGAGCTGTAGAAGACAGGCTTAATTCGCATAAAGGCATAAATTAGTTATTAATAATAAATTCTAAGGAGCAAGGCCTTTATTAGCTAGTTAGACAATTCCGTAATTAGCAACCAGCTATAACTAACTAAAGAGATGCTGCCCTTTGACCGCCTATAGTCTCTCCGCTAAGCGAGTTGGCAGGTACCTATTAAACAACTTAAGAAACGGACCCTAAGCTAAAGAGACTTACCGATCAACTCCAGAAGCTTAATCTTAGGACGGTTGAATTAGTGGGTGTTATATCTTTAATACTATTCCTAGATAGGATTTGCCAAGATCTAACACAGTACACGCAGCTCCTAAATAGGGCGTTAGTATGGCAAGAACAAATGGGCCTGCAACCAGCACTAAATAATAATAGACCGCAGCCGCCCTATAAGGGAGCGCTATAAGAACAATATAAGCCGGGCCTAGAAAGGTATAGAGGGCTAGGAAACTTTAGTATATACCCAGTACAAGCTCAGACGTATTATGGATACGGGGGTTCCCACCATTTTATTAATTAGTGTCTATAGCTCTAGGAATTAGTTCATTATGGTTTCCTATATATAAATAAGAATAACCGAATCTGTGCTAGAATATAAGAGCGCCTAAGAAATATAATTCCGTATTTACTAAATAATAATCGGATTAAGTTCCTTAAAGACTAGCTAAAGTAGAACGCGAATATTAATCCTAATGCTCTGGTAACAGGCGTCCAACTAAAGGCAGCTTTAGTAGAGCTTATAAAAGAAAGCGACGCTAAAAGTAAGAAAGAACTTAGTAAGTCTTAAAAGGATATATACCAAGTGGAGTTAATATATATTAATTTAGTAGAAGCCACAACCCAGTCACAGCCTACGCCACGGTTATATAATCTTAGGAAACTGTAAGGGGAAGTAAGAGTAACAAAACCGCCTTTAAAACCATCTGGTCAGCAACCGGCAGTAGTTTAAAATATATAACCAGGAGGACATATCCAAATCGCACTATAGCCCCAGTAGCAAGCTCCTTAATTACCATTAAGCAATAATAAGATTAATAAAATGGACTATACTAAACAGCCAAGACAGACGGAGTAAATAGTGGATGTGATAATAATAGCCAAAGCACCACAACTAAAGCCAGTTAGGATAATGGATATACTAAAGGGAAACGTCCCAAGCCCAGCTATAATAGCGGATAAGATTTTGTTAAAAACTATTAAAGTTATAGTTAGTAATTGCCTTATATACATGCCTAAGGTTGCAAGGCTATTCTTTAAGCCTCTCCCGCTACCCCTTGTGGAGCCTTACTAACAGAAGTAAGAGGACGTTAAGGTATCTGTGTTATTAGCATACCTAGCGTTCCATGCTAATTAGGCTGGCTTAATAACTACTAAAGTGGACCAGATTAAACAAGAAGCTAAATTTGTCTAGTTTTAAAGACAATACCTAAAAGTAGAAGCGCGGATAGGAGACGGAAGGGCTAAATACTTAATTAACTCTAGAGCGGAGCTTAACCTTATTAAGGAAAGCGTGGCTTTATAACACAGTTTACTAATATTAAGTCTGTCTCTATAACTACAAGGTGCACGTCTAATATCTACTAATAGGACTTAGTCTAAGTTTATTAAATTAGTGTATACGGTCCCTATAGTAATAGGTAACGTCTTAATATCTACAATGTTCATTGCTGTAGGAGAAATATTATATAAGGTAATACTTAGTAAGCCATAGTCAATAAGGGCTAAACTAGCAATAAAACGCACCGCAACAGGTCAGGTATCTTGCATTATTTAATTAGAAGATAGCAAAGTCAAAATAAGGTTCTTAACATCTTACAAGAATACAATATTCTTTAAACTAGATAAAGGCATTAGTATAGACAATAGTTCGGGAAACGTATAACTAGTGCGACTACTAGGATTGTATCCAGGGTTACTTATAACCCGGCGTATTAGGACAAGGAGGACGTCAAGATCAAAAAGGAGGGAAATGAGGTGCGGCTCCAATATAGACGCTTACCGTTTTGGATATCTGCTAGACAGAGCTATTAGCAGAAAAAAGACCATAATATTAAATAGAGAGAGCTTAATAGCAAAACATTAAAGAAAGTCCTAAAGAAATACTTAAAAAAGAATTAGAAGCTAATATTTAAAGTAAAGGCTAGGTCCCTTATATATCAAATATTAAAGACAACGGATTTATTTATAATATAAATAGAAAGCTACCGGAGTAAGGCCTAACAAAACGCCATAAACATAGCAACTGTGTATAAATAAAAGGCAGATAAGGTCCACCTAGTTAATTCATTAGCACCAAATAAAACAGTTATAGGAGGTATAATAAAATAGCGAGAGGTAGCCTTGCGTAGACAGAAGGCATTAATCTAAGGGTTGCCTCTTAGTCCGTATAATTATTTCCTTAAGCCGCAATATACTAAGCTGGCCCGCGGTACATAACTAAAGCTAGAACAATTAGAGCGCATAATTATAGGGGACATTCAGCCAAAAGAATAAGAGATCTTTAAGGCCATACTATTTAACCAAGAAGAGACGCTAGCATAGAAGTTCTCTAAGATAGATTGCGTTAGTAGAGATATAACTCTACTATTAAAGATCAAGACTGTGCCGTATAAAGTATAGCAAGTACCAAACTTTCCTGTACTAAGGGCCCTATAAGGAGAAGTAATAAGCATATTACAAGAACGACTAGCTTAAGGGACTCTAGAATATTGCGAAAGCCTATATAGGAATCTATAGTTTCTTATAAGCAAGAAGGAACATAAGAAGTACCGACTAATTAATATAGCAATGAATATCAACCAAGTAACTATTAGGGACGCAAATCTGCTGCTATATACTAATAAGTTTTCCAAGGAGTTTATAGGGTACAAGGTTATATCTCTAGTGGACTTCTTCTCTAGCTATAACTAACTAGAGCTTAATATAGAAAGCAGGAACCTAATAGCTTTTATAATACCTCTAGGGCTTCTATAACAAACAACAGTACCTATAGAAGGCACGAATTTAGTAGCCTAGTTTATAAGGACAATTACTAAGATCCTAGAACAATACATCTTATACTATACCTTGCCATTTCTGAATGACATTACAGTGAAAGGCCTATAGATAGTGTATAATAGAGAAGAGAGTCTTCTAGGCGTGCGTAAATACATTCTAGAACATATTATATGGCTAAATAGAGTGCTTGCAGATTTGGAATAAGCTGGATGTATAATTTTAGGCGCAAAGTCTTATTTCTACAAAGACAAGATTATAGTGGTTAGTTACCACTGTAATGGTAAGGAATAATATCCGGAGGAGTTAAAGGTCGCAAAGATCATTTACTAGAGAGACTACAAAGATATTATATCTGCCCAAGCATTCCTAGAAGTTGTCATATATTACCAAATATAGGTAGAAGACTTTGTAATTAAGGCAAAGCCAATCTTCCAACTACTATAAGTGAACGTTCCGTTTGTATGGGGTATAGAGCAGATTACCGCTATAAAGACTCTAAAGTATGCCATCACTACCGCACCCGCATTGGTTCAACTAGATTATAGTAAGGGGGCTAGGCTAATTGTTCTCGCCATTAATAAATATAAGAATGGATAGGGGTGCGGCCTTATATAACTGGATATACAAGGTCGTCGTCACCTATATTAATATAAGAGCGGTATCTGGTCTTAAGCGGAACAGAAATATAACTTAGGAAAGCTTAAGTATTAGGCGTTACTATATGCGCTAAAGAAGTGTCGCGTATACCTATACGGCGTTTGCTTTATAGTGGAGACGGACATAAATACCTTAGTTATATAGCTAAATTATGCTGCCACTAATTTACCCGGAGCCTTAATAATAAAATGGCTAGCTTAGATCTAGCTATAGGACTTTAATATTAGACATATACTAGAGAAGAAGAATAGCCTAGCTAATAGACTTTCGCAACAGCTACTTAATAGCAAACAACCTAATGAACTAACCAAGGATATTAAAGAGTTTATTAACTATAAGCTAAGTGCCTTGAAATACATAGCTAGCCCTCTTAAAATAGAAGCAGGTCTGCCATTAGAAGACTTATATTTAGAGAAATCTTAGAGGATTACAAAATAGCTAGTAACCTTACAGCGTCTAGAGAAAATGAATACCAAGGAATTTAAAAAGTTTAAGTGGCATATACTAAGGTTCCTAGTGCGTAACTAATAGCTCTTCTGCTGATAGTCTAAGAATGTACTAATGCAAAGGGTAGTCAATGACAAGACTACTTATTAGGAGATTATTAAGAGCCTTTATAATTAGAGTGGATATTACAGACGGGAGGGAATGTATTAGAGGGTCTTAAATTAATACTAGTGGCCAGGGCTATAGGATCAAATATCATAACATATTAAGTTATGCTTACAGTGCCAACAGCAACAGCTGGGACAGGAAGAAGAAGCGATATACCCCATATAGAAGTCCACCTTGTGGCAATAAGTAATAGTGGATATTATATTTATGCCGCCAAACCGTCTCGGGTTCCAATACCTGGCTATTGCTTAAGAGTATATATCTAAATAGGTAGAAGCCCGGGCCCTTCGGAATAAGAATGCGAAAAGTATAATAAAGTTCCTCTATAAAGACGTCATCTGCTAATGGGGAGTGTTCAGATAGCTCTTTATAGATAGTAAAGGAGAGAATACTAATATTACCGCTGCGCTTGCGGAGCTCTATAACATTAAGAGGGTTGTAGCTTCTGTATATTACCCATAGTTGCAAGGCTTTATAGAGCGAGGTCACAAGCCTATAGTGGACACTTTGGCAAAGATAGAAGGCTTATAGCTAGACAATCTTTATATAGTCTTATAAACAGATAGAACGACTATTAAGAGGTCTACGGGAATAACACCAGCAAGGGTTATATACGGATATAAGCACATCCTTTCCATTAAACTCTACATATCCACCTGGCAGACGCTGCCTTAGGAAATAGTCCGGACCACTATAGAGCTACTAGCACTTTGCGCAAAGCAGTTTAACCAAAGAGATGTAGATATACAAGAAGCTATCGCGTATATAAGATAACTAAGAGTTGTAAACAAGGAGTATTTTAATAACACCTACCACATTCGCCAGGACAGATTTAAGGTTGGAGATATAGTTATGCTCTATAATATACAGCTTAAGCAAGACTATTTTAGCAGTCATAAGTTGGATCTAAAATGGCTGGGCCCGTTCTGTGTATATAAGAGTTACCCTTATAAAGGATAGTACTTAATTAAGGATCTTAATGGCATGCTATTTTGCGATTAAACTCCAGGGAATAGATTAAAGAGGTTCTATTAACAACAGATATCTAAGGTCTATTAGGAGGACCGGCTTAACCAATTAGGCGGAACTATACTATAAGAAATAATAGCAGAGCTAGAGCCTAAGGAGGATATTATACAAAATCCACCAGTATCGCAACGCCGCGTATTTTAAGAAGTGCGCGTTTTAAAAAGATTATTTGATAGAACTAAGTACAAAATGTTTAACTAAGGGACAGTCAAGTTCTGAGGTGGGGGAGGGGATATAGATAATAGCCGCGCAATCCATCCATTTATTTGCCATATTTCCTAAAGCTCTTTCTTATTTGCTTTTTTTAGTTACAGAAATCTAATGCGTGTTAACAGTAAGGTAAGGATAAAAGAATGTTTATATACAACCATCTAGTATTGTTTACTGTAAAGATGTCAGTCCCGCTTACCGCCTTTATTAAGCCAATAGCGATTTTCCATCCCGGGGATGGAAAATCATAATTGGTCCATTTAATAATTAGCGCCAGCAGAACTCCACACCGCCACCAAATTTGGTGGACTATTTATATTAGGAAACCCTATTAAGAACTTCACCTTTTCGCCCTTAATAAACCTTAAAGATAACTATAATTAGCTAAAGCATAAACCAAGCAGAATTAACAACAGTATACTTATTATATCTTCGTCTAATAGACCACTAGTACTATATAAAGAAGCTAAGCGATAGATTAATAATGTCCTTATAGAAGTTAGAGGCTTCGCAGTTAATTAGTATTATATAGTGCTTATCCAAATCTATAACAAGATTCTGCTCAAGAGAGAGAACTACGCAGATGCTACTAGTGTGGTAGTTAATTTCGTTAATTATAATAATAGGTTACAAGCATCTTTAGGAAAGGACGCGTTCTTAATAATCTTTAAGGACATCTCTAACATTAGTAAGATAGCAAAAGATTAAAGAAATCAGTGCAATAAAGCTAGAGAAACCATCTAAAAAGCCTAGGGATAGGATGTTCTTAATAGACCGCTAAAACACGCAGTCTCCTACTACTTCCTTTCTACTACCCGAAAGCTTACCGTCCACCTACTTTATGAAGTAACAGCGCAAGTTAATAAAGCCCTAGTTAAGAGGCTTAATTATCTAGGACGCGGCATTAAGAACACTACTTAACTATAGCCAACCGACTTCGCGCTCGCGCCTAAAATGTTAGGAAGAGCGATATTAGATTAAGTGGTAAATAAGCATAGTTTAGGGAGATACTTAACTGGCTTCCTTGTTCTAAATAAGGACCTACCGCCAAGAAGTAGGAGACTAACTACTATGGGACTAGAGGTCACTAATATCGGAATTAGATAAGCAGGAAAGAGCTTAGCTCTTATACTATAAGCGTATTCACGACATACTTCCAACATAATAAATCCCTTAGCTTTTTAGCCATTAACACCTATTTAAGGAGGAGGTGTTAGTATTATACTAAGCCCGTCCCAGCAAGGATCGCCTATGTTAGTAGACTCGCCTTTATTATCCATAAATAAAAGCATTCTTGCGGCTAGAACACCTATTGGCTCGCCCCCACGGCTGCTAGTATCCTCTTTAAGGAGGAATCCAAGGAGAGGGCTTACAGTTGCTTATCCAGAAGTGGGAGGGCTAGGAGTGGAATCGCTGTTTAATAAAAACGTTATTAAGCTAGGAGATAATAAAGAATACATTAAGGAGGCCGTAGACGCTATGGCGATACTTTACACGAAATAAGAATGTAACTGCAAGGATAACATGCTAGCTTATCTTAAGGCGTCCCTAAACCGAACTACCAAAATTGAATTAACTAAGGTTATGAAGCTCTTGCGCAGTTGGTATAGGGCGGCTGGTTTAAACCCAGAAATATATAAGGTCTGCTAGATGCACACATAAGCTATAGGAGGGTGTATAGGTTTAGTAATAAAGGGTCTAAACTATACCGCGCTATATCACAGACTCTATTTAATATATTACGCTCGCAATCACTTAGGCACCATAAAGATAGACCCTACTACGTACTTCTGGTTCTGAAAAGCTTACAGGCCTCTAGTTCCGTCTAACTCTTTAAAACCGTACAAGTTTATTTATAACTTAGTACTAAGGTTTTCCTACAATAGGGAGGCTTTACTTAATTAGATACTGTTACCAAACAACTAAGATATATAGTAGTGAGAAGGATCTATGGTTTTAAGCGTATTTAGGTAGTAGTGGGATTCTAGCATCTCAGTAATAATTAATAAGGAAATGCGTATATACCGCTATTATTAGCGTCTAATTAATAGGCGACCAAATTACGGCTAGTTAAGAATAATGGTCTATAGTCTCTACCAATAGCTAATAAGACAAGACCCTTAGTATTATTACCTCTATTACGCTCTTAGGCCTAACAGCTAGTGGCAACTCATTTCCTACCCTTATTATGCGAAATTTGTGGTTAAAGGAGACTCTACAGCTTTCCGCTATATTAACGTTAATATTCCCTCGCTCCTTAAAAGTGGATACGGTGCCAATATAATCTAAGGGAGCGTTTCTTTGGATAATAAGACTAAGGATAACTGCACAATTATCCTTCCCAGCATGCATTATTACTTAGAATTATAGTGGGCAGATCTTAAAGCGCAAGGGTTAGCCAAGGGCAATGGATTCATGCATAAAATCTTAGACCATAACTGGACCACTAAGGACGTAGAGAAATATGCAACCAACTGGGTAGCTTAGCTATATAAGAAGGGAGATATACGTATAACTATACCTTACCTTCCTTATAGAGCGAAAGGACCTTTAACTGGGACCCAGCGAACAATACTGCCATGGTTCGTTGGTATTTAGGACAATTATAATAATCTTAAGGTCACTAAAGGAGGTACTTAGACAGAGTTGGCAGATACGCACCAAGACTTAAGAGCGCCGCCCTATATGCTGTCTGGACATACCAATCTCTACGGCGCAATTCCATATCGCTTCCCTACAGTAGTTAAGCTTATAGCTGCCAGCGCTCTATCCAACACCCTTCTTAGTAAACAACAATGGGATTCTTTAGTAGTAATCTAAGATTGTGATCTTCTTCTTACTGGTAACAGGAACAAAGTTATAAAATAGATGCATTCCTATCGTCTAAAGGCCGTTAAGAACTACAAGGATGCGTTTCAGCTTATATATATAACTGAAGTAGAGCGCTTTAATAGCCGCTCATACTTCTACTGCATTAATAATAGAATTGAGCCTTTAACTATTATGGTAGATCCAAGTAGAGTACCCCTAATCGTTATAGAAGGATAGAGTTATGCGGAGCTGCCTAAAGAATTATGGGACAGAACCGAGTAAGTAGAAAAACGCGAAAAAGCTATATTATCCAAGAGCCGCCAGTCTAATACATCTCATACTACTCAGCCAGGCGGACGAGAATAGTCTCATTTAACCAGAACGGAGTCTCCTCGTTTACTATCTTGGGTTTGTGGTAAAGGTAAGGAACGCATACAATCACCTACCGCGCCTTCGTTTTAAAGATAAGGAGTTTTAGAGTTTCGGAAGTTGTTAGGGGACAACGACTTGGGTAGGGGAGGTATATAGTGGTGTAATTTGGCCCCCTGGATTCAACATCTAGATTAGGCATAGCTTTGGGAGAGCCTAGGCCTTCTATATATTTTATATAGATCAGTCTAGAGCCCTTAGAGTCTTTAACAACTCCGACAGGGCTAACAGACACACAGTTTCTCTTTAATACACTCTTTTCTTCTCTTTTTATTGACCGCTTCCCTACTGCCTAATTACGACTAACTGACTGACTAACCACACCGTGACTTCCTATCTAAGAGAGACCGTACCCTCCCACATTACTACTGCCGTTATTATTTCTGGTTTACTGTTCTGGTTACTAGTAGGAAGATCAGGTCTTAGCTATAGATAACAGAAGGATATTATAGAATAGTTCTATAGGGCTATAACAGCTGCAGAATTACGCTTTTGACTAGTACCGCTAGTAGGTGTAGTACACAGGCGATTAGGGCGGCTAGTGCGTATATTTATACTTTTAACCAGTGACGCTGGTGGGTATAGCGCATAGGCAACTAATACGGCTAATAGGTATATTTATTTAGCGCGTGTCTGATAGGTATCTTACTAGAAGAAGAGGTTTCCTGCGTTCCATTATATGCTTTCCTTTTTCTATTCTGCTTTTACTATACTTTTGTTTAGCTATTCTTCTATAGGGTAAAACGTTAGGGGACAACGTTCTTAGTAGGGGAGGTATGTGGTGGTGTAGATTGGACGTCGCCTACTGTCTTGGCATTTTCCTATATTTATAGAGCTTTGGCGTTCCTTCTTCTTTCCTCCTTACCTTATATATATATCACAACCCTACCAGTTCACGGAATACATTCTTTTCTTTCTTTATTACCGACAGAGAGACAAATAGACAAACAGACTGACTGACTAACTGATAGATAGATAGTACCGTGACTTTCCTATTTAAGAGACACCGTACCCTTCCACACTACTATTAGTTAGTAAAATGCTAGATTAACTATTTAGGCCTAAGATCTTTATAAAGCTAGATCTATAAAATACCTATTATAGGCTCTATATTAAAAAAGGGGATAAATAGAAGACCGCCTTTAAAACCTAATATAGCCACTTTAAGTATCTAGTAATGCCTTTTGGGCTAGCTAATGCGCCTAGAATATTCTAATTATATATTTATAGAGCTTCAGGGGGACTAGTTAACCGCATATACGTTATCTATTTAGATAACATTCTAATCTACTTAAAAAAATATGGATTTGTATAAGTAATATATCTGCAAAGTGCTAGAACGCTTAGATAATTAGGGCCTCTATACTAAGGCGTTAAAATATATCCTTAATACTAAGTAGGTTAAGTTCCTAGGTTATATTATAACGCCTATAGGCGTAGTTATAGATCTAGTATAGGTATAGATAATCTAAAAGTGGCCAGAGATAAAGAGATACTAGGATATTTAAGTATTTCTAGGCGTTGCTAATTTCTATAGGCGCTTTATTTATAACTATTTAGACGTCGCCTAATACCTATTTAACTGTATTACTAAAGCTTCCTAGGACCTAGCCTAAAAAGTAAAAAGCTTAAAGGCAGGAAGGAAGAAGACTAAGGCGGGACTAAATAAATAGTATAAACTATAGATATGGCCTAGAAAGGTCTAGAAAGCCTTTTAAAAACTATACGTAAAGTTTATAGAAGCTTTACTATTACGGCATTTTAACCTAAACTAGCTGCTAATAATAGTCACTAATATGTGAAAATTTGCCTTTACTAATATTCTACTATAATCTAATAGGCATTTAGACCCTACCCATCTCTACTAGAGACTAATAGTATTCTATAGTAGAAAATTCTAGGGACCTAAAGTTAGGTATTATACCCATAATAAGGAACTACTAGCTATAGTTAACTGCTTTAAATAGTAGCGATACTACCTTAAGCACACAAGCTATACCACTCGTATACTTTTAGATTATTATAATTTACGCTACTTTATAACTATAAAGGAGCTTATACCTTAATAGGCTAAATAGGTAGAGGAGCTTACGCGATTTAATTTTAAGATTAAATATAAGCTAGGGGGAAATAACCCTACTAATAGACCGTTATAACGGCTAGACTATACCAAAGGCTTTAAAATTGGAGAAGGAAAATAGATAATAGATATCTTACTCCTTATATTATAGAACAAGTTCTAGGTATAGAATACTTAAGTACCCATAGCTCTATATATTAAGTCTTAGGCGGTATAAACGCTATTAGCTTCTACTAATATTCTAGCTAGTACCCAGTCCGTTGCTAATAAAGGTCCAAATATACCTAAATAGGACGTCCCCAATATACTCTTAGAACCTAGTAATACGTTACCTCTAATTACTAAGCTATTCCCTTAAACTAATAGTAAAGCTATAGAGTAAAGCTATAAAGTAATTAGAACTCGAAGCCCTATAAAGACAAAAGGACTTTAACCTTATAGTGGCCTTCCTAATATATGCGCACTAAAGAGTTATAAGATAAAACAGCTTTTACCTAGAAACTATCTAAAAGGTTAATAGATCTTATCTATAAGGTATAACGGAGGGACGCCTTCTATACTATCTTTAATATAGAAGTAGATTGGAAATATAATGGAAAGGAAGCTGTAAGGCGCTAAAATTAGAAACTAGACCTAATGGGCTTACTGTATAGAAATGGTAAGGTTTAGGTGCTATAAGAAGCAAATCTATAACAGAAAATTCTTATAAAGAATTATAATAATCCTTTAGGCGGCTACTATAGTTAAGCTAAAATAGTGGAATTACTTTAACGTAAATACTATTGGCTAAAACTTAAGTAGGAAACAAAGGAGTACATTAGCTACTCTAAGAAGTGTTAAGTATATAAAATCTAAAGGTATAAACTATAGGGTCTACTTAAATTGGTTCCTCCCGCTAGCGAACTATAGCGATATTACGCTATAGATTTTATTATAGATCTTCCGCCATTAAAGGATAAGCAAGGATAAATATATAATTTAGTCCTAGTACTAATTAATGGGTTTTAAAAGTGCGTCTAATACCTTCCTGTTAATAAGATAATTAATATATAAGCGCTTACCAGCCTAATTAAGGAGAAATGCTTCCTTAAAGTAGATTAGCCATACTTTATTATTGTTAATAGGGACAGCGTCTTTATAAGCCAGTACTAGTTAAATTTATGCTTTTATTTAAAAATAGACCACTATTATAGTATAACTTTCTATTTATAAACGTATAGGTAAATAGAACTCTAGAACTAGGAACTAAAGTCTTACCTATAAATATATTTAAACTATTAGTAAGATAACTAGTATAAGCTACTTCTGTATATAGAGTACGCTTATAATTTAAAGCAATACGTATCGCATAAGTATATACTAATTTAGATTGCCTATAGTGTCTAACTATTTGGGTTTAATAGTATACCTAGCAATTACTAGCTAAGGCCGTATAATTAATTATAGGATCCTACTAGGAGGTCTAAGGATATCTACTAGAAAGTATAAGGATACCTCTAGGAATAGGAGAAGTAATAAAAGTATATAAAGTAGAGCTTATAAAATGCCTAAAAGTAATAGAGACTTTAGTATAACCGTAAATACTATAATAAGTATTTTAAAGTAGGCAATAAGGTTCTATTACGTTTAATAAATATTAAAACCCGTTAACTATTAATGTCGGTATCACCCAAGTGCACTTGATTGGCCTATTAACTAATAGATTTGTTCTTGTCTAATAGGTATCAAAAGCAAAGGATCATAAGGATTGCAGTGCCTAAGTAGGAGGCTGATAAGTCATCATAAGGATGACTAATTAGAGACACGAATAACCATATAACCTCTGTCTATATATTCCGACACTGGCAGTTCTTTCTTTATGCGTAAAACAGCTATCCTAGTACTAATCTAAACGATTTATATCTAAATTCCCGTTTATGTCTTTTAGACAACAATATCCCCAAACATGCTTATAGAGAGTAGTATTTAAGGGGAATATGGATCCGCACTTAGTATATTAAAATAGTTGACAATCTGGCAAATGTTTAAAGAGAGCTTAACCTAAAGGGAACGTAGTAGAGCACTTTTCGCAGGTTTAAGGTTGCGGGGGTTTATACAAGCTTAGCTGCTGTGGCTCTTTAACTTTAGTTAACAAAGAGGGTAAAGCTGGCGAAGCTTATGCGGGTAAAGCTTATGCGGATGGAGCTTGCTATAATTGCTAAACTACGCTTTGTAACTCCTTAATCTCTTCCTTTTATTCTTAATATGCCTTCTGGATTCTTTTGTACTGTCGTTAACATAGGTCTAAAATATCTTACTATTAGCGTAATTTTATTCTGAAAGTCTGCTCTTATTATTAAACTATATCTTATATATCCTAAATCTGTTTTTAATAAGCGGTTATAGTTAAAAATTCCCATTAGGCTTTGTTGTTATAGATATTAATATAGCAAGGCCGTCCAGTGGCCGTATAGTTCCCGCTTTTCCATCCTTTAGGAAGTTGTTGTGCCATATTAGGTGTTCGTAGCTACTGTAGACGCTAGCAGAGGGTAAAGGGTAAAGGGCAGAGGGCAGAGGAGGGGGAGTACACTAGCGTTATAGGCGCATATTAGCAGGTCTTAATTCCCCTAGCGGTTCTTTCTTTATATATAAAACCACTAATATATAAACCCTATTAACGTGGTATTTATAGCTTACAAAGGCTATAAAGGGGGGGGAGAGCGCGCTGGCGTTATAGGCGCGCTGTTAGACGTGGTATTTAACGTAGCAGAGCCGCTAGGATCATAGTAGAGTATTAAGCTTATATAGGGTGCTCTTCTGGAGCTAGTTACTTCTAGTAAAGCTAGGTGCTTTAGTGCTGCTAACGCTACTAGGTTATAGGTTGCTGCTAAAGCTGCTAGGTATTTAGGTATTAGATACTACTAACACTACTAGGTTACTATAACGCTAGAGTACTACATAAGGCTGTTAGGTAATTGGGTATTAGGTACTACACAAAGCTATTAAGTTGCTGTAATGCTGGTATACTGCTTAAGGCTATTAGGTGTTAATTTGTATACTAAGACGTATACTAGATAGTGGTTTGCTACTAAATTGCGTTACTACGCTGGAGTACTGCGTAAAGCAGTTAGGTAGTTGGATATTGGGTACTATAAAAGCTAGTATACTATATACGGCTAGAGCGCTGCTATAGTACTACTAGGGTAGCTGCTAAGGTAGTTGCTAATAGGGTACTACCTAAGGGTACAGCACTTAGTAAAAAGGTTGTACTAAGGGTTAATGCTGTTAAGCTAGGGGTACGGCGCTCAGTAAAGAGGTTGTACTAGGTGTTAGTTTGCGTGCTATAGAATATCTTATACGTTGCTAATATCCGTAGATATTAGCGCATTTATATATTTAAAGCTAGCTAGATAGTTAGATGTTGCCAGAGCTACTAGTATGGTTTTACTGCTAGGTACTAGAGTGCTGCTTTTAATTAAAGCTGCTAGGGCGGTAGTAAACCTTATTGCTCTATAGCCAACCGGTAAGGTTAACTATTAATCAATATCGGTATTACCCAAGTGCACTTAATTGGCCTATTAACTGATGGATTTGTTCTTATCTAATAGGTGTTAAAAGTAAAGGATTGTAAGGATTGTAGTGCCTAAGTAGGGGGCTGATGAGTTATTATAAGGATGGCTAATTAGAGACACAAATGACCACATAACCTCTGTCCATATATTCCAACAATTAAAGATGCTTAATATAAGATATCTAGGTCCCTTCTAAGTTAAGAAACAAATTAGTAAGCTAGCCTACTGTCTCCAGCTACCCCTATCTATGGCCTATATATATCTAGTAATTTATATAAATCTATTAGAGCTATAGTATAGACCACCACCGGAAAAGAACTTCCGTTTAGGCTCAATTAAATACCCTAAAGTAGTAGGCGAGCGGTATAAGGTTAAAGCTATACTATACTATAAGTCTGTTAAGAATAAGCTTTAATATAAAGTTAAATGGCTAGGCTAGGCTACTAAGGACTCTATATAGGAACTAGAGGATTACATTAATTATTGCAAAGATATTCTAAAAGAATATTAGGACTAAGGTCCGCAATCTACAAATTATAGAAAGCGCTCTAATACTATAGTATTATTGTAACCTATAAAGAAAGCTTATAGTAGGCCGAAAGAGGTCCTAAAGAGTAAAAAATAGGTTAAATTGGATATGGAACGGACAGGCTCCAAAAACCATAAGAATTAATTAGGGCTACGGCCTAAGGCAGAATAGGTCCTTAGCCTTTTTACGTATATAGCATAGAATTAATAGGGTATTTTGCTATAATTGCATTCCTATTTATTAATCTATATTAGGCATATTATTTTTAGGGCTCCTAAGTCCTTCCTAAAAGCCTTCTAAGGCCTTCCTAAGCACCTAATTAAGGTCTTTAATTGCTACTATATATAAGAATAAATCTTAAATACCTAAATTAAAAGCCACTATGCCTTATCCTTAGGAGTAGGATTAGTATCTATTAGCCCACTAAGTAATAGCTAATAGGAATAAGATCTAAATCCCTTTATAGGGGTATAGGTAGGTATAAAAATAGGGGCAGGATAATAAGGTATAGAAGAAGCAGAGACCCTTAAATGCTTAGCACCAATATTAGGTCCAAACCAGTACCAATAAAGTTCTTAAGGCGTAAGCTTATAGTTAATAAAGATATGCTTAAGCTTAGAATAAATAGAAACGTTAGCTAGCTAGTAAAGTCTAAAACCACTAAGACCTTGCTACGGCAACTATTAGTTACTTATTTGCTAAGTGCCTAAATAGTAACCTATCTAATACCGCATTATATTATGCTCTTTTAAAACTTAACACGTATACGCAAACTCCTTCTTATAGTAGATAGCAACCTTCTTCTTATTACTCCCATCCTTTACCCTATCCTTAGTATACCAACCTTACTCCTTTATTAGGCATTACTAGCTAGCTTGCTAGAAATTATAAGCGGTAGAGATGGCTATAGTATAGTCTTAAATTTAACCTAAATATTTAGTATTAGCGCTAGAATAAGACAGAGCCTGGGTAATATAGTAGTTAAGGACAATAAAAGAATATTAACACTTAGGCCCAGGCTATTAAAGCTTAAAGTTATCAATAAAAATCTATTAAGGATAAAAAAGCTCACCTTAACGTAACTACCGCTTTTAGTACGCATATATTAATTATAAGGACTAAAGGTGTTAGACCTTATATACTGGATCTTATTACAAATATCTAGAATCTTCTTATTAGACTTTTAGTCTTTTAAAAACGGATAGGCAAAATTATTTAGGTAGGACTAGCACTAATTACAAGTTAGCAGAGGTTAAGGTTTTATATATAGCGGCAGGGCTAGAATACGCTAAGAAATTAGCTTAGAAGAGCAGTTAGTAGGAGAATAAAAAGTATATTAAATTAATAATGAAAAAAAAGAAAACCTTAATAATATATTAAAGATACGTCTAAAATTAGATAAAGATTAATAATAGGAAGTAAGGTATTAAGGAAAAGAAGTAGCTTAATAAGCAAGGTGTCTATATACTTTACCTTCTAATACCCTTCCAGTAAATACCCGTAACCTTGCTAATATAACTCTATTATAATAGCGCAATTTAGAAAGAAGGAAATACGCATAAAAGCCATTTGCCTATTACTTTCTTATAAAAACTAATTACGCGGCTAGGGAAGGCAAATAAGATGTTAATTATAGACGCATATAGGTTAAATTATACCTAAGTAATACTACGGTATTAAAGAACAACGTTATAGACGTTCTTAATAACCGTATAATAGCTAGAGGCGCTATTATCCCATGCGCCGTTAAGGTCGTTTAGGAAATGTGGCCTATACGCGAATACCAAAATGTTAAAATTATCTTAACCGTAGTATCTGTTAGATAATCTGTATTTTCTAAAGGCGTGGGTCACGTGCACGAATCACGTGCACGGAGCCCGTGCACTATAAAGTATCTTCGTAGCTAAAGTCCTAGGAACAATCAAGTTAAGATTATTAATTAATCAACCCATTTCATCAGTGAACTGCTCTACAGTGGGGTGTCATAAGTGTCCGTCCTAAGCGAATTTTTAAGCCAACCCACCCCACTAAATTATATATAATAACCACATAATTAATTCTAAAGCCTTAAAAAATATCTAAGGTTTATATTATATATTAAATATAGCTATTATTTTTATTTTTTATTTTTAAAACCGACAATTCCTTTAGAAATCCTATTAGTTCCCCAATAAGATCTATAATGTTTAATATATATTTTCTACTACTAGATATTAAATTTTTTTTTACAAAAATTTAATATTTTATAAAGATTTATTGTTATTGTAACTTGTTCTATTTAGAATATTATTTTAAAAGCATAAAAGTTTATTATAGGATTGTGAAGTTAAAAAATTAGAATTTGTATGGAGAATTGCATCTTTTTCCTATTTTTTAGCTTTATAGCCTTCTAATAAATTTATATATTTTTTATATAAAAATTTAAATAGAGAGAGTTTTAGTAATAGCAAATCTCTATAAAATATTAGATTTTTAAGAAATATTTTTAATATCTGGTAGTAGAAAACATATGCTAAAAATAGTAAATTTGGTAAAAAGTTGGTAAAACATAAGGGCTTTTAACAAAGGACTATAAGATTTAAGACTTTAAAA
>Ga0307507_10006020_pt1 | contig 19113 bp, 15 predicted proteins | sample 7_EM_MG_FD_207223 | JGI IMG/M metagenome (GOLD analysis project Ga0307507, IMG submission 207223) | Populus trichocarpa ectomycorrhiza microbial communities from riparian zone in the Pacific Northwest, United States - 7_EM | ecosystem: Host-associated > Plants > Roots > Unclassified | place... | reverse complement strand
TAGCACTGAGAGTTGAACGCAATATAGTTAAGACTTTAAGATAGAATTCCACGCTTGCGCTATCGAGACTAATCTCTATCTAAGGGGATAAACTTCCTCTATATATACCCATATCCAGTCACGTGCTCAGCTTATACCAAGGAAATATCTTATAAACCATTCATGGTTGCATCGGTGTGTAGTCCTCGCTTACACGCAGATGCGACCGTACAGGATAAGGAAATCGTACATTTTAACAACGAGGAATCCATAGCACAAGATGCAACATGAAAATTGCGAATCCATCTTATATTTCACAATATTGTAGTGTATCGGGTATCAAGGGTATGTCTGTCGAACCCCTCTAGTTAGCCCGGCTTCCTCTCGGTCACTTAGAGAACGGGATTCCCTCTAGCCACTCGGCGAGAGTCCAACAGACTGTTTTCCTTCACTAAAAATTAACGTAGGTTGGCCCAGTTGCTGCAGAAAAAAAAAGCAAAAAAGCGGCTACGCAGATAGTAATTTTGACGAATCGGACAGCGTTCGACAGACTTATGCTCACACCCTAGTACAATTCGTCTCAAGGCATTACTAGATACCTTTCTCTCTTCTATCCTCGCCCCTTCTCCCTCACTCATATTTACGGTAGCTTTCAGTACCAAAGGCTCCGCAGGCGTAAATCCCACAATGCAAACCCCATCCTCCTTAGTGCCCTAATGGCATGGTACTATACTGTGTCATATGCTACTAATATCGTACCGTAAATTATAGCCGTAAGGTAGGGTACTTGAAAGTGGTGCCCCGCACTATAAGATTTGATTTCTAGTACATAATTGCGTATTTTGCAATAGGGCCCATAGCAGGGGTGCTGATTGGTTAGCCTCCCTTATAGCAAGTTGATTTTGGATAACCAACATGCGGAGACTAGAGGGTGGTAGACAAAGGGCTTAGAAATGAGGCTTTCATAGCATATGATGGGGACTGTGTAGGGCTACTGAGGAGGAGTCAATTTGTATTCATGATGCCCCTGTCCACAATACCGGGAGTTAATCGTGTATTCAAAACATAAGCTAGATTTCCTTTTCCCCCTCTGAAAGTCATGCATAGCCCCCTCTCCCTTTTGCGTCTCCATTGAGACCCAAACTGTTTTTTTACATTAGCCCGGCTAATAGCGTCGGTAAGTTTACTATAAGCTACCGTACCGCATCGTACCAGTCTTTCATCGTATCGTATCATACGCTATGGAAACCTATAGTTCGAACCCTTAGCCTGCTCGAGTGATATCCTATGATTCGTGCATCGGCCTCATCATACAAACTGTATGGCCGGTTCCTAGCCCTACATCCTCAAATACTCCCTTGACTCCAAACTCTATTCCCTCTCCGTAGCATGTGAAAACACTTTTGAGTAGCCCGGCTTGCCTATATAAAGGACCTTTCCTTCTCTTTTTCCCCCTCTCCTTCAACAACAACCATCTCCCTCCACAACTGCATCCATTAACACATTTCTCCGTGTTTTCTGTCGCTCTCTCTTGGAAGTTTTGCTAATATCTCTATGCGTGTAGAGTTTTACAGTAAACCTATCTCTAAGTGAGATTCATTGGGTGTATACGTTTGTGCTCTAGACTTTATCCCTTTTTGTGGATCTAGTGATGGCTAATTTGACTGGTATTAGAGTACCCAACTCCATTCTAGAGGGATGGAGCGCTGGACTGTGGATGATGCACTTTGAATGGCAATCCGGAACCCTAATATGAAATTCCTGGATTATAGGCCATCGCTCAATGTCCATAAGGATAGGTGTAACTTGAGGAGAATGGCTAACAGGTATACAGCTATTCAGGAGTCTCCTTCAATTCCTGGTCTGGTTATTCCTTTAGCAATAGATAAGCGGTTATTGCTTGTTCTTAACACGCTTCTGATCTAGGAACAGACCAAAATGTTACTAATACGATAGGTGACAATGGATACAGGACTCCATGTCCTCAAAATAGAATCATCATATGTGGTATCACTTTCAATGCAATGGCTCAACAAGATGATCGGTGGAACGCTATGCGACGGGTGCCTTCCCCTCAGAGTTAGAGCTTAAGTCACGAGTTTTGCTTCCAGTGCCTATGTCCTAGCTTCCGTCAATAACATACTCCGGTTTGATGCGGACATGATTTTAAACAGTGACGGCAACGGCCAAAACGCCAAGAGTTAAAGCAACAAAAATGTCTCTAATCGCCGGGGCACAACTTTGGCCTAAGTGGGGAAGCTTGCTGTGTTCTCATTCACTTGCTCTCTCTCTCAACTAACTAACTAACGATAAATACAAGAGCATATATGAATCACAGCAAAGTCATCCTCCTATCCTTCTATTGATGGCTACAAATTAGCTTTTTTCGCATGTCCCGCTTCCGCTTCTGCGGACCCCCGTGCTAGCGCGGGGGGAGGGCACTTGCATTCTTCAGAGAGAGCTCCAACTGTTCACAGCCTCCACGCATCTGACTCTTTCACTCTCCTAGATTGGCCCTAGTATATGCACTGATCCAAAGTGCATCCTTGGACCCTTTATCAGAACAATGAAATGATAAGCTGAGCACACAAAGTAGCATCAAAGACTTCTAACGCATAAAACTATTATTAATCTGAAAATCACAGATGCTCTCAGCTACCTATCTATAATACAGAGTAGACAGCTTACAACCATGGGGCTTTGTCAAATGGCCTTTTTCAAATATTCCTCCCTAGCCAGGAGGAGCGAAAACTAATGTAAGTACTCCCTGCGCTTGTATTTTCTTGTCTTACTTTATTGTTTGGAGGTGCGTATCTGTATGGATGGATGGGTGGGGATGGATGGATAGTGGTTGTTACTATCACTAGTTAGTTTCATCATTAATCTCTACAAGAGAAGCCTCATACTACTACTTCCTCGCCGAGTTAATTTTCTATTGCTCGAGTTGATTGGTAGAAAGGTTACATACATTAGAGTATATTAAATGTTCAGTAGGATTAGAAATAAAAATTTAGATTAGTTCATTGCTCCCGTCTCTAGATAATTCATAATGGTTTCTGTTTATCGTGTGGTATCGAGGTAACACTTTCGTGACAGTTCATATTGCATAGTGGAGATTCCTAGTTGCCCTTACGTCTCATATATAGTGTTCGGCACGAGCAGGTTCGAAGCAAACGAACTTCGGGCTCGAGCTAGCCCGACTCGCACGGCAAGCCTCGATTCGGTTCAAGTTTTTGAAGCGTCATATGTGATCACTCGCACCATGTTAGAGTTGGGAGGGTAAGTTCGCATCAGCATACGATACGATACGATACAATAAGACAGAGCACAGTAGCTTACCACCAGAGTGCCGTTAGCCTATCGTATAAAAGAAGAAGCCACCTTAGATCTCGGCAGAGATTTAAGAGGGTAGGAGGTGTTTACATATGGCGCACAAGAGGGGTGAATACCTAATTTGCGGGGGTTTTTTTTTCTTTCGGAATTTGGTACACGATTAACCCCTCCGGATTGTGAATAATGATATCGTAGATCTACCTCGACTCGTCCTCCTACACGCAACCCTCCTCCTCCATGCCACCAAAGCTTCATCATTTAAGTCATTGGTCTAACAATCCTCTAATCTCAGTAGGTTGGCGATCTAAAATCCGCTGGTTTTAAGCAAACTCAATTCATCAGCCCTTTCTACAAGACGAGCTGCTACGGCGGGGGGCGGCATTAACGCAAGAACTGGAATAATTGGGCCATGCGCTAGGATGCCGGAGTTGCTACTCATGGGTCTCGTGTTTGGTTCTTTTTTATTTGTCTCTGAGAGTAGGTTTTTTTTTTTAGTGCAGTTTGCGTCTATTTTCTAGAAGGGGAGGCCCGGGACTACCCAGTAGGTGGTCCAATTGTTTGAGCTTTTGCGGTACTGACGTTAAAGTTTAGGGTGTTAGATACCGATTTCTGGTGGTGTGCCTTACAACTGTGATTACATTAGGGTATATCATGCAAACGCTGGTGTCCCGGACATGGCAAGGGTTTTTCCCACCCTGCTGGGGAGGTTGCATTATGGTGGGTGAAGGGGGACTGAGCGGGAGGATAGAATACAGTTCCAAACCCGTTTGTATGATAAGTTTACGCTGATATTGCGCAGTGCTATGGGCCGTTCGATTACTGTCGGTAAGTGGGAGTACGACACCATGCCATGCCCGTAGACTGGGAGTTGGTTAATTTTACAGTTAAAGGACTCCTCACGGTATTAAGTTCCCTCGGTGAGTGGGACTAGAATGCGTGAGTAACTTGCTAACCTGAGCTTCAAGCTAACGCCCTTCGGAGAACGGCCTGTAAGCATGATATCCCTTAAGTCATGTCCATAGTGGAAACTAATCACCATCGCATCTACTTTAGCTGACAGCTGGCTTTTGCGTCGCTTTCCATGAGTGTGAGAAATACTAGCGCTTCTATTTCCCCTTCTATACCTCAACAACGCTTAGGTCTATACTTTAGAAATGGGGAAAAAGGAATTGTGAAGAAAATAAATATATAAGTATAATAAACAAGCAAAGAGGATTTACGGCCGGAAAATAACAATAAAAGTATATATGACAGAAACCCTAAGCCATAATGGCTCATCTCTACAGTAGGAATAGCCCCCACCAACGCCAAACTGTAGATTATAAAACAGAAACTGACAAATCCCGACTGAAGTACATAAGGAAATGAGTATATATTTTGAGAGGTATGTGATAGATATGTACATTCCTATGGCATACGATTTCGTTCGACCAAAAGAAAAATATTTATGGGAGTCTCTGTGGTAAGCTTGCGCCTGAAGGAGAGAAGAGGGAAATTACCACAAGGCGGCATTTTAAACTACGGGAGGCCGGGCGGGAGGGGGGGGGAGAGAGGGAGGGAAATGGCGGCCACAGACATGTTTAGGGAGTTGTGGCGGTCCTTACGGAAACGGCGGATAGGTTATCTATATTCGAGGGTAGTAAGGAGGGTGATGCATCCTCGGCCGTGCTAGGGGCGACAGTTTTTGGCTGTAGTAGCGCTATTACGCTTGCATGGCTAAACTGAGTAGCATACCAGAGGGCTGTTTTGCCAAACATGTCCGGCTTGTCGGGGTCAACATCATCCCGTCCGAGTAGTATTTTCACCACTCCCTCTTCCCCATAATTAGCAGCAAAAGAGAGTGGTGCTTGGCCCCAGCTACTTGGTTTGTCGGGGTCGACGTCGTCCCGTTCGAGTAGTATTTTCACTACTTCCTCACCCCCATTCTGGGCAGCAGCGCAGAGCGGTGTTTGACCCCAGCGACCTCGCCTATCGGGGTCGACGTCGTCCCGTTCAAGTAGTATCTTCACCACTCCCTCATGCCCATTCCGAGCAGCACAACCGAGCGGCGTTTGGCCGTCCCTATCTGGCCGGCCGGGGCTAACGTGATCCTGTTCGAGTAGTATTTTCACCACTCCTTCGTGTCCATACTAAGCAGCACATACGAGAGGTGTATTACCCATACAGTCTTTTTTGTTGATATCACAACCTTCTACCTCTACCAAACTAGCTACGATCTCAACGATCCCGAAGAAGGATGACAGTGTAGGCCACTAAACATGGAAAGCTTGTCGAGATCGAGGCGGTAGCGATGCCGTCCCTGTGCTTCTAAGAGGACTCTCGTAGATATGAGGTAATTGTGGCTATTAAACAGCTGCAGCGCAAGCAATTTTGCGTAATCTGAAAGGTCCTTTTTTGCATGGACTCCCCAGTATAGAGAAGAGTATTCGAGAAAAGGTGTGTTTTGGAGATCGGGAAAGGGACTGGTCGGAAGAGCCTTGACCTCCTGGGAATTCAGATAACTCAAGCATGTTTCTGCCATTGTCAAGTGAGCAGTACCAAAGAGGTCAGGATGAGACCAGAGGTATTCTTGAAGGGTAAAGTGGATTAATCGGACAGTGGAAGCCTCCTTGTCTATAGCAACGAGTCCTTGACAACAGGCCGGCAATGTCCCTATTGAAAGAACATTGTCAGTATTGAGATAGGGCGAGCCGATTTCGACTGCTAGGGCGTGGCATAGCTCATTGGCCCTCAAGGGCCGCTCCGAGTGAGAGATCCACATCAAAGCAGCCATGCCGAGCCTCGATTTCTCCCCACCCTGTCTTCTTATCCGATCCAGCATTGCACCATAGGCATCCTCTAGCCCTAAGCCATCGACCATTACGCTGAGCCGATGGATTGTTGTTTCTTGCAGGATCGCATCAATATTCAGCGAGACAAGTAGGAATCTAGATATGTGTTTGTCAGCAGATAACTTGAGGTAGCTTCCCTAGTGTTGTTGCTTCACATACATTTCGGAAATATCCTCAGGAATTTTCTTCAGGATGTCCGCCTCCAGATTACTGTCCATCGCATCTGGGATTGTGTCCTCATCCAGTCTAGAACGGAGGTACCTAATAATATCATCCCTCTTGGGACTTATGGATATACTCGTTACTCTTCCAGTAAGACGCCTCCCGATCTCAGATCGAATATGCGGTCTTCCGGTGAGGAATATTCGAGTGCCTAGACATTTTTGGAGAATTTCGTTCAGGGAATTGAGAACCTTGACCCGATGTTCTACCACACACTCACCCAGAGCGTCGATACATATGAACGTGCGCTTTTTAGGAGAGGTAGACTGCAACATCTCCACAATATCAGAAAGTTGCGGCCCCCGACCACCAATGGCATTCTTCTGGTTTTTGCATGCTCGCGACACCTCCTCCGGGGTTTCCTCCAGTCCCCAAACCAGCTGTTTCACCAGGGCGCCCATCATGCTCGTAGGGGATTGCTCCTTTTGGGCAGCGAAGTCAAAACTAAAGCATGCAATGGTGGCATTCAGTCCCTCAGCCTGATTGCACAAGCTGTCTATCACCAACGAGCTGGCATCACAGCTTGTCAGCACTTGCCATTTATTCTTCCATTCCACGAGGTTCGTCTCTGTTACCTAATGTACGTCTTTCCGACTCCCGGATCTCCATAGCAAAACAAAACCGCGTTATCGTATTCACCTCTCTCACTACCAGCGTACCAGCTTCTAAATTCCTCAGTTTGTAAGAGCCATTCCCCTACATTTTCGACTCGGCGGTTTTGAACATCCTGATGCCGTAACTTAGGATCTAGTGGAGATAACCAGGCAAGTATTTCAGATCGGTCATCGGCAACAGTAAAGTTATTCGTAACAGTCGTGTTCAAGGAGTTGATGTTATTACTGAATGATTGAGATATCTTGTGTTTTTTTCTGCTTAGAGCTGTAGATGATAGATGGTGGAGCTAGTTGACTGCTAAAATCACTGGGGGGCTGAAGAAAAGCGGGGTTCGTGGAACCCCATGGATACCTTATGGCCATCCAATCAACCTTCACCAAACTCGTGCTACCAACACCTTGCTTGGAGGAATGCCGCACCTCTGTACTCGTAAGTGCTATCATGATACAGCGCAAATCTTGCGCTAGGATGAGCAAGCACCTGCACACGGATTGTGTGCTCTAACTTGTAGAGGCCAGACTAGCACAGGTTGGGAAGCTTTTCCTACAACCTCGTACCAAGATTGAGAAGATAAGGGCCGTGCTTTCTGATATCGGCAGAGACAGCCAAGCACAGTACTCATGAAGCTCAGCGAGTGCTTTGCCAAGTTGCTACATTTACTGTAATCTACCCCACCTTTCTATTGATCAAGGAGTAAGTCCACTGTGACTAATTACCTTTCGACTGCTAACCTAAGTAGGAATTGGGATGGTCAATATAGGCTAGTGAATACTGTTCCATTAGAGCCCGGACAACTCCACCCCAAAACATGACCACTACGACCGCCACATGCAAAAAAAAACTCAAATCTACTCTAGCCCATTTACACACACTGCTACACTTGAGAGCTATTATCTCCAAGCAATTTATTATCACCCCTCTTTCCTCTAGAATAGCTCTCTAACTAACCCAACACAGATTATCACTCGTCTAAGTTTAGAGTTCAAACGGTCTGTTCAACTATCACAGCGGACGATGCGATCCAATACGATACACCACCGTAACTTACCGGAAACTCATCGACGCCGTTAGCCGGGCCAGTATAAAAACCGCTTTAGATCTCAATAGAGATGTAACTTAATCCCTAAGTCATTCGTTTAACAATCCACTAATCTCTACAGGTTGGCGCTCTAAAATCCACTAGCTATAAGCAAACCCAATTTACCAGTCCTTTCTACAACATAAACACCTATAGGAAAAGACACCATTACCATAAGAACTCGAATAATTTAACCATACGCTAGGACGCTGAAGTTGCCTCTCATAGTAAAAGCTCGTGTTCGTTTATTTTTTATTTGTCTACGGGAGCAGGTGTTTTAGTGTGCTCTTCACCTGTTTTCTAGAGGAGGAAACCCAGGAAACCCGGCACATGGTCCAATTATTCGAGCTCTTGTGGTGCCGGACGTTAAACTTCATGGTATGAGATACTGGTTTCTGGTAGTGTGCCTTACGGGACGGGGCATCATTCGAATACCGATGTCCCAGGACGTGGCAAGGGTTTTTCCTGCTTAGCTAGAGAGATTACATTATGGTGGCAAAGGGGGACTAAGTGGGAGGATAGAATATAGTTCCAAACCTGTTTGTATGATTAGTTGATGTTGACACTGCGCAGCGCTGCTGGCCATTCAGCCATCTTGACTAGTCGGGGTAGGACGCCATACAGTGCTCGTAGAATGGGAGTTGGTTAATTTCACAATTAAAAGACTCCTCACTGTACCAAGTTCACTTGATTAGTGAGACTAAAAAGTGTGGATAACCACCCAGCCTCAGCTTCGATATAACGCCCCGTAGGGAGCGGTATGTAAGCATGATGTTCATTAAGCCATGTCCATAGTATAATAGAAACTAATCACTATCGCATCTGCTTTAGTTAACAGCTAGCTTTTACGTCGCTTTTCATGAGTATTAGAAACGCTTGCGCTTCTATTTCCCCCCTCTATATCTAAACAACTCCCGATCTATACTTTAAGGAAAAGGGGAAAGGGAATTGTGGGGGGGAGATAAGTAAATAAAGAAACAGTAAACAAGCTACGAGTACTTACGGCCGGAAATTACAATAGAAGTATATATTATGATAGAAATCTTAAGCCATACTAGCTCCCTCGCTACAGCAGGAATATCCTTCCTCCAACACTAAACTATAGATTATAAACTGACAAATCCCGACCGGACTACACAAGAAAATGGGTATAAAGTTTTGGCATGTGATAAATATGTACATTCCCACCGCATATGACTCTATTCGGCCAAGAGAAAAATATTTAGGGGAGTCTCTGTGGAAGGCCCACGCCCAAAGGAGAGGGAAGAAGGAAATTACCACAAAGCGGCATTTTAAACTGCAGGAGGAGGCCGAGCGGGGGTGGGGAGGGAGAGCGGGAGGAAAATGGCGGCCACAGACATGCTTAGGGAGTTGTTGCGGTCCTTGCGGAAATGGCGTGTAGGTCATCCGTATTCGAAGGCAGTAAGGAGGGTGATGCATCCTCAACCGTGCTAGGGGTGACAGGGTTTGGCTGCAGTAGCGCTATTATGCCTGCATGGCCACGCTTAGTAGCATACGAGAGGGCTGTTTCGCCAAAGTTGTCCCGCTTGTCGGGGTCGACGTCGTCCCGTTCGAGTAGCATTTTCACCACTTCCTCGTGCCCACACTCAGCAGCAAAAGAGAGTGGTGTTTGATGCCAGTTAGCTGGTTTGTTGGGGTCGACGTCGTTCCGTTCGAGTAGTATTTTCACCACTTCCTCGTGCCCATTCTGGGCAGCAGCACAGAGTAGTGTTTGACCCCAGCGACCTCGCCTGTCAGGGTCGACGTCGTCTCGTTCGAGTAGTATTTTCACCACCCTCTTATGCCCATACCAAGCAGCCAAACCAAGTGGCGTTTGGTCCTTCTTATCTGCTCTGTTGGGACTAATATGATCCTGTTCGAGTAGTATTTTCACCACTCCCTCGTGCCCATTCTGAGCAGCCCAACCGAGTGGCGTTTGGTCGTCCTTATCTGGTCTGTCGGGGCTAACGTGATCCTGTTCGAGTAGTATTTTCACCACTCCCTCGTGCCCATTCCGAGCAGCACAACCGAACGGCGTTTGGCCGTTCCTACCTAGTCCGTCGGGGCGAACGTGATCCTGTTCAAGTAGTATTTTCACCACTCCCTCGTGCCCATTCCAAGCAGCACATGCGAGAGGTGTATTACCCATACAATCTATTTGGTTGATATCACCTTCTAACTCTACCAAACTAGCTACGATCTCAACGATCCCGAAGAGGGATGCACAGTGTAGGCCACTAAATAGGGAAAGCCTATCGAGATCGAGATCGAGACCGTAGTGATACCAGTCCTGTGCTTTTAAGAGGATTCTCATGGATATATGGGGATTATGGCTGTTAAACAGCTGTAGCGCAAGCAATTTTGCGCAATCCGAAAGGTCCTTTTTTGCGTGGACTCCCCAGTATAGAGAAGAGTATTCAAGAAAGGGCGTGTCTTGGAGATTCGGAAAGGGATTGATCGGAAGAGCCTTGACCTGCTGGGAGTTCAGATAGCTCAAGCAGGTTTCCGCCATTGCCGAGTGAGCAGTACCAAAGAGGTGGGGATGGGCTCGGAGGTATTCTTGAAGGGTAAAGTGAATTAATCGGACAGTGGAAGCCTCCTTGTCTACGGCAATAAGCCCTTGACAACAGGTTAGCAATGTCCCTATTGAAGAAACATTGTCAATATTGAGATAGGGCGACCCGGTTTCGACTGCTAGGGCGTGGCACAGTTCATTGGCATTCAAGGGCCGCTCCGAGTGAGAGATCCACATCAAAGCGGTCATGCCGAGCCTCAATTTCTCCCCACCCTGTCCCCTTATTCGATCCAGCGTTGCACCATAGGCATCCTCCAATCCTAAGCCATCGGCTATTGCGCTGAGCTTCTGTCGTCTGCGATGGATTGTTGTTTCTTGAAGGATCGCATCAATATTCAGCGAGACAAGTAGGAATCTAGATATTATGTGTCTGTCAGCGGATAACCTGAGGTATCTTCCCCAGTGCGGTTGCTTCTACGTACATTTCGGAAATATCCTCAGGAATTTTCTTCAGGATGTCCGCCTCTAGATTACTGTCCATCGCATCCGGGGTTGTGTCCTCGTCCAGTTTAGCATGGAGGTATCTAATAACATCACCCTTCTTGGGACTTATGGATACACTCATTACTCTTCCAGGAAGACGCCTCCCGATCTCAAGTTGAACATGCGGTCTTCCGGTGATGAATATTCGAGTGTCAGGAGATTTTTGGAGAATTTCGTTTAGCGAACTGAGAAGCTTGGCCCGATGCGCCGCCGCACATTCATCCAGAGCGTCAATACATATGAACGTCCGCTTTTTGGAAGAGGTAAACTGCAACATCTTCATAATATCAGAAAGTTGTGGCGCCCGACCACCAATGGCATTCTTTTGGTCCCTGTATGCTCGCGATATCTCCTCCGGAGTCTCCTCCAGCCCACAAACCAGCTGCTTCACCAGGGCGCCCAGCATGCTCGTAGGGGATTGCTCCTTTTGGGCCGCGAAGTCAAAATAAAAGCATGCAATGGTGGCATTCTGTCCTCTAGCTTGATCGCACAAGCTGTCTATCACTAATGAGCTAACATCGCGGATTGTCAGCACTTGCAACCTATTATTCCATTCTTCGAGGCTCGTCTTTGTTACCTAATATAAGTCTTTCCGACCCCTGGATCTCCATAGCAAAACAAAACAGCGTTATCGCATTCACCTCCCTCACTACCAGCGTACCAGCTTCTAAATTCCTCAGTTTGTAAGAGCCATTCCCCTACATTTTCGACTCGGCGGCTTTGAACATCCTGATGTCGTAACTTAGGATCTAACGGGGATAGCCAGGCAAGGATTTCAGATCGGTCATCGGCAACAGTAAAGTTATTCGTAACAGTCGTGTTCAAGGAGTTGATGTTATTATTGAATGATTGAGACATCTTCTGATTTTTCCTGCTTAGAATTGTAGATGATAGATGGTGGAGCCAGTCGACTGCTGAAATCCCTGGGGGGCTGAAGAAAAGCGGGGTCTTTTGTGGAACCCCATGCATACCTTATGACCATCCAATCAACCTTCACCAAACTCGTGCTACCAACACCTTGCTTGGAGGAATGCCGCACCTCTGTACTCGTAAGTGCTATCATGATACAGCGCAAATCTTGCACAAGGATGAGCAAACACCTTAGAGTGCCTGCACGCGGATTGTGTCCTCTAACTAGTAGAGCCCAGGCTAGTATAGCTAGTATAATATATTCTAATTAACTGCTGCAGAATCGGCTAGCTTGGTATATATATACAAGTGCATCAAGCCTTATGAATGAGTTAGTCGGAAAAATTACATATCACCTAACTTAAAGCATCACAGCATAGTTATTCGCGATGTCTATACAGGCTGGCTTTATATTCCCGCAACTTCGTACCAGGATCTGAGAAGGTAGCGCCGTGCTTCCCGATATCCACTGCGACGCCGCCAAGCATAGTACTCATGCGGCCCAGCCCAGTGCCCAATCTACCCTATCTTTCTATTGATCGAGGAGTAAGCCCGTTGGGACTACCGGTAATTGCCTTTCGACTGCTAACCTAAGTATCATATGAATTCAAACAGTCAACGGATATAGTAGCGAATTGTGTTCCGTTAGAGCCTAGGACAGCTCCAACCCAAAACATGAAAAAACCCACTATGGTCAATACAAAACATGCAAAAGAAACTCAAATCTGCTCCAGCCCATTTACACACACTGCTACACTTGACAGCTGCTATCTCCCCAAGCAATCTATTATCATCCCTCTCTCTTTCCTCTATATAATAGCTCCCTAAGCCTACACTGACTGTCACCCGTCTGAGTTCAGGGTTCAAGCTGTTGTCCGAAATTTGTTGCACTGGTTGAAATGTGAAATGATCGGTATTACAGGAATGGTGGTATGGTGGAATGTATAGCTAGACAAGCAATAGCCATAGCAGTGAACGCTTAAGATATGGGGGCTAGCATAAGGATATATGAAATCCTAATAGTTACGCTAGACTTGGAAGTTTGTGTATAAGTCTGTTATGGTTGATATTTGAATGACTCTATTAACGGTTGACTTTTGATTCACAAACGGCCAGTTCAAATATCATAGCGCACGACACGATAATGTTCCCACGCGATATAGCACGGTAACTTACCACAAACTCACCAACGCTGTCAGTGGGGCTAGTATAAAACCATTTGAGACCTCAATAAAGATGTAAGAGGGGCGGAGAGTTTAAACATAGAGTTCGAAGGAGGAAAAGGAAACCAAATTTAGGTTTCCAAATACACAATTAACCCCCGCAATTGCAGATAAGAATATCGCGGTCCCAGCTTGGCTCCCCCGGCGCAAATTTCCCTTCATATGCTTCCAAAGAGTAGCCCCTAAGTTATTCGTCTAACAATCCACTAATCTCGGCAGGTTGGAGATCTGAAATCCACTAGTTATAAGCAAACTCAATTTATCAGTACTTTCTACAACATGAACCCTATGGCAAAAGGCACCATTACCGTAAGGATTCGAATGATTGGGCCACGCACTAAGACGTTGGAGCTATCTCTCCTAGTAAAGTCTCGTGTTTGCTTCTTTTTTATCTGGCTCTAAGAGCAGGTTTTTTGGCGACTCTTCGCCTATTTTCTAGAGGAAACCCAGGACTACGGTACCCGGCACAGGGTCCAATCGTCCGAGACTCTGCAGCACCCGACGTTAGATCTCACAGTATCATATACCAGTAGTGTGTCCTACAACTGCGATTGCGGCACGGTGTGTCGTTCGGGTACTGATGTTCCAGGACCTACAAGGTTTTTTCCCGCGGGGCTGGGGAGATTACATTATGGTAGGGAAAGGGGAGCTAGGCAGGAAGATAGGATCTAATTCCAAACACGTGTGTATGATAAGTTGATGTTGATATTGCGTAGCGCTGTGGGCTGTTCGATCACTCTTGATAAGTTGGGGCATGATGCCATATATGCTCGTAGAATAGAGGTTGGTTAATTTCACAGTTAAAGGACTCCTTACTGTATTAAATTCACTTAATGAGCGAGACTAAAGAGTGTGGATAACCTGCCAATCCCAGCCCCAGGCTAACACCCTCCGGAGAGCGGCATATAAGCATGATATTCATTAAACCATGTTCATAGTGGAAACGGGTCACCATTACACCTTAGTTGACAGCTAGCTCTTGCGTTGCTTTTCACGAGTGTGAGAACTACTTGCACTCCGCATTCCCCCCTCTATATCTAAACAACTCTCTCTATCCCTTCTAGCGCTCTATACCTCTATCTGCCCCGCAGATAGATCTTAAGGCATTTACCACCCTCTACTCTCACCAGCAACAAAAGCGATTCGCCGAGCATTTTTCAATGCTCAACTACATCCACTTGTTCTCACCGGGGGTTCAAACTCGCGCTAGTCGTTGTTTCTAGCGGACCAGTTCCTTAGCCGTCAGACCATAGGAACTAGTCGAAAATAATTTCTCCCCTTCGAATTTTAAGCGTGATCTTCCTTTGACAGGAAATTTAAAACAGAATCCTATATCAGGCCTATACTTTGGGGGTCGAGGGAAATGGCGGGAAAGGAATTGTGGAGACGATAAATGAATAAGGAAAGAATAAATAGGCAAAGAGGATTTACGGCCGGAAAATCACAATAAAAGTGTATATGACGGAAACCTCAAGCCATACCAGCTCATCTCACTACAACAGGAATAGCCCTCCCCAACGCCGAACTCTAGATTATAAAACAGAAACTGACAAATCCCGACTGGGCCACACAAGAAAATGGGTAAATTTTTGAGAGGTATGTGACAGATAGATATGCGCATTCCCATCGTATTCATATGATTTCATTCGACCAAAAGAAAAACTATTTAAGGGAGCTTCCGCGGCAGGCTTACGCCTGAAAGAAGAGAGGACAATTACCACAAGGCGGTATTTTAAACTGCGGGAGGAGGCTGGACGGGGGTGGGGAGAGGGGGAGGGAAATGGCGGCCACAGACACGTTTAGGGAGTTGTTGCGGTCCTTATAGAAATGGTGCATAGGTCATCCGTATTCGAAGGCGGTAAGGAGGGTAATGCATCCTCGGCCGCGCTGGGGGTAGCAGGCTCCGGCTGCAGCAGCGCTACCACGCCCGCATAGCCATACAGGGTGGCACACGAGAGGGGTGTTTGGCCAAATATGTCCAGCTTGTCGGGGTCGACGTCGTCCCGTTCGAGTAGTATTTTCACCATTCCCTCGTGTCCGCCTTGAGCGGCTTGCCAGAGTGGTGTTTGGCCCCAGTTATTTGGTTTGTCGGGTTTGACGTTGTCCCGTTCGAGCAGTATTTTCACCACTCCCTCGTGTCCGCCCTGAGCAGCTTGCCAGAGTGGTGTTTGACCCCATTTATTTGGCTTGTCGGGGTTGACGTCGCCCCGTTTGAGTAGTATTTTCACCACTCCCTCATGCCCATTCCCAGCAGCATAGCAGAGTGGTGACAAGCCGTACGCATCTGCTCTATCAGGACTGACGTCGCCCCGCCCAAGCAGTATTTTTACCACTTCCTCGTGCCCATTCCAAGCAGCACAACCGAGTGGTGTTCGGCCATACTTATCCTGTTTGTCGGGGTTGGTGTCGTCCTGTTCAAGTAGTATTTTCACCACTCCCTCGTGCCCATTCCAGGCAGCCCATTCCAGAGGTGTACCACTCGCGCAGTCTTCTTGGTTAATATCACAACCTTCCACCTTTACCAAACCAGCTACGATCTCGACGATCCCAAAGATGGATGCACAGTGTAGGCCACTGAACAGGGAACGCCCACCGGAATCGGGATCGTAGCCAAACCATTTCTGTGCTTCCAAGAGGATTCTCGTGGATATGTGGTTATTGCAGCTGTTAAACAGCTGAAGCGCAAGCAATTTTGCGCAATCTGAAAGCTCCCTTTTCGCGTGGATTCCCCAGTATAGAGAAGAGTATTTGAGGAAGGGTGTGTCTTGGAGATCGGGAAAGGGACTGATCGGGAGAGCCTTGACCTGCTGGAAATTCAGATAACTCAAGCAGGTTTCCGCCATTTTCGAGTGAGCAGTACCAAAGAGGTCGGGATGGGATCGGAGGTATTCTTGAAAGGTAAAGTGGATTAATCGAACAGTGGAAGCCTCCTTATCTACAGCAACGAGTCCTTGACAGCAGTCCAGCAATGTCCCTATTGAAGGAACATTGTCGGTATTGAGATAGGGCGACCCGATTTCGACTGCTAGGGCATGGGACAGCTCATTGGCCTTCAAGGGCCGCTCCGAGTGAGAGATCTACATTAGAGCAGCCATGCCAAGCCTCGATTTGTCCCTACCCTGTCCCTTTACCCGATCCAGCATTGCATTATAAGCATCCTCCAACCCCAAGCCATTGACTATTGCGCTGAGCCTTTGTCGCCTGCGATGGATTGTTGTTTCTTGCAGGATCGCATCAATATTCAGCGAGACAAGTAGGAATCTAGATATGTGTCTGTCAGCGAATAACTTGAGGTAGTTTCTCCAGTGTTGTTGCTTCTACGTACATTTCGGAAATATCCTCAGGAATTTTCTTCAAGATGTCCGTCTCCAGACTACTATCCATCGCATCCGGAATTGTGTCCCCATCCAGTCTATCATGGAGGTATCTAATAATATCACCCCTTTTGGAGCTTATGGATACACTCGTTACTCTTCCAGGAAGACGCCTCCCGATCTCAGGTCGAATGTGCGGTCTTCCAGTCAGGAATATCCGAGTGCCAGGACATTTTTGGAGAATTTCGTCTAAGGAATTGAGAAGTTTGACCCGATGCCCTGCCGCACATTCATCCAGGGCGTCGATACATATGAATGTGCGCTTTTTGGAAGAGGTAGACTGCAACATCTTCACAATATCAGAAAGTCGAGGCCCCCTACCACCAATGGCATTCTTTTGATCCCTGTATGCCCGTAATATCTCCTCTGGGATCTCCTCTAGTCCCCAAAGCAGCTGTTTCACCAGAGCGCCCAGTACGCTCGTAGGAGATTGCTCCTTTTGGGCCGCGAAGTCAAAATAAAAGCATGCAATGGTGGCATCCCATCCTCCAGCCTGATCGCACAAGCTGTCTATCACCAACGAGCTGACATCACGGCTTGTCAGCACTTGCTATTTATTCTTCCTTTCCTCGAGGTTCGTCTCTGTTACCTAATATAAGTCTTTCCGACCCCTGGATCTCCATAGCAAAACAATACCGCGTTATTAGATTCACCTCCTTCACTACTGGCGTGCCAGCTTCTAAATTCCTCAGCTTGTAGGAGCCATTCCCCTATATTTTCGACTCTGCGGCCTTGAATATCCTGATGGCGTAACTTAGGATCTAGCGGGAATAGCCAGGCAAGGATATCAGATCGGTCATCGGCAACACTAAAGTTATTCGTAACAGTCGTGTTCAAGGAGTTGAGATTATTGTTGAATGATTGGGACATCTTATGTATTTTTCTCCTTCGAGCAGCCGTGCCCAAACAGTTGATGCTATTACTGAATGATTGGGACATCTTCTGTTTTTTTCCGTTCAGGATGCTGTAGGTGATAAATGTTTAACTCAGTCGACTACTTAAATCCCTGGGGGCTGGAGAAACGCGGAGTCTTTGTTTACGGAGTCTTTTGTCCTATCCCATGGATACCTCAGGACTATCCAATCAATCTCCGCCAAACTCGTGCCAACACCCTACCTGTGCCTATCACTGCATTAGCAGCTAGAAATGCCACGCCTTTGTAAGTGATATCCTGTAGTATAATACAGTACAAATCCTGCACTACGATGAGCAAGCACCCCAAAGTGCCTGCGGTGGAACGGGCTAGTTTAGTATATATACCAGTACACAAGTATATCACACTTATAAATGAATCAGTCGAAAAAAGTTACATATAGCCTAACTTAAAGCATCACAGCATAGTTATTCGTGATGTGGATAGAGGCTGGGAAGCTCCTCCCGCAACCTCGTACCAGTCTCCGCGGAGATAGGAGCAGAACCGTAACCTAGACCACAGCTATAAGGTACAATACCGGAAAATAGTATCTCACTATAGAATCTAACGTCGGGCAATGGTTTCTTTTGCCATAGGAACTTGTGTTGCAGAAAGCACTGATGAATTGAGTTTGCTTATAACCAGTGGATTCTGGATCGCCATCCTACCGAGATTAGAGAATTGTTACAGTAGATGAGGTCCCGGCAGCATGAGGAGGAATGTGTGCAAGAGGATACCACTGAGGAGAAGCCAAGTTGGATCCATGATATCCTCATCTGCAATACCGTAAGAACTCGAATAATCGCACCATGTGCTAGGACGTTAGACTTGCCTCTCCTAGTAAGGTCCGGTGTTTTTTTCTTTTTCTTTTGTCTTGTGGGGGCAGATTTTTGGTGTGTTTTTCGCCTCTTTTCCAGAGGAGGAAATTTCGGACTACATAGCACATGGTCCGATTATTCGAGTTCTTGCGGTAGTCGGAGCTAATTGTGTATTTAAAACCCCAAATTTAGGTTCCTTTTCCTCCTCTAAGCTCCAGTGTAAACCTTAGGAGTATTATTACGTATAGCTTTAAGTATTATCATAATAATATTATCTCTGTAAAAACCTGACTTGACGGCATACCGGTATTTCCCTATAACGTATTATGACAGATAGCATGTGGGTTTTACAAGTACGCGATTGTACTACCGTAGAATTGCATAAATAAGCCGCGCGGCTTATTCAAAGGGTGAGTTGAGGATCAGCGGATTATCTAAGGGATCATACCGGTACTTATGTGAGTTAGATTTTGTATGGCTGCGGCCTATTCCAAGGTGCGGCTTATTTATGGAATTCTACGGTATATCGTATCGTGAGCTATGATATTTGAACCGCCCTCTAACCCCTAGACTTAGACGAGTGACGGTCCATGTCGGGGTTATAAAACTAGGCAGGGAAGAGGCATGATAACTTAAGGGGGTGTTTGGCGCGCCATGATTCTGATTTGAAAACGTGATTTGACTTGAAATCATGATTTGAAATCAGGGGGTGTTTGGCGTGCCCCATTGCATAATCTGATTTGATATCTGATTCTGATTT
>Ga0307507_10006019_pt1 | contig 19114 bp, 5 predicted proteins | sample 7_EM_MG_FD_207223 | JGI IMG/M metagenome (GOLD analysis project Ga0307507, IMG submission 207223) | Populus trichocarpa ectomycorrhiza microbial communities from riparian zone in the Pacific Northwest, United States - 7_EM | ecosystem: Host-associated > Plants > Roots > Unclassified | place... | reverse complement strand
ATAGAACCCTTTAATCGCCCTTTCTTAAACTATAAGGGAAAAGCTTTAGGCTTAGCCTATAATAACCCTATTATAGATTATTTTAAACCTATAAATATAGCTTATCTTAGAGGCTGGCGCTAATTACCGCTGTAAAAACTTCCTAGTAAGTAATAAATTGGTCGTTATTATACCAAATAAGTATAGTAATGCTAGCTTTCGCGATATTATGCTTATAAAGCATTATATACCTAATATACCCTAGGGCGGTAAGCGAGAGGCTTAATATTAGACTGGTAAGCAAGAGGCTTAGGGCGGCGGGTAGTTTTGGCGACGTAATCTCTAAAAACGGCGACAGAACCCTTTAAAACCGGCAGTCAGATCTCCATTTTCTTTTTTAATAAAGTAAAAGTAACAGGCTTAATCTGGTGCCTATTCCTAGCTTTCTGCTTATATTTACTACGGTAAAGGAGCTTCTAATTACGCGCGTATACGTTTATCTACAAGTTATGCGTATACGTGGCCAGCAATATTACTATACTAGCTATGTCTGCTGCTTTAGCCAAAACACACTAAAGACTTAGAGGTAGCTACTACGGCTACCTACTAAACTTAATATACTGGTCGTAAGGTCTATGGCAGTAAATGGTAGCGAATACCTAAGTTAATGGTTTACTAACTAGTATACTATAAGGCGCTCTACTATATTACTATAGCTTTACTTTTTAAAAGTTAATTATCCTAATTATTATAACGTTAAAATATATAGCACCTAACTTACCAGCTTACCTAAAAATGGCTCTATATTCGATTAGCTACCTTATATTAATAAGTTAATGTCTAATTCTAGTAACCCAATAGCTTACTCTACTACTCTATAAAATATCCTACTATTAACCCTCTACCTACCAAGCTTAGCAGTAATATACTAGATAGCGAATTTAATAATAACGTACTGAATACTTTAGTTCCTAATCTAGTACCCAACCTTAATAAATTAGAGCTTTTAAGTCACGAGGTTTAATACTAATAAGGCCTATAAGCGGGTCTAAAGGTTCCTACTATACGGCAGATACCTCTCTCTAAGCAATCAGCTAGTTTTATTATACGTAGTGCCTTTCCTACTCTATTTCCTTATAGTAAAGCCAATTTTAATATGCTATAAAGCCATATAGTTACCCTAGCTGCGTACACTAAGTATATACTTAAGTATTAGGACGGTCGGTTTAACCACTACCCCTTATTTTACTACTATATATTTAATCGGATTATAAGAGAGAAAGTCCTTAACGCCACCCACTTCCTTTACGGCCAATTAGATTAAAATAGTCTATCTTTAGATAAGCTTAATACTTTTATAAATAGTAATATGGGTAACTAGTTACTAAATAAGATTATACGGTATATACGGAACCTTAAGGGTACTAGACCTTATTAGAGGCAGAAGAGAAATAAGCTTACGGCTTATACTAAAAACATTAAAAGTAGGTCTCTATTCTTTACGCTTAGCGCTACTAATTTATATTAGCATAATCTACACTTTTATATACCTCTATTTAGTAGATATAAGGCTACTAATAAGGCTTAGCGCTACCAAATTTCTTCTTAAAATCTTAAAAATAATCCGTATATTACTACTTACTAGTTACATTACCGCTTTAATCTATTTGGGAAGCACATGCTTATGGGTCTATTTAATGGCATAGACCTTTAGTTCCGATATAAGTTGCAGGTATAAGGTAGCGGCTATATATATAGTTTCTTATAGAGTTTAACAGCCCTAAGGCTAGATCCGTTATCTAGTAAATTAAGGGCGGCTTTTGCTAAGTACTAGACTACTTTAATATCCGTAATAAATCCTAATCAATCTAGGCCTCCCAATCCCCGATATTTTCCTACTCTTATCTATAAAGAACAGCTTAATACTAATAAGCTTCTTACTACCTACCTTAATTAATTTTAACGACACCATAATTATACCAAATCTTACTACTTAAGATTATAGAAAGGCTCTACTAAAGTAAAGGAATGCCATTTCTATTTTCCACACTCTCTCTATAATAAGGCCGCTATATTAAAGGATTAAAATCCATATTACTAGATGTTCTATCTATAGCGTAATAATAAGCTTCTTAATGGTTATAATACAGCCATAATATTAGCGTAGATGGCGAATATTAATGCGTCACCCGCTATAAGCATATTAGTAATAGTTAACTATATAGGCAAATATTGCAGCAAGGAAGAGAAGAAGTTAACTTTCTATTAGGAGTTACCCCAATTAGTATAGCCGCACGCTAATAGCCTTTATTCTTTTAGTTTAGTAGTGGCCAGGTTTATAAATAAGCTTATTACCAAACGTAATTAGTTAGCGCAGGAGGTATACTATCTGCTTTTTAACATTCCCCTTTATAAAGGCTTTAAAAATATAGTAACTTTAAACTACTACCAGGAGGACAATTAGAGCGCTATATATAAGCTTAAGGATAGGCAACTACAAAGGCATAAACTATCTAACTATAAGAAATATAAGCGCCGCCTAGATAGGGTAGAGGACGTTACTTTCTTTAATTTTCTACTCTATTTTAATTACTTTACTTATAAGCGTTAACTAAGAGCAAGGCCTTAAGTTATATCATACTTTCCGCGATATAAGGGCGACTCTTCCTATCTATAGTATTCTAAGTTCTGCTATATAAAGCTTATTCTTTATCACCCGTAGAGGGAGTATAAAAAAAATGGCTACTTATACTAATAGATTCGGGGCCCCTAATTATATGGCTTCCTATTAGGCTTACATTAACTCTTATTAGCCCCCACTTAACTACTTCTGTAATTATTATTATTATTTATTGCTTAACGTCCGATTTGGATCCCTGTTGGGCCCACGCGGACTACTCCTTATATATATATAGGGAGAAAACTCTATTTAAGAAAACCCCGTAATCCGTCTCCCCGCCTTTTAGGGCTCGCTTATAAGTCACCTACGAGTTACCAGTGGTGCTCTACTACCTTACTTTTTAACCTCCTTGGGAACCACTGCTGCCGTAACAAACCTACGGACGCGCTAGTATTACACACTGTACTCTACTCCTGTAGAGTTATTAGGGGGCGCCTATTACTCGCCCCTTTGCCTTCTATTGCTATTTCCTTTGCAACCCAGAACTGGTTTAGCACATTTTAGCCAATAAGCCACCGGGTAGCCGCCTTGAGGCCTTTCTATGTTAAAAGTAATGTATTATAGTTTTCTGTGCTAGCTGCTAAGAGCATTGCTTCTTGGCCGGTGTGTAAGGGGCATAATAGTATTACGTGTTTTAGTGTCTGTTTTAGCTAGCTATATTTATACCTTAGGCTACCCACTAGGACACCTACCTAGTAAAGCTAATCTTTTAGTCCTATTATTCCTGTCCTTAAGAGTATTGCTATTATATTTTCTACCTTTGTTAGGCCCTCTTGGAGCCCTTAGGTATTTACCCCCTATAGTATTACCTATGCTATGGCTTAGGTTCCCCTTGCCTAAGTCTGCCTCTGTACCTTTAACTCCTATTTATCTCTCCAGCGTCGGTCCAACCAGTATTATGTTACGGTAGATGGTTTTCTAGTACTCTTTTATACTCTACTTTAGCTCCTTTCTCTTCCTTACTATTATCTTTGCTAGCCTCTTACGCGTCTCCCTTCCTCCTCTATATAGGCTTGGGCCCTAGCGCCGCACCATTCTTCTTCTACTTTCTCCACCTGTTTTCCTAATATATCTTCCCTACTTTAGGGTTATTGGTTCCTTCTCCTATAGGGCACCCTAGGGTCCCTCTATAGTTTATTTAGGCGTGTCTTAATATACTTTATAACATTAGAGTTACGTTTCTTTTGCACCCTTTACATTGCATTGGCTTCAATATATAGTTATAGGGGGGGAATATTGGCTTCCTTCTTGAGTAGTGCTGTGGCCGTTCGCTTATACCCACCTATTATACTCCTAAGGCAGGCTGTTTAGACCTTTTAGAGTGGTTTAAAGAGTAATTTAAAGGGGCCTTTCTCGGTTTCTTTAGTGGCCTAAATGCTAGATCTATATGTTATGGTTAGCCGGACAACTACTATATATAGTAGGCGTGACCTCTGGAAGCATGGACCCTATATAGAATTAACGATCCTGGACATAGTAATATACTATACTTGGCCCTTATGGGCCGCTTGTGCTATATGTGCGCTCTACTGGAGCTTGCTGTCTACCCACACTCCTAATACCCTTAGGCCTTGAACTGGTTGACCCCCAAAGCCTTAGATATAGATTATATACTAAAGATCTGCAGATTGGTTACGTTTTCTTATAAAATGGATTAGCTGGTATTTCTCTAGTGAGAATTGGACTCTATGTCATCTTGCCCATTCTATATAGGTGTTATAGGCTTTCTCTAGTGTCCTGCAGTTCTCTGCGGCTATTGGCCTATATATAATTAGGTTTGTGTCATCAATAAAGCCTATCCCCTGGGTCGCCCCTTCCTTAAAGGTGTTAAGCAGGTTGCTTACAAAAAAGAGGAAGAGTATAGGCGATAGAGGTAATCCTTGTGGTATTCCTGTTGCGACTGCGATAGGGGGGCTCTGGTATCCGCTAAAGACTAGTGATGTTTCTTTCTGGCCTATAAATCCTTAAATAAATTAAATGATTTATTCTAGGAAGCCCTTTGCCCTAAGGATGTATAGGAGACGCTTATGGGGTACATTGTTATAGGCGCCGCTAATATCTAGGCTAAGCATTAATACTACAAAGTCCTTTTGCATAGCCCATGCAGTTTTAATGGTAGCAGCGAGTAGTGTAAGTGCTGATAGCGTTAAGCGATTCTTTCTTGCCCCCATTTGGCTTTGTGGTAGTAGGGCGTGTTCCTCTGCTATGTCTACTATGCGGTCCGCTATAACCTTTTCTAAGATCTTGCTTAGGGTGTTTTCTAAGGCAATAGGGCGGTAGCTTCCTGGGATTAAGTAGTCTGCTTTGCCTTCTTTTTATAAGATGACCGTCGTCATGGATCTTCTAAGTTATGGGTAGTAGCCTATTACAAAGCATGCTCTGGCTACGTCTGCAAGCTAAGGTGCTATAAGTGGTCCATAGGTCTTTAGGATACTTCTATAATTAGAAACTAGAGGAAGCTTATAAAACTACTAATAATATTAATAAGTTTAAGGGAAATTTCGCAGACAACTTAGAGCTATATTAGTTCTTTAAGGCCCTATATACCCACATTTAAAATACTAATAGAGTTAAGATTAAAAATCCTAACAGGTTTAGTAATAGGGAGCTTAATTATAACTATAACTGGGGTATATATTAGGGTATATACCCGCAGCTTAATAAGAGAACTTATTGGCAGAAAGCACGGTTATGGCCTCTACCGTTAAGCTGCCTATCCTAAATAGTAACTCCGTCTTTCTTATAACCAGACCAGCGTTATATTTATAACGCCATAGTTAATTACTATAGGTAAATCCAAGTAGGCCTTGGCCCCCCCTACTACAAATTAACGTTAACAGAGAGGCAGGAACCGGCAAATTATATCTTATTATTGTTCTCTCTACTACGCTCTATACTATAGTAATAGCTAATAGTAAGCCGTTGCCATTAGCTTAAGCTGCCCCTACTAGGGTAGCTGCCTTTAATATTAACGGTAGAACTATATACAATCTATTAAGGCTACTAGTACATCGCCCCTTTAATAAACTGCCCGATATTAGTCTTCTACCTCTATAACAAGCTTTTAAGGATATTTACTATCTTATTCTTAATAAGAAATCTATAATTAGGCAAGTATATCTGGCCTAGATTAATCGCCGCCTCTATTAGATCTATTCTACGCATAATAACAACTACTTTAAAAGCTTAAACATTTTGCTAGTAGGCGATTTCCATTAGCTTCCCCCTATAGGTTAGGCGGCCTTATATAATAATCTATCCGCTAGCATATTAGAGCTCGCTAGCCGTAGAAAGGGAGCCTATAAGGCAATTAACTAAACTACTGCCCTAAATTAAGTTATGTAGTAGGGCGGTAATAACCCCAAGAGCTCTATATTTAGGACCGCCCTCATAAAGCTACGTAGTAATTCTATAAGTAATTTAACCTAAAAGCTTCTTTTGACTAGGTATAAGCAGGGCCTACCTACTAATAAGGTTGCGGGCTTTAATAACGTAACTCGGCTATACGGTATACACGCTACTATAGGTAAATATAACACTATTTAGCTTCGCGATCTTTTACAGCCAGTGGTAGCTATTAAGTTAGTTAACACTAGTGTAGGTGCATAAAAGGTTACTTCCAGTCAGTGTAATACTATAGAGAATTTAACCCTATATATTAGCACTAAAGTTATGCTAATATAAAATATCTAGGTTAAACTAGACTTAGTAAATAGTACTACTAGTACAGTTAAAGATATTGTATAAAAGGAGGATGCTAATATTAAAAAGGATCAGCCCTAGGCACCATTAATTACGGTAGATAGTTATAATAGACCTGCCCTATTTACTTAGTAGGACAGAATAAAGGTTATCCCTATTTTTTCTATACTTTGTAAATAGGAGGGTATAAAAGGTTTTTGCTTACAGCGTTAATTTCTAATTATTTTAGCTTTTACTCTTACTATGCATAAAAGCTAGGGCCTAATACTTAACTACGTAGTTCTAGATATTAAGGAAAAGGATAAGATAGCCAGGCTAACTTATATAGCAATTTTATAAATTAAAAAGTTTTTAGGGCTTATATTTAAATATAGATTTAATAAGTAACGATTTTACTTATCTATAAGTAAAGCTAAGGAGGTATAATAGGAAGATTTTATATAGAGGCAGTAGCAACTACTTATAAATAACTTTTCCTAAGTAGGAAATTATATACTGGCTTAGAGGTAAGCGGAAAATATAGTATTTATCTCGGTTTCCTAACTTTTAAACAGTTTAACTACAAAATCCAATTTATCTAAATTTTAACCCCCCTATCCGTTTTACCTTCTTACTACCTCTAGAGCTATTAAATATATATATAATAGTATATAGGGAGAATTAGCAGTATTACCAGATCAATATTGCTGCTATCTATAGCGTTAATCGATTTTTAGAAAATTTTGGGGTTTTTTAAGGGCGGAAATATTGCTTATATAAGGAGTTACGTAACCTTTAAGAATGTATATTACTTTTAACTTAAGCCTAACTTAAGTAGGGCGCCTTAGTTACTATAGTAGATACTCTTAATAAGATAATATTACCTAGTAGTAACTAAGGCGCCTTAACCTTACTACCGCTTCTTTTATAGGCCTCCTCCCGTCTATAAATACTCCCTCCTTTATACCTTTCTCTCTTCTTTCCTCCCTCCTATAGGAGCTAAAGGTGCTCTAATACTCCTCCTTAGTCTCTATTAAGAGATCTATTAGTTAATATAGCGATATAGATAGCATTGGATAAGGAAATAATGGGTAAAAGAAAAGATAGAAAGAATAGAGGAACCTCTAGTAGGTATTAGTTAAGCAACATTAACGGCTGGTTTTCGTTACCTAAAGATTATGTTATATAATAATATTTAGGAACGCAAATATATACCCTGTACCATACTTATACCACTATTAAATATTCTATATTTTATACTTAAAGCTGGTTATAATAGGCATTCCTAAAATATCTGCTGGTTTAAAGCTCTATAATTAAATATTATTAATCTTTTATATAGGGGTCGTTAATTAAGCTCCCAGTGTTACGGACAGCTTAAGTACAATGTTATAACTACTTGGAGAGGAGTTGGCGGAAGCTAGTTGGTTAATATAGGCACGGTCCAGGATGGATCTGGTGGAACTATGTGACAAGGAATAGTAGCTGAGGTCACATAATATGATCTGTGTAATCTGTGTAATCTATGTAATCTATATAGAGCGTATAGAGCACACGTACCTCACGGAGCGAAGGGATTTCTTAGGCGTATGGTTGTATATTTAAAGAACCACAGTCCCTACCCAGATAGTTCTCTCTTTGTAGTAAATCTTAGAATACAATTAGAGTTAATCTATTAGGCAACCACTCTACCAGTTATTATTACGTTGTTAACCTGTTTATATCTATATACCCAGCCTAATAATAGGACCCACCGTAGTTCTTACTACAAGATTCCGTTATATATTCACTACTAAGGTTACGGTATTAAATAAAGTTGAACAATATGCCACCTAAAGCACTAGTTATAACGCTATTGACGGCAGCTACTACCTCAGGCGGAGATACTAGTATAGCGGATACGGATTCTTAGATGGTTACGCGAGGTTAATTACAGGAAATGGTTAATCACTTATAAGACAATAATAGGATACTTAAAGAACGCATTAATAGAATTAGAGTAGTAAAGGTTAAGTTACCTTTAATTAAACGGTTCTTAGGAGAGAAGTTAAAGCTTAAGGGGTTCCTTACGCAGATGCATTTTAAGGTTATGCAGGAGGGAGCGAAGTTGGTAACATTGTTGGACTAAGTAGTATACGTAGGACTGTTCCTAATAGGATAAGTACTTAAGTGGTTTAAACCTTATCTTACTAAAATATAGGCAAATAGCATAACAACCACTAACTAAGATGTACGGTATATATTTGCCAGTTAAAACGGGTTCGCAGAACGGTTAATATAGATATTTAGAGACCTAAAGGCAACAACTATAGCAAAATAAAAGCTTTAGAACCTAGCATAATAAACCTTAGTAATAGAGTATACAACACAGTTTTAGACACTAGCTATATAGGTTAAGTGGAACAACAAGGCGCTTATGGCACAGTATAAATAGGGACTTAAGGCTAAAGTCTAGGACGCAATTATCCTAATAGAAGATGTGAAAAGTCTACAAGACTTAATAGATTAGTTAATTAAGATTAATAACAGGATCTATTAAAGGGAATAAGCTAAGAAAGGGCAAGATAGAGTTCCATAGTTATATAAGGCGTAGAGCACGCATCGGCAAATATAGAGCTAAAAACTATAGAATAGCATAGAGCTAATGGACCTAAGCGGTACTAAAGAATCTAAGAGATAAATAAAGAAACTATAGAAACCTAGAGGTTAAGGATTAAGTAATTATAGGACTAGGGAGTAGAGGCCAAACTAGGGATCTTAGTAGCAGAAGATATTTAGGCGGACTCTATAATAAAAAAGATAGTTTAAAGATAAAGCTTATAGAAATTATAGAAATCAAGGTTATTTTACCAGAGACTATAGAGGTGGTTAGAGTAACTATATAGTAAAGGGCACTAGGTCGTTAGAGTATAATAACGCAAATATAGGGATGTTGCATAGGATTAAGAAGTATTTAATTAAGCACTTTACGTTTTATTATAATAACGCATGCCAAATTTATAAAGACGCTAAGTACGGTATAAGCTATTAGCTGTAAGAGCTAGAGTTAAAAGGGCTTAAAAAACTAGAGAGTTAGATAAAGAATAAGATTAACTCTATAAGCTAGATTAAGATATTAAAGCAATATACAAACAAAGATTAGTAATAATGATAATAAAGTTAAAGTACTTATTAATTAATAGTAATAAGGAAGAAAATAAGGCTAACTGGGAGCACTTATACCTTAGTAACGCAACAGAAGTAGAGACTAAAACCACTATAAAACGCGGATTAGTAATGGGTATTATAACACTATTAAATACGGCATCTATCGCTTTATAAAACGGAAGGAGTAATATTTAGAGATAATTAAGCAAGCAGATAACTGCTAGTGCTAGCTTACTACTTATAAAAGGTAAAAGGCTACAGGTCTAAGATTCTTATAAAGAGATAAGGAAAGCTCTAGACTTACTAAACGCAACGAGGATAGCTTAAGAGCCCATGATGGATGAAAACTGATGGGAAAGAGTAGTAACTTAGTTTAGTAACAAACGAACGAGTATAGAACGCAAGTTTAAGAACCATAAGTTTGGGGAATGAATAAGAACGTTATTAGGAAGCCAAGATTTTAAGAAATAAATAAGGACTATAATAGTTCTAGGTTAACATAGTGTTTAGCCTAAAGATTAAAAAGTTAATACTAAGATTAGAAAGTAAGATAACTTTAAGGATCTAGCTGTAAGACGCAGAAAACAGGAAACTATGGATAAGTTTAGATAAAGAATTATTATATAGTAAGAGCAAAAGCTAGACAAAAGGTTAGCTATACCAGGTAGTATAAGGGACAGAGCACCTGTATAAAGAGTTACTAATAGGCCTAGTGTAGGGACACCTAGAGTAAAATAGTTGGACGAACTAGAACAGGAAGAAGATCTAGACATTCCAGTTAGATTTAAAGAAAGACATACTAAAGAATATTACGATATAGCGATAACAAGGTACTTTCTTATAAATAGACTATATACACTAAACTAGTTGTATGGAAAGTGGTATAGGCAATAACATAACGACGAATGGGAAGACTTTTATATATAGCTAAATAAAAAAGTTGTCTAAGACTAACCTATTACGGAAAAACGCATAAGTTATATTAAAGGAGCATTAATTATAATGTTAAGGAACCTAAAAGAGGGATCTAGGGACTAGAGAAGTAAATAATAAATCTTAATACCTATAGCAGAGATACCAGTGGTTAGGTTAACTAGGTATAGATTTAAACTTAAGGATAAAGATAAGCTAAGAGTTAACCTAAGTCACCTAGCGCATTATACACTATTATAGATAGCTTATATAGATAATATGTGTAATATGCATAGGGCACTAAAAGACAAGAACTGGAAGTACCTAGTAAGGATATATTAGGCACTAGAAGAAAAGCGGTTTAGAGACGCTAAGTATATATATAAATGGCACCCAGTAGAAGTATAGAGTTAAGGGGATCTAATACTTTAACCTAGAAGATTCCTTACGGAAGAATACCTAGACGGATAATAGTAGTAGGACTACCTAGAGAACACTTGTCTATAGTACGTAGAGGAAAAGAAGCGAACTAAGTATTAGCTAAAAGTAGACTAAGTATAAGCAGGATCTAGTAGCCATTAGTTAGGAAAAGGGGAGGCTTACAGGACTAGAGGGAACCAATAGTAGAGCCTTAGACCCTTAAGGGAGTCTAAGGACAATACCTAAACTTATAAGTTAAGTGGCAAGATCAGCAATTTAAAGCGTTAGTAGATAGTGGAGTAATAAGGAACCATGTGTTACTAAAGGTAGTGGAAAAAATAGGGTTACTATATAGATAGAAGAAATACCTATATCTACTTATAATAATTTTAGGAGATTAAATAGCCTACGGAGGAGGCATTATTAATCTTAAAACAGGACCTATTTAGTTAACTATTAAAGGAAGACCAGTTAGAATGTCTTTTAATATCTTACTATTAGGAAAAGATAAGACAATACTGGGAATACTTAGTTACAGGAATATAATCCAAAGATTAATTGGGTTATAGATTAGGTTAATATTAGGGATACTTAACAATATAAGATATAACAGCAAACCAAGTTAGTATAGTACTAAGTTGGAGCGATATGTAAAGAGACTAAGTAAGGCTTAAGTTATATACCAAAGAAATACTATAAGTATGGCAAAAAGTTATGGTTACTAGAAAGTAAAAAGCTGTTAGAATATACAGCATGGGATTATAAGATAGAGTTAGAAAAAGAAACTAGTCTAAAGTTCTTTCCAATCTACAAGCTTACTAAAGTAGAGTTAGTGGCGCTTAAAGAGTTTGTCCAGAAGAACTTATAAAAGGGATATATTAGACTATTGTAGTTATTAGTAGGATATCTAGTACTATTTATCCCAAAGAAAAACGGAAAACTTAGGATATATATAGACTATAGACAGTTAAACAGTATTAGTAGAAAGGATAGGTATCCTTTACCCTTAATTAGCGAAATTTAAGATAGAATAGGCAACGTAAAGATCTTTATAAAGATAGACCTAAAATAGGCGTACTATTAGATTAGGATTAAGGAAGGCAATAAATAGAAAGCAGCTTTTAGGTTAAAGGAAGGACTATATAAACCATTAGTTATATAGTTTAGGCTTATAAACGCACTAGTAACGTTCTAGAAGCGAATTAATAGTGTATTAGAAGAACACCTTAATAAGTTTGTTATAGTATACCTTAATAATAATATTATCTACTTAGAGAGTAAGAAAGAATATAAAGAATATATTAAATAGGTCTTAAAGAGACTATAAGAAAAACAGATGCTAGTAGCAGTTAAGAAATATAAGTTCTTTATAAAGAAGACCAATTTTATAGAATTTATTATTAAACTAGAAAGAATTAGCATAGACCCAAAAAAAGTTAAAGCTATAGTAAGTTAGCAAGAACTAGAGAACGTTATATAGTTAAGATTGTTCCTAGGGTTTTGCAACTACTATAGGAGGTTTATAGCATAATGGTTAAAGAGTATTAAGCCATTTACAAGGCTAATAAAGAAAGAGGAACTGTGGGTTTAAGGTAATAAGTAGAAGAAGCTATTCTAAGAACTTAAAGAGTTATTTACCCAGGAACTAGTCCTTAAGATTTATTAACTAAAGTTAGAAACGGTTGTTAAGATAGATATATTAGACTTCGCATTAGGAGCATATTTGCTATAAAAGCATTAAAACGTATAGCATCCAGTAACGTACTATAGTTAAAAGATAACACTACTAGAACTGAACTATGACATCTATAAAAAGAAGTTATTAGGTATAGTTACAGCGTTAAAGAAATAGAGAGCATTCTTATAAGGTATAGAGAAACCATTTATAGTTAAAACGGACTATAAGAACCTTATAGGATTCCTAACAATAAAGGAACTTAATTAAAAACAGGTTAAATGGGCGGAAATGCTTACAGAGTACCATTTCGAAATTTAGTATACCAAGAGTACTAATAATGCACGAGCAGATACTCTAAGTAGGAAAGCTAAACTATAGAATAACGAAAAGCTGTTAGGGGCTTTATTACAAAAGGATTAAGACGGGTTAATTAGGTATAACCATCCTAAGATAATAGCAATAAGAGAAAGCCAGATCTATAAATTACTAGAGAGTAATTAGATATAAAAGATCTAAGAGGCACAGGCAAAGGATCTAGATACGGAACAGTATAAAAACAGAGAGGCAGTCTATATTCCAAGGTCTATTACAAAAGAGTTTGTTAAGTTATTCTATAGGGGACTAACTTAAGGATATAATAGAGCTATAGGCTTAATGTCAAGACTTTAAAAAGAGTATATTATTTAAAAAATCTAGGGACTAGCGAGATAGGTTATAAGAGAATATCTAGATTACTAAAGAAATAAACTAATAAGGCATAAGCTATATAGAGGGCTATAACCTATTAAAATACCAGAAAGACTATAGGAAGTTATATTATAGGACTTTATTATTAAGTTACCAAGGTTAAAAAATCCTATTACAGGACAAGATTGCAATACAATCTTAGTAATAGTAGATAAGCTTATAAAGTATGGATACTTTATAGCATACACAGAAGAAATATTAGTAGAAGATATCGCTAGAATCTATATTAAGGAAGTATTTATAAGATATAGAGCACTAAGCAAGATTATATTAGACAGAAATCTAAGATTTATAACAGTATTCTAGGAGGTATTTTTGGCGGAATAAGGAGTTCGCGCAGCTACCTTAATAGTGTATTATCCGCAGACGGATAGATAAACAGAAAGATTAAACTAGATACTAGAACAGTATCTAAGGCACTATATTAATTATACATAAAACAATTAGGTATTGTTATTACCAGTTATATAGTTTGCATATAATGCAACACTATAAGAAGGAATGGGAACGTTACTATTTAAGGCGAATTATAGATACGAGCCAAGATTATTATTATCGCTATATTAAGCAAAGAAGACAAGTAGCACAGCTAAAGAAAGAATGGAGACTTTAATAAACCTTTATATAGACCTTAAAGAAATAGCTAAACTAGTATAAGAGCGAATAAAAAGGTACTATAATACTAAAAGATCTAAGGGACCAGATCTTAAGAAGGGAGATAAAGTATAGCTACTATATAAAAATTTTAAGAGTTAACAACTAAGTAAAAAGTTAGACTATATTAGACTAGGACCTTTTAAAATCACATAAAAGATTTTATTGGTTACGTTTAAGTTAAACCTACTAGCTAAAATAAAATTTTACCCTATATAATACGTTATAATATTAGAGCCAGCATATAGGAATATTAAACCACCAGTCTACAAGGCAGATATATATAGAGGGTAAAAAAAAGATAAATAGTAAGTTTTAAAGATTATTAGTTATAAGGACATAGATAACAAAATATAGTATAAAGTAAAGTGGATAGGCTATAGTAAAACTACCTAGGAACCACTAAGCAACCTAGAGAACGCTATAGGAAAGGTATAGAAGTATTAGAAGAGAACAGGTTAGAAAGCATTAAAAAAGGATTACTAAAAGATGAGTTAGCTAAGGGGGACCTAAGAGGAGCAACTACTACGTTACTTAGAGTTGTTTCCTTCTTTAGAAACTTTACTTGTTTATTACCTAGCTTAGCTAAACCTTGTTAAACAAGTTTCTACTCCTTAAAACGGACCTTCTTACACACCCTCTTAAAACGAAGAAGACGCGCTAAGGCAGACAAGTACGCCTTATAAGCAGCACGAGTACGCTAAAGCTCCGCGAGGGAGGTAGAGAGCTTATTATTAAGCTTTATAGCGGCAGATTAAACACAAGACCCTATAATAAGTTACTTAGGGAACTTGAAGACTATTAAAAGTTATAGGACGCGCACACTTAGTGTTAGAGATAGAGCGAACATCGTAGGATAATTAAATGTTTGCTTTAGTACACTCTAAGTAAGAGGAAGGTTGTTAAGATAAAGGACTTACTAACGCGATATAGACTAACCCCTCTTTCGCACAATAAGAATACGGAGATGGCATTATCTCACCTAGAGATAATATTATAGCAACGGTATAAGACTAATAAGCTGTAGAAGAGGAAGAAGAGGCTTTAGGTATAATAAGTAAGGATATTAACTAAATTAATTAAACGGATATTACACCTCTAGTGAACGACTTAGAGATATTAGGAATCTTTAAGGACGAAGATAAAGAGAAGGGAGATAGTATTACGGACAGCTTAAGTATAATATTACGACTACTTAGAGAGGATTTAGCGGAAGCTAGTTAGTTAATATAGGTACGGTCTAGAATAGATCTGGTGGAACTATATAATAAGGAATAGTAGCTAAGGTTATATAATGTAATCTATGTAATTTGTGTAATCTATATAATCTATATAGAGCGTATAGAGCACACGTACCTTACAGAGCGAAGGGATTTCTTAGGCGTATAGTTGTGTATTTAAAGGACCACAGTCCCTAGCTAGATAGTTCTCTTTTTATAGTGAATCTTAGAATACAATTAGAGTTAATCTATTGGGCAACCACTCTACTAGTTATTATTACGTTGTTGACCTGTTTATATCTACATACCCGGCCCAATAACAGGACCCACCGTAGTTCTTGCTATAAGGTTCCATTACACCCAGGATAGAATTTTTAAAGTTTAATACTATACTACTATTATAACCTTCTTATAGTAGCTAAGCCACCCCTAATCTCCTCTCCTCTCTCCCCTATCTCTCTTCCTACTTATTACTTAGCACTAAGCTATTACGTCGTTATACGTCCGAACTGGTAGGCAATAACGTAGTTAATTAATTATATTAGGCGTTACTACTATAGCTATACTGCCTCCGCCTATTAGGGGAAGGGATTTTAGTATATAGTTATATCTCTTCTTATATGCGTATTTAATTAAGTTAGGGTAGTAGACTTTAATTCCAGCTATACGGCGATTTAGTTATTAGGCATTAAAAATATTTAGTATATAAAGCTTTAAATTAGAATTATAATCTACTATATTAGATCCTATATAGAGGGCTCTATATTAAAGCTCTATAGTCTAAATATATACTAGATTTGTAACCAATATAATCTTTAAGCCTAGCTTAAGTAGGGCGCCTCGGTTACTATAGTAGATCCTTATTTAGCGGTAACTAAGGCGCCTTAATCTTACTACTACTTCTAAATTAAGCAAAAGCTCTATATCCCTTGCACCGTTAAAATCGTGCGTAGAGTTATGGCCTAAGCTTAACCAATTAAGCCTACTTGTTTATAGGCGGTTATAAATTCTGCCGTAATACCAAACCAAATAGCCTGCCGTCAATTAATCTTTAGAGCTTACACGCTTAATATATTCCTTTTAGCATAACCTAGATTAATAGAGCAGAATGCGACAGAACTTACATCCAAATTTAGTACGCAGCTTAGGCTATATTTTGTTAGTGGAGGTTTTAATATTCAAAGCTGGCACTAATACAAACCAATACAAACCAATAAGATATCGGTTATCGGCAATATATCGGCAATATAATATTGCCGGTATTGTATTTAAATTCAAAATAACTAGCTTTATGTAGCCTTATATTATAATAGAGTCTTATTACTTTATAGAAAAAGCTTTTTATTAAATAAAAATTTTTAAAATTTTTAAAAAAATTCTATTGTACGATTAGGGTGGCGGAAAATCCAATTAATATTATATTATCTCCTTTCTGCCCTTTCTTCTTATACAACTACTTCTTAAAATTTCTTCTATTCTAAGCTGCATCCTTTCCTATAATATTATATAACATCCTTCTAAAAATTAAAAATTATCTTAAAGTAGGTCTCCCCTTTTCCAATCTCTTCCGTATTCTAATTACTCTAATACTACTGCCGTTATTAACGTCTTATCCTAAGTAACCGTACAACAACCTAAAAAGATTTTCTCTGACTTGTTACTTATTAATGGGATTAATAGGATCTTAATTGCCCAGCGCGAAAGCTATAGCTATTATTTTCGCTATATATCCTATAACCACCACTCTAACATAGGTATCTTAATGTTGTACAACGCTGCTTTATTACAGTAATTATTAAATTTATCTTAACTTTAAGGTCGCGTGTGTTTCTACTTTATATTTTAACAAAGTTTCTTAACCTAATTTAGAGGCTGGGCCTAATTACCTAAAGAATTAGCCGGTTTCTAAAGGCTATTATACAATTAAGAGAAGAATCGATTCTCTTAGTGGAATTTCTCCTAAAGGCTCTGGACTTTAAGTTTATAGGCAATGTATAGATTAATAGGATTATTGTCTATATCCTTAAGCTAGGTTATATAATATTCTAAATAAAGAATATAAGCCGTAGCGTAGTAAGGCAATTAATTTAGCTTTAAAGCATAGAAGTTAAACTTAGCCTTTATATATTTAATTTAATTTTTAAGCTATTAGTTTTTTTTTTACTTAAATTAGTAAAAGCAATTAATATTATCGTATAATATACTAAAGAGATTTTAAGATGTTCCCTAATAATCTTAATAACTTTAAGAACCCGTTTAATTATTACTTATTAACCTTTAAGAAATAGAGTTATACTCTTAAAAATAGAAAGAAATTGCTCTATTATATAATAAAGAGCAATATTAGAAGGAGTAAGCTTATTTTTCTTATTAATCGTACTCTTATAAATATACGCTTTAGTATAGTTCCAAAGCGTATTAAGAACTTCCGTTTTAAGTATAATATAAAGTATACAGAACTAGTTGTTCTATCTTATACAATTACCTAGGGGGATTAACTTTCTAAAAAGTGCTTTAAACTTATTTATATAATTAAATAAGGCACGGATATAGATAATAAGATTATAGATCTTCCCTATAACACTTATCTTCGCTCTTATTAAATTTAATCTCTTTTTTTGGTATTTATTATCTAACTTTTCTCCTAATTTATCTTCTCTATTATATAATTCTATAAGTTACTCTTTGCTATTATTAGTAAAGAGAAAAGCTTTGGTAATAAGATTAAGGATATAGCCTATATAGCGGAGCCGTTAGAAAGTCTAATTCTAGCTAATTTAATTCTCTATACTAAGATAAGTTGCTATTATATAATAAAGCGTATTATTTATAGTGGAATTATCGATAATAAGGATGCTAATATTTCCTATAATTCTATAATCTTTAAGGACGGGGCGAAGGGTTTCCTATTAATTTAAATCAATATAGCCATATACCATATAAAGGGCAATTAAGATATTTTAAAAGCAATCCTAGGCATTAATAAAGCTGGCGTAAATTGTAAGTAAAAGGTTATAACTTAGTAAGGTCTAGATATTAACAGCAAGATAGATACTTATTTGTGACAATTAAAGCCTTTTTTATATAATATTTTTTGCCTATAGAAACCAAACCCCTACCCTTTGCTTAATCGTGTTATAAGATATTAGTATAAATATACGGCCTTATGGATTTATTGCTTAAATAAAGGCATGCTATTCTGGCTATTCTATATATAAAAACGGAAGCTATTATACAATAATTAGATCTAGGAGGGTTTAGTTAACAACCTATTAATTAACTATACGCCGAAGAATCTCTTAATTAAGGTTGTCTTTACTATTACTAAGCTAGAGAAGAAGCTTAGTATATAATACTTTAATGGTTTTAGAAGCTGTTGTATAAATACTAGAGTTAGGTACCTTACTAATAGTAATTCTATAAACACTCTCTAGATACTGTCTTATATTTATTATACTTTAAGCTATATATTTTAGATAATATTTATACTAAATCTATTTTTATTTTAGCTTTTCTAATCTTTCTTCTAGCGTTAGCGTATAACAATACTTATAGATTAGAGAGGTCTTCCGTGACTTTTTCATTAAAGGAATTAAGTCTGTAGTTCCCTTAATAGTATTAGAAGTAAGAGATAATCTAAAATCCTTAATTTCTTAAATTCTAGAAGACATATTGTACAATATTATATAGATAGAAGGTAACCTTAGGTGGCGGTAAAAAAATTTAGTATGCCAAGAAATATTGCAATATTATCCGAATATTGGCAATATTGGCAATACCGATATTTTATTCGTTCGTATTGGATGAGATTTTATTGGTGCCAGCACTGGTTAATGTCAGTATGGCCAAAAATTATGCGTTTTAAAACAATTACGATATCGTAAAATCCGATAAAATAAGCGAATAAAATCCGATATCGATTTTTTTTAGTATATAGGTATTTAACTATTCCTAGCCCCTTTTAGAAAGAACTTCTAAGAATATTACTCCTAATCC
>Ga0307507_10006018_pt1 | contig 19116 bp, 7 predicted proteins | sample 7_EM_MG_FD_207223 | JGI IMG/M metagenome (GOLD analysis project Ga0307507, IMG submission 207223) | Populus trichocarpa ectomycorrhiza microbial communities from riparian zone in the Pacific Northwest, United States - 7_EM | ecosystem: Host-associated > Plants > Roots > Unclassified | place... | reverse complement strand
AGTATATCAAGACACGCCTAAACAAACTATAGAGGGACCCTAGGGTGCCCTATAGGAGAAGGAACCAACAACCCTAAAGTAGGGAAGATATATTAGGAAAACAGGTAGAGAAAGCAGAAGAAGAATAATACAGCACTAGGGCCTAGGCCTATATAGAGAAGAAAGGGAGACGCGTAAGAGGCTAGTAAAGATAATAGTAAGGAAGAGAAAGGAGCCAAAGTAGAGTATAAAAGAGTACTAGAAAACTATCTACCGCAATATAATACTAGTTAGACCGACGCTGGAGAGATAAATAGGAGTTAAAGGTATAGAGGCAGACTTAGGCAAGGGGAACCTAAGCCGTAGCATAGGTAATACTATGGGGGGTAAATACCTAAAGGCTCCAAGAGGGCCTAACAAAGGTAGAAAATACAATAGCAACACTCTTAAGGACAGAAATAATAGGACTAAAAGATTGGCTTCACTAGGTAGATATCCTAGTGGGTAGCCTAAGGTGCGAATATGGCTGGCCAAGACAGACACCAAAATACGTAATACTGTTATGCCCCTTACGCACCAGCCGAGAAGCAATACTCTCAGTAGCTAGCACAGAAAACTATAATATACTGCTCTTAATATAGAAAGGCCTCAAGGCGGCTACCCGGTGGCTTATTAGCTAAAATATGCTAGACCAGTTCTAGGTTGCAAAGGAAATAGCAATAGAAGGCAAAGGGGCAAGTAACAGGCGCCCCCTAATAACTCTATAGAAGTAGAGTATAGTGTGTAATACTAGCGCATCCATAAGTTTGTTACGGCAGCAGTAGTTCCCAAGGAGGTCAAAAAGTAAGGTAGTAGAGCACCACTAGTAACTCACAGGCAACTTATAAGCGAGCCCCAAAAGGCGAGGAGACGGATCACAGGGTTTTCTTAAATAGAGTTTTCTCCCCACATGTATATAAGGAGTAGTCCGCGTGGGCCTAACAGGGATCCGAATCGGACGTTAAGCAATAAATAATAATATAAAGATCTTATTAATAAATCCTATGCCGCTAGCTCCTATGTTAATTAGGACTTAAGTATTAGCCTATTAACCTTTCTGCTAAAGATAGTAGTTAACGGTTATACTACAATCCCAAGAGTTAAGGTTTACTATATTTAATACATTTAACGAGATCCTGTAACATAGCTGTCCTAAAGAGCGACTTAACTCTAGGATATGCCTTTTAGTAGTAAGTAGGAAGGGGTTCCTCTAGAACATTAGTTATAACTTTATCCTTATAAGTGGTGCTTACTAGATACGGAGCTAAAGCTAGGTAAAGATTAGGGACGGTAACTAGAGGATTAACACGGTAAACGGTTGTTAGTGTTAGCCGTTTATAAGTTATATTAGGGTATAGGGACAGAGTAGTATCTTAAGATATAATCCTTGCTTCTGTATTTAAAGTAAAGGCCCAGCTTAATACGTTATTCTTATTTAGGGGACCCTAGTAGAGCATATCCTAGGGTCCCTATATTAATGTCTATAGCGTTAGGGTGCTTAGGCTAAGATAATAACTTAGTAAATATTTGCGGAGCTGTTATATTATATTACGGCGCTAGTGGAAAACGGTACTGGTAAATTGCCATCACATAACCAGAGGATTGTATATAGCTTTAAGCGGTGCTTCCGTTCTTCCCCTTTCCTTTCTCTAGCTTTAGATCCTTATTTATAGACAATCTAATTATATAGGCTTGCGCAACCCTCTTGCTGTGCTTATGCCTTAATTAACTAAGTCGCTAACATTATCCAAAGCTTGTCACTACTCTTCTTTCCTAAGAAGGAACTTAAAAATATCTATAAGGCCATAAATAGGACAAGGACATAGAATAGGACCCTAAGGACATTACTAGGACTATAAGGACAGGACAAACCCCTAAGAACTAAAAGAACACAAACAGAACGCGAAACCTAAGAATAGGACACGCATAAACCAGAACCCCTAGGAAATAAATAAATACTAAAAATTACCTAATACCCCTATCACCATGCTAAGAAATACAGCAGCTAGCAAAGCCGCTATAGGACCTATAAATACCTCTAATAGTAAAACAGTTGCCGTCTTAACCCCCTAGGAAGAGCTTATAGCAGCTAATGCCGAAATTAAATAGCTTTAAGAGCTGCTTAAAACTAGAAACACCCCTATACCTAGTAAGGAGATATTAAACACCTAAAGACTTACTATAGTCCTTAAGGCCCTAGCCTAACATACAGCCTCAGCATTATTGCGGTCCGTAAAGGTTGCGGACCCCCTATTACTTATAGATAGAACTAACCCTATATTTAACAATTAGAAGCTTTAACTATAAGACAAGCTTAAAGTTAATACAGACTACTTCCCTACTACCCAAGCTAAAATAGCCTATGTCTTCAGCCGTATTGGCAGGGATATATAGACGTATCTACATCCGCAATATACCTAGGACTTAGCAGACCCCTTCCTCTCTAGAGAAGAAATAATTAACTACCTGTCTTCTATTTATAAGGACCCCTATAAGATATAGAACGCCCGCCTTAACTATAAAGCCCTTAATATAAAAACAATAGAGACCTTCTTAGTTTTCTAGACCCGCTTTCTACACCTAGCTAAATAGGCTCAAATCCCCCAGGAAGATTTAATGTCAGACCTCTTTAACAAGCTTACCCTAGACCTACAGCACACTATACTACCAGTTTATACTACTATATAGACGCTAAAGGAACTTATAGACTAGTGCCTAGCTATTAACTAGGGCCTCTACTAAATTAAGGCATGTGCCAAGTAGTATAAAACTAGAAGCTCTGCTAACTAGAACACTATAAGAATAGGCCATAGCGCCCTAGTAAGATCTGCAATCCCTGCGGCACTAACTGTACCACCTACTATTAACCCAGCAGCTAGCTATATAGCTAGCCCCATAGCAGGTCCAGTAAATACTTAACCTATATATAACAACCCCTATAGACAGGCCCTTAGTAATTAAGGAGCCTACTTCTTATCTAGCTAGAAAGACCACTTTATAAAGAACTGCCTAATAGCAGCAAAGATAAACGAGGTCCTATTAATTTAGGAGGATAGTATAAAGTTAAAAAAAGAGGAACCTTAGAGCAAGACTCCTCTCTAGGGTTAAAAGGAATTAATATGTTATATATTAATCTAGGTCGGCTAGTTAGTAAAAGAAGCTGCACTATCCCTTATACTTTATTCCGTAATAGATATTAAGTTTTAACCTCTACTTTAGCTAATTCTAAAGCAAATACCTTTGCCTTAATAAACACACAGTATACTATAAAGCTGGCTAACCTTTTAAATATACCCCTTAAAGAACTGCCCTAACTAATTTCTATTTACAGGTATAACAAACGGATAGGACCACCCATTATAACTATCTTGCGGATTTACCTCTGTGTAGACAGATAAAGGCAGTATAACATCCCCTTTCTTATTATAGACCTAGAAAGCCATAATATAGTCTTAAAAAGAAAATAGCTAGCCTATCTAGGCTTACAGCTTGTCTAGCCTAAAACCCTACCCCTAACACCTTCTTTTATAAAGGAAATTAGCATTATAATAGAAAATCTTATATAGCCACAAATAGACACCATTTACTAGGCTAATACTATATATAGGGACCAGGCCTTTAAAAAAGATATATAGCTTAATTCGCAACAGGTTTATATACTACGCCACCCCTAGACTACTAATGTCACACTACTAGCACTAGAAACCTAGGAGGTTAGTAATAAGCTAGCTAGCTTAGGCCCTATATAGCTATAAAGAACAACAAGAAATATTAGACGCTATACTAAATATATAGACTAAAAGAATAACTTATAGAAAATGGAACAGGAGCTAAGGAGGGCTATAAACCCTCTACCACAAAATACAGTCTATAGAACGTCCGTAAAAAAACCTATAAACCTCCCACTAGTTAATATCTGCTGCATTAGTGCCATAGGGTTCTACCAGAACTTAAAACGGCCCAATACTATTACCTTTACAACTAGCTTATATAAAATTAACTAAATAATTAAAGACAAGGAAGCCCTAGCCTATAACCAGCTTAGTAGGGAAAATAAGCTTATAGATAAGGAGCTAGTAGAATAAAAACTACTCTATTAATACCAGGAATTTAAGGACATATTCTCTAAGGCAGTATTCAATATACTCCCGCCTCACCAACCGTATAACCATAAGATTAAGATTAAGCCCAATAAAGAAAACACCCTTAGTTATAGCCCCCTCCGCTAGCAATCTACTAACAAGCTATAGGCCACTAAGCAGTACCTTATTAATAACCTTAATAAGGGCTTTATTAAGCCTAGCCAAGTCCCCTTTACCTTACCCATTCTCTTCACAAAAAAGCTAGATAGCGGACTCCGTTTCTATATTAACTACTATAAACTAAACTATATAACCCGCAAAGACTAATATCTACTGCCCTTACTTAAAGAAACACTGGCCCGTATAAGTAAGGCTAAGATTTTTATAAAGCTTAATATCTACTAGGCCTTTTACTAAATTAAAATAGACCCCAGATTTAAGGATCTTACTACATTTTAGACCCGCTATAGATTATACAAATATAAAGTACTACCTTTTAGACTAACTAACGGACTGGCTATATACCAACAGTATATAAATAATATACTCTTTAACTACCTTAATGACTTCTACATAGCCTACCTAGATAATATTATAATTTACTCTAAGAATAAACTGGAATATAAGAAGCATATCTATAAAGTCCTATAATAGCTTCGCAAAGCTGGTCTCCAGGCCAATATTAGGAAGTTAGAATTTAGTGTTAAGCGCACTAAGTACCTAGGGTTTATTATTAGTACGGACGGAATTAAGGCAGACCCAGAAAAAACAGCTATAATTAACCAGTGGACACCCCTACAGACCATAAAGGGGGTATAATTATTTTTAGGTTTCTGTAACTTCTACTAACACTTTATTAAGAACTATAGTAAAATCACCTAGCCCCTTAACCGTCTTACTAGGAAAGACTAGCCCTTTCACTTTAACGCCATATATAGGCAGGCCTTTAATAAGCTTAAAAAACGGCTAGTATTAGCTCCTCTACTTACCCACTTTAACCTAGAACAGCCTTTAATGCTAAAAACTAATGCCTTAAACAGCGCAATAGCTAGTGTCTTTTCCCAAAAGCAACTAGACGGAGAATGGCACCCTATTGTATACTATTTAAAGACTATAATAGATGCTAAGCTAAACTACCACATCTATAATAAAGAAATGCTGGCTATTATCTCTAGCTTTTAGTACTGGTGTATATAGCTAGAAGGGACCCCTAAGCCTATTAAGGTGGTTTTAGATTATAAGGCCTTAGAATACTTTATAATAATAAAGGCCCTTACAGCTTAGTAGGTATACTAGGCAGATATCCTATCTTAGTTCTACTTCCTAATTATATATAGGCTAGGCGTAACTAACTATACAGATGCCCTTATAAGGCGTAAACAAGACCTAAATAACCAGATTGCTATAAAAATTATGTTATAGACCTAGATGCTACTACAACCAGAGCACCTTAACCCCTAAATATAGGTAGAACTAAATACAGACCCTATAAAGGCTAAGATATGCCCTATTAATACTACGGAACTTAACCTTATTAATAAACTGCTATAGGCAAACTATACGGCCCCTTCCCTATAGAAGTACCGCAAAAAGGTAAAGAATGCTACTAGCCTATAGTCCCTCAAAAACGGACCACTTAAGCACTAGGAACGGCTAGTAGTAGCAAAGGAATAGAATTTATGGACTTAGCTTATTACTAAAGCATATACTTAGGTCTCTACGGCCCACCCTAGAAAAAATAAAACCTATAGAATTATTAGCGACTGCTACTACTGGCCCAGAATAGTTATGGATATTAACCGCTATATATAAAACTACAACAACTACCATAGGTCTATAATTCCACAAGATAAAACCTTAGGGCTATTAAAGCCACTCCTAATACCAGAACGCCCCTAGCAGTATATCTCTATAAACTTTTATAAGTTACCTACGGACCGCGACAGATATAATATAGTTATAATCCTAGTTAACCGCTTTAGCAAACGCCCGTTCTTAATCCCCTATTATAAGAATATTAATGCTAAAGAGGCAGCCCAACTATATATCCACTATGTCTACCAAATTTATAGACCACTAGATACTATCATATCCAACCACAGGCTACAGTTTATATCAGCCTTCTAGAACAAGTTTACCTAAATCCTAGGTACTAGGCTAAAGCTCTCTATAGCATACTACTCCTAGACAGACAGTTAGACAAAGATTATAAATTAATACTTAGACTAGAGACTCCGGCCCTTTATTAACTACTTTTAGGATAACTAGAGCAAACTACTACCCATAATAAACTACACCCAGGCAACCCTACCCCATAACTCTATAGGGTTTACACCTATTTAGCTAAAAATAGGATACTTACCCCATATAAGCTTTAACTAAAAAAAACCAGAAGGACCACAGACTATATGCGAAAAACTATCTTATAGGGAAACATAGCAGTATGCTAGATACTTAGAAGAAGCATAGATGGTAGCCTATAAGAACCTAGAGAAGGCCTAAAAATTAATAAAATAGCAGGTAAATAAGCACAGGCGTAAGCCTAACTTTACCATAGGCAATAAGGTCTAGGTTATAACAAAGAACTAGAAAACAGAACGGCCTAGCTATAAGCTAGACTATAAAATAGCAGGACCATATAAGATCCTTAATAAAGAAGGCAACTTATACAAGGTTAAACTCCCAGACTCAATTAAAGTCCACCCTATTTTCTTACCAGATAAGCTACAGAAAGCTACAAATAACCCACTACCTAGACAAAAGAATAAGCCTCCACTACTAATTTAAGTTAATGGCAACAACAAATAGAAAGTTAATAAAATATTAGCCTATAAACTAGTACAAGGAACGCTAAAATACCGTGTCTAATAAAAAGGTTATAATCCAGACCCAACCTAGTACCCCGCCTAGAACTTTATAGGTTGCCCCTAAAAGCTTAAAGAATTCCATAACTAATACCCTAACAAGCCAGGACCCCCAAAGTATCTAGACGAGTAGATAGAGTGCTAGTATAGCGAAGATAATAAGCTACCTATCAAGCATATAGATAAGAACACCCTACGGACATAATACGGACATACAAAGCCTAAGGGCAGGCTTTTTTAGAGGGGGGGGGGGTAATGTTACAGCGCTAGTGGAAAACGGTACTAGCAAATTGCCATCACATAACCAGAGGATTGTATATAGCTTCAAGCAGTACTTCCGTTCTTCCCCTTTCCTTTCTCTAGCTTTGGATCCTCATTTATAAACAATCCAATTGTACAGGCTTGCGCGACCCTCTTGCCGTACTCGTGCCTTAATTAACCAAGTCGCTAACATATTATACTGGGGAGTGGACTTTAGTATTAGATGTAGTATATTATTGTACTATTTATTAATAACGTTTATATAGGCGTTAAGGGCTCCTAGTAGGTCTATACCTATTAGGGAGGATTTAAGTTTAGGGCTTAAGGACTTAATAAGGCTGTTAACCAGTGCGGAATTATTCCAGCCTATTTCCTTTGCATAACGGTTAAATTTGGAGAAGTATACTAGGAAGCTTTTTGTTTCTTAAGTTATATAGTTTATCTTTCTCTAAGTAGTAGCTTGGCGGTTTAGGTTACTATATATAGCTTTAAGTAGTATAACTAGACTTTATACTAAGTTTGGTTAAAGGGGTTTAATAAGGTTAGCTATATCTCCTTCTAGTTAGCTTAGGGCGTGGTAGAGTCGGTTAGCTTTAGCTAGGTAGCAGTTAGCGTTACTAGTTAGCTTATTTTTAAGCTGGCTTAGAAAGAATTAGAGTTCTTATTATTTACTAGTAAATATTAGAGGATCTAGTAGTCGTTTAGATTGTTATAGTATAGTAGTTAAATTAGGGTAAATAGTTACTGTAGGTTTAGGACTCTTATCCCACATATTCGTCTTTAAAGAAGGCGTTTGGTCTTAGGGCCCTATTATAGGCATCTTAAGAGTACGGACTTCTTCTTAGAGGTCCTTAATTATTTATAGGTATTATGCCTCTTATTCAGCTTATTATTAAGTTAAAGTGGCTTAGTTCTATACGGGGGTGTCTATAAAGGACTTCTATATCTCTACCAATTGTTTTTAAAGTATGGATATAATGCCGGCGGCTATTATGGGGGCTTTAGGGTTGTTATATATTTTGGAGGGTAGTATATAAGGTTAACGCAACGTAGTGTTATAGAGCGAGCATAAGCGGTAATAATATATAGCAAGGTAGATACTATTAAGCTATATATATAAACTGTATAATAAAGTTAAGACGTTGTGTAAGGAGAGAAGGTAAGGGAACGGGAAGAAAGGGTATATATTATTAGTTTAGTTGCTTAGTTAATATATACATAGAGCAGAATAGGATTTAAGGGGCGGTCCTAGCAGAACTTAGCAGAACTTGGTGGACTTTGGCAGAATATAGCGGAATGCAGCAGATTGCCGTTAGATTGCCGTAAATTGCTAGCAAATTGCTATTGGGTTGCCGTCTCGCGGTTAGTCTCTTCTTGCTACATTAGTAGAAACAGGTGGATATGTATAAGGTGTTATAGAGATGTCCTATAATAATAAGTATCTAATAAGAATATATTAGATAATAAAAGAGAAGCGATTTAAGGACGCTAAGTATATATATAGATAGCACGTAGTAGAAGTTTAGGAGTTAGGTAACTTAATACTTTAACTAAGAAGATTTTTTATAGAAGAATACCTAGACGGATAATAGTAGTAGAAGTGCCTAGAGAATATATGTTTATAGTATATTAAGAAAAAGAAATAAACTAAGTATTAGCCTAAAGGGGACTAAGTATAGTTAGGATCTAGTAGCTAATAGTTAGGAAAAGTAGAGGCCTATAGGACTAAAGGGGACTAAGTATAGTTAGGATCTAGTAGCTAATAGTTAGGAAAAGTAGAGGCCTATAGGACTAAAGGGAGCTAGTAGTAGAGCCTTAAACCCTTAAAGAAATTTAAGGATAATACCTAAATTTATAAATAAAACGGTAAGTTTAAAAGTTTAAAGTATTAGTAGATAGTAGAGCAATAAGAAACTATATATTACTAGCAATAGTAAATAAAATAGGGTTACTATATAGGTAAAAAGAACATCTATATCTATTAATAATAATTTTAGGAGATCTAATAGCCTATAGAGGAGGTATTATTAATCTTAAAATAGGACCTATTTAGATAACTATTAAAGAGAGATAAATTAAGATATCTTTTAATATCCTACTATTAGAAAAGGATAAGGCGATATTAGAAATGCCTTAATTATAGGAATATAATTTAAAAATTAATTAGGTTACAGGTTAGGTTAATATTAAAAATACTTAATAGTATAAGATGTAATAAGCTATTAAGATAGCATAGTACTAAGTTGGAGTAATATATAAGGAGACTAAGCAAAGCTTAAGTTATATACTAAAGAGATACTATAAGTATGGTAAAAAACTATAAAGCCTAGAAAGTAAAAAATTATTAAAGTATATAGTATAGGACGATAAGATAGAGTTTAAACTAGAAATAAGTCTAAGATTTTTTCTAATCTATAGGCTAACTAAAGACAAGTTAAGAGCACTTAAGGAGTTTATTTAAGAAAACCTACGAAAAGGATATGTTAGACTATTATAGTTATTAGTAGGATATCTAGTAATGTCACAATGACGATGTATTACATGCGAACGCTAGATAAACAAGCATCAGATTCGTTGAATTGATAGCTATATACGGCTGTCGTGGAGACTCAAAAGGATTGCTAGAGAACTCAATAGGAATGCAGCTGCGGCTGAATCTATATAAGGGCGTCGGGGCGGATAAACTATCTGCCGACGTCGTCAAACAAGAAAAGGAAACCAGCTACGCGTACGGCGTAGCGCTTGTAACGGGAGTCCCGTTACAAGTACTATTTATACTAAAAAGAACGGAAAACTTAGGTTATGTATTAACTATAGGTAGTTAAATAGCATTATAAGAAAGAATAGGTATCTTTTACCTTTAATTAGTAAAAGTTAAGCAGATTAGTTCGTACGAAGCTAAAGATAAAAATAAAAAAGTTTAAGATATAGGCGCCCTTGGAAAGCTCTATAATATTATTATATATATACCGAAGCTCTCCTGGCCGTATAAGGGCTATTAAAGAGCTGGCAGGAAGACGAATTCTACTTAATAATTATATAAAACGGATCAGCTAGTGTAAGATATTATAGGTTGCTATTTAATACGAGCCTGCAATAGATTAATACACAAAGAAGTACGGCTTAAATAATAATTTTCTAAATCCTACAGACTGGAAGCAGCTTTATACGATAATAGGCTTTCTTCTTATCTTTAAAAAAGCAACTCTTATAACTTAAGGGCACAATATAACAATCTTAGATATACTTTTTTAAATAGACCTCCTTATACACTACTTTAAAAACAGCTTAGTAAGGCATATATATTTAGCGGGAGTATATATAGGCTAATATTGTACGATAGGAAGATTATAAAGAAGATAAATTCTTCTATAAGCGGATTGAGGCTGGCTGGGAGGTATTTAATAAATACTACCTAAAGTCTAATAAGTCTCCGCTATATACTATAGCAATTATTCTTTATCTATAACGTTGTACGGAGTATATTAAAGTAAACTGGAGTAAGAAGTGGCAAAAGCTAGCGCTTAATATAGTAGAGCAACTTTGGAACGAGTATCGAAGTTAGTATTAAGGCCCCTAGCCTTTACTACAAGTATTAAGTATTATATTGTACAAGAAGGCCTTATCTAAAGAAGATCTTAATCTATATAAGCAGCTTATTAAGAACCTTAATAAGTTTAATCACCTAAAGAGCTAAGATAAGTATAAGAACTATATCGCCGAGAACCTACTTCGTATTAAAGTTTCTCCTCTTAAATAGTGGTATTAAGACGAGCAACGTAAGCGTTGGCTACGACTCTTGTTAATAGCTATTAATATTCTATTAATTCCAGCTATAAGTAATAAACTAGAGCGGATATTTTTAGGGGCACGTCGTACGGTTTTATAGGAGCGAGTAAAACTTAGGGTTAATATAATTAAGATACTTAAATACTTAAAGTATTAGAAGCAGAATTAAATGGCAATAGAAGAGTTAATCGTACGGATAAGAAAGGAAAAAAAAGAATACTCTAAGCTAGATGCAGAATAGAATAGAATATATATACGTATTTCTTCGTACGGTACGTAATTATGCGTTCCTTCTTTATGCAGTACTTTACCTTATTTAACCTCTCTTCTTCCTTTATCTTTAACCTAGCTACTATCTACCATCATAGCTAGTTCTAGCTTATTAGCTACTATTAACACGTAAGTGTCCTGGCTTTATATAAGCATTGCCTAAGCCTCTAGCCTTACTAATATACTCTTAACTACTTACCTTATATAAGTATTAAGCACTAATAAGTAAAGCAGCAACAGCAGCACCACTACTATAACTACCACTACCACCACCACCACTACTAGCTCATTAACTACCAATATATAAGTATTCTTACTTTATACGAGTATTGCTTAAGCCTCGCCCTTTACTAATTTACCCTAGTTGCTTACTTCGTACGAATACTAATATATATATAGGGCCCTTATTCTCTAGGATGCCGCCACCGCCGCCTAAGCCCTTACTGCCGCCGCCTAAAACCCCTAAGACCCCGTCCTCTTTATAGGATAGCAGCAGTTGGCCCTATATATATATAGTCTATAGGGCCGAGCACTTCTAGCCCTTCCTAGGTAGGATATAGTGTTTATACGCGGGAGTATTTACCTATATTAAATAGGAATGCATCGGCCCTTATACGTTAACGCCATCCTTATATAATCTCGTGGAAGGATAGTAGATTAACCTTGCCAGCGGTGCCGCGGCGCTGTGCTAGGCCTATAACCCTTCCCGTCATGCCGTCGGGCTAACAGTTACTTTAGCGGTTGCTGCGCCAATTATAAATAGCCTAACTATACTAGTTAGTGCACCATACGAGATGGGGGTAATAATACACCTACGCCGGCCAACCGTAGCTTACCCCCGGCAGGGGGAGGGAGGTCTAAAACGGCAATAGATCCTCTCTTAATAGAGGATAATAAGCCTAGGGCTATGGCCCAAAATACAATTGTTTTAGCTTAGGTACGTACAAATTCTCTCTTTTATATACATTAGCATATATCTAATTATTAGGATTATTAGCAGTAACCTATATATACCTAGTTAGTTAGGAGTGTCTCCAGCACCTAAATCTAATCTATACCTCTACATAGTATCTAGGCTAAGTAGCTATATAGCGAAACTAAACAGATTATTATATATATATTTATAAGTTTAATTTATTTTAATATTGCGGAAATATAATTTTCCGGTCTAGATTGGCCAATAACCCAATATTAGCCAATATTTTATTAGCCAATAACCGATATTAAATCGATATTATATTTGCTTATTTTTATCTAGCCTGTATAGGGAGCCGCTAAGGGGTTATAGATTTAACTCTTAATAGTTATACTTTACTCTAGTATAGTCTAATATATACCTATAGGGATTAGGTATAAAGGGAGGTATTAGCTATATTTAACCTAGATTAAACCTAGTATAGCCTTTATTACTAGGAGATACTAATATATAGGACTTTTAATAGGTAGACCCCCTAGTACTTAAGAATAAGTATATAGAGGGGAGAGTAATTATAAGAGTATATATATTAATTCCTACTATAGTTATAATAGATTTATAAGTACTAATATTTTTTAGTTAATTTAGTAATATAAAGGTAGAATATATTATACTTTTTTTAGGAGCTTTTTTAGTATATTTAAGGATAATTAATTAGTAGTTTTCTAAAAAAGAGTAGTCCTCTTTATTTACTTTTCTTTAAAATAATTATAATTATTACTTTATAGTAGTTTAGTAGCTTCTATTTATAAAGGTAAGTAATTATAATATTAATTAGTAATAATATTAAAGCCTCTAATATAGCTTTAATTACTTTATTTAAAATCTTATTTAGTATTAATACTTTACCTTAAAAAGAAAGGCTTAAATAGCAAGATTAATAATATAGCCATTATAACGGATTCGTTTATATAAAGATTTCCATTTAATAGCTTCCTTCTCTTTTATATACTTTTTAATCGTACAACAAAGAGTATTATTTATTCCCGTATTATCTAAGACAACTATATCAAGCTTTCGTGTAATCCCGTAGTCCTTTAGTATAGGAAGTAGAGTTAAGAACTAATCCTCTCCACTATAAGATTGTACCGTATAAAGAGCAAGGAGAGCTCTAGAGAGTCCTTTTAAGTTTTACTTAACAAAGTAGGCGCAGACTCTAAGGAGAAGATGCTGATTAGGAGAGGTCCAAATATTAACTAAAAGATAAATACTTAATATTGCTGACTGAAGCTTCTTTTGTATAATATCTTTTATTAATTCCTATAATTCTTTAATCCTCTTTTATACTTATATATAAGTTATTATAATAAAATCCTTTAACTCTAGATTAAGGACCTAGCAAAATGCATAGAACTCTAGCCACTTAATAAGTCGAAGTGGAAGATTTCGTACGGTAATTTGGGAAATAAGGGCAGCTGTAATAGCCTCCTTATTAAGAGCGTTTTTAAGTATAAGAGAATTAACCTCTATATAATCATGTTTCGTACAAAGCTACGTATATAGATCTTAAAGCTTTTCTTTAGCATTTTAATAAACACCTAGAGTTTTAGAAACAGTAATCTTATACTTCTTTATAAGGTAATTCTGGAAATTTATAACACACTTTACGCCGTACGGTTCTTCTATATAGTATTTATAATATAAAATATATTGCTTATCCCGGTATTTTTTTTGTTTATTATTATATGGATCTCGTGTATAGCACCAGATTTCAGGGTTCCTTTTATCTTTTAATCTCTCCGTAGTAGCAGACGGTATAGAATTCGATATTTTATTATTAGAAGCCATTGTATTATACGTATAATAAATATTATAAAAGAAATTTGGGGTTGTGGTGAATGCCAAGAATTATTGGCCAATAATATTGACCGTCGGATTATTTAAATCTCCGCTGCCCCTATACCTAGCTCTAGTAGATTTATAAGTACAATTATAATATATTCTACCTTTATATTATTAAATTAGCTAAAAGATATTAGTACTTATAAATATATTATAACTATAGTAGGAACTAATATATATATACTTATAAAAAGATAATTATAAAATATATATAAAAGGCTATAAAGGTATAAGAGCTATTATTATAGTAATTTTGGTATAAATTGGGGTTTCAATACTAGACTCGCACTATTTACATATTACAATATTGGATAGTAAATTTAACCTCCCCCCCGTGTAACAGAAACCCCTGTGTTCCGGAATAAGTTAGAGGTACCTTGACTTTTGAATAACTCAGAGCCTACACACCCATTATTATTTTTATAGTGCTATAAGCAATGTGCTATGCAGCGAGTGATTAACGCTCAAGACAACTCTCACCTAAAGATTACACAAGGGTAGTTGTTTTGTCGCTCGATTCGCGCGCGAGGTACCTTAATGTCGCGACGAAACTTCTTTAACACAATGCCGCCACCTTCTGTTATCGCTAATTCAAACTAAGAAATGAGTTCTTTGGAGCATGCGATATTTCATATTACATTTCTAGGCTATCATTAATATTATATGTGGTGTAGGAGGCAAATCCGCCACGAAGGTCGGTACATTTGGTAAGCCACAGCGACGTAAATGGATATGAGGATATTATTATATAATATAGAGAACTATAAGCTGCAACTAGTCAGCACGTTTTTAACAGGTGGCTGGGGTTTCTAATCGTCAGCCGTCTAACCTCTCTTAGCGCGAATAGAAATTCCCTATGTGGAGGAAGAAATATCGGCCGATCAACGACTCAAATCCCTACCCCATTCAAAAAATTCTATCGAGAGTCCTGCATGCCCGCCTTCAATATGGGAAACTGACATTAGCACCAGCCGTACAGTTGTTGTTATATTATTTCATTTACCCTGACCTCTCCAGTGGGATATACAGGCTACCACTACTGAGATCTAACCGTCTACAGCTATTCTACAGCGTACTGTTACATGCACGACATTTTAGCCTCGTTGTGGCCTGTGATAGTCATCTTGCCCGCGACCCCTGTTCCGGGGCCGCTCTAGAGGCCTTAATATAAATCTCTTGGACGCTTCCGCGAAGTCAAGTACCGCGTCCAGGACGCTGTTATTGATTGTCTATCCTTTTGCTCTTCCGTGGGGTCTACCTCCAAGCATTTCTGCGGTGCCATTGAATGCGTCTCCTACCTTGTTCCGGAGTTGCTACCTTATTTCTCTCAGTTTCGGGCAGTTAACCAGGACGTGTACCACTGTCTCTCTTGCTCCATATTCGCATTTGTCCTCTTTACTAAAGCTGTAAATTCTAGCATATGTGGCTAGCTATAAATGTCCTGTCCTAAGTTGTGCTAGTAGGTACGCTCTATTCCTTTGCCGAGAACCATAGAGCTTCTGCGTGCGCTTGGATGGGAGTCCGTCATCTATTCCACGTAGGTATGGATCTCAGGAGAACCGTCGGAATATCTAATGATATTTTACTCATTTAAACCGAACATCAAGATGCCGCAGACACGAGCCGAAAATATACTACACAAGGGAAAGAAATTTCCTGACAGGAGGCAGGAAACGGGCAAAGGGCCATCTCCAGCCAATATTAGTGCTTCCCGCGAGCAAGATGCTTGCATGCCTGATTAGAGCTCGGTCAAACCATAGACAGTCGCCTTGAGCGTTGTACAGTGCTCGGGGATTGATCAGCGGTCGTCGTTAAGCTACGAGGCCTGCGTGGCTCTCCGGTCCTTATTGTATAAATATCTGTCAGCACGCTTGCTTATTGCCGTGTATCCAGGAAGGGAAAGCGTCATAGCTGTCCGTTGTTTGGGGTAGTAGTGGGGAAAGAGCGGCCAGAGGGCTCCTTAAATGGAAGAGAAACGGACAAACTTACGATTCATCCGGGGTGTCCCCTCCCTGACATTCGTCATCCCGAATTTCTGACGGGAGAAGATCGCGTTTTCGCGCCTCCAAAAGCCCAGAGGTTACAATCCTCCTGTCCCCAAATATCATGCAGATCCTCCGGTGGATTGGCTCAAGGCGCCCCATTCCTTCGGCACTGAGCTCCTGAATCTCACATAGTAGATCGAGAAACCAGCCTTCTTGATAATGTCTCATTAGACAGGGGATAGGCCAGTACTCGTCCCATGCCCAAACAACTCTGGGATCGGTGCATTCCTCGTTCTTGAAAGATTGCGGATCCACGAGTATCACTAGAGGGGCGCCTGTCGGTTTGATCAAGATGACCGGCTCTAGCCAGGGACGTGTCATCTTGCCCAACAAGTGCTGAATGTGTAACAAAGCCATATGCTGAATACCCGTCAAAGGGTCAGTGAGAGGGAGGGTGTCGATGAAGTTGCCAATCATCTTCGTCACCACGCTCTTGAATTGACACTCGTCCGCTTCGGCTTTCGTCATGGCAAACCGGCGTGCCACCACCAGGGAGAGCTGCGTTAGAATTGCTGCTACACTAGCAGAAACGGGCTCTGTAAGAGTCTCGTACGCCTTCTCATTACTTTGGATGTGAGCCATCTCGGTGATTAGGTCGTCTGCGCACACCGCAATAGCTTTTTCGTACTCGGAGGCGGTTAATGGCATAAAGTCTATTAAGCCCTCTCGTTCATACCGTTCGTACAGAGCTGTGTCTCTATCTGCTGGAAGGATTCCCAGTGTGTCGGAGAGCCAGCCCGTTTTTGCTTTCTCGAGATACACGAAGTCCTATATCTGTAAGTTGATGTCAATGTGGACAATCAGGCAACGTACTGGGGCTCCATAGATAGAGGACAAGCGTTCATGACCATCCATCGCGCGTAGGTCTTCGAGTCTCGCAATAGTAATATTATACTGGGTAAAGTATTCGTCATCTGGATAGCACGGATATGGACAATTTATGTTCCCTTGAGAAAAGGCGTTGGTCACTAGGACCGCGGTTACAGCGCAGTCGTTCTCGTAAAAGCGGACGGGAACAGGATGAAGTAGCCGCCAACGGTCAGAAGGATGGATGGATGTACAGCCTGGACGCCCAACTACGAAGACAATTAGCGTGTGGCTGAGGGAAGGAGGTTCCTGAACACACGATACTCGGCATGCGCCTCCTTCTCCAGCCATTCTCCATGTCCCCTTGCCATTGCTGCTCGTACCCACCACCTTCTGAATTTCCACATAAAAACCCGGTTGGGGCTCTCGCAGCCGCACATACTCCACTTGGCAGCCTGGGCCCACAACTGAGCAAGACCCCCGGAGGCTTTTATCTCCTTCACCATGTAATCGCTGGCTGACATCGGAGCCCTTTTCAACACTGTGGGGTGATAGCATTCATCAGACAAAGCAGACTAGTTACTCGGACGCAATACCAACTTTCTACTTCAAACTCTTGTTTTTTCTCGAGAAACAGATCTAAGGCCTGCATAATATATGCACGAGCAATTTCTTTATACCCGTCTGCTGCCTCGCTTCGTTCTTGGAGCTCCGAGTTCCGCATTATTTCCGCATAGTAACTTGTGTCTTCTGTAGGATCTTGTTAGAGGATAGATTACTAAATGTGCAGAACGAAGGATGCTACCTTCCGTCCACGGCGAGGCCCAGGATGGCACATCGTGACACTCTTCCTCAAGCAATTGATTGTAAAGAGACAACGCATGCGCTTTTGCTCTTTGACCACGCCGCCTCATTATATGGGCTCGCGAGGAGTCCTTGTCACTTCAGAATCGGTGGGCGTCAGCATATTTAGGTTTTTCCAACGGAAAGGGAAAGATGCTGCAGCTGACACACCTGCCAGCTGCCGCAGAATCACCGAACCCTTGACCTCTCTCCACATCATCCTCTTGACTAGCAGCTTTATCATACAAAAGCCCGGTTCGATACCACGTCCATGCAGCACGCTTTCGAACGTCCTCGGATGGTATGGTAAACTCAAGGCATGCTGGAAAAGTTAGTTAGGCCGCTTACGACGAGGAAGCAATGCCATGAGGAGCGGACTTGGTTTGAAAGGCCAATTAGAGTAGTCAATATTGCTCCGAGATATGGAAGGGGGGTCCTCCACTCGAAGGTCCTCCATCCGAAGCTTTACCTCCTTCGGCTCTGGCCTCTTGAGGAATGGGGTTTCGTCTTCTAGAAGTCATCACTACTTGCAGGGATAAAACGCATTGGAAGATAATTACCTGTTTGGTAAGGCTTCACTCGAGCAGCACCGCCGGAGGGGGGTGGCGGTAACGACTGGAAGTTGTTCACGGCCTGAGGATCGATTTCCATAATGCTACAAACTGGAAGACCGAACCGTTAGAAGCCAACTTTCGCAACATCCATTGCTTAGGCGTACTTTTTAGAACATCTCCCTCATTCATAAGCCTCTCTGGAATCTCGTAAGAGCTGTTGTAATGGATTTGAGCATCCATATTCGCGGGTGTAGAAGCGGACGCAAGTAAGTCGAAATGGAACTGAAAGCCAAAGAAAGAGTGCTCAATGCTCAAAATGTCACTGAGAAATCTAAATTTCTGTGCACCCGCAACAAGGAGTACGTCGTCTGAAGGGAATGGTTCGTGCCTGCGAGGCCGCTTGAAATTGAGGCAGAGAACACCCCCTTTTCCAAAGATAGTTCTAAGCTGGTCACGTCCTGAGTAGCGCCACCAATAATGCAACTCATGTTTTTGCTTGATTCAGAATGAGGTTCAGGGGCTAAGCGCCGCAGCGGTGAATTCCGCACGGGCATTTGTACAGGTGCGAAGTCTTGGCCTCGACGCAAGTTTACCATTCGAATTTCAGAAAGCGTAACGTGGTTAATGGGGTTTTGACCGCTAACGTAGTTAACGGGGTTTTGACCGCTACCCTAGTTATGACCGTTTGGAACTTTTGTTAGTTGTTTACCACCAAATTAGCATTTCGGCTAGTTTTGATTTTCCAAACGGTCATAACTAGGGTAG
>Ga0307507_10006017_pt1 | contig 19126 bp, 5 predicted proteins | sample 7_EM_MG_FD_207223 | JGI IMG/M metagenome (GOLD analysis project Ga0307507, IMG submission 207223) | Populus trichocarpa ectomycorrhiza microbial communities from riparian zone in the Pacific Northwest, United States - 7_EM | ecosystem: Host-associated > Plants > Roots > Unclassified | place... | reverse complement strand
TCTCCCTAAATAAGTATATTCTTAAGGTTGTTAAGCCTAACGCCTAACTTATCTATATCTTTAATGCAAAATAGAAACGGAGTGTTTGTAGGAATAATATAGAAAGTGATATATCCTAAGGGGGTTTAGACCCTAATTGTACTAAAAGAGATCGTAGTACCTTTACTAAAGCAAATTGTATGTTGGCCTACCGTTAATTAGTTAATCTAAATAGAGCTATTAAGCTGCTAAAGAGCTTGAACTTAAGGTTCTTCTACTGTAGATACTCCTGCGGCTCCTATATCCGGCATAATACCATAGAAGACGTACACCGAGTATCTATTATTAAAGGAAAACGCAGAACTCTCCTTTGGCTTATTAAAGATATCTAATTTCGTAATAGAATGGAGCGTAGATTAATTATTAAGAATAGTAATAGTTTATATACCATCTACCTCACCATACTTAGTAAAGTATTGGTTAGGGGAGTAGTCCTTAATTTCTATATCTATAAGGAGCTGTTTAACCTTATTAACCTTACCCTTAAGATCTTCTACGCCTTTATATTAAACCAGGAAGCTTTAGAAGTAGGCTATAATAACCTTACAATTTCTAATGTTTCTTACACTCTAATGGAACTTGTTATATGCCTCTTTTCGCTTATTAAGGGAGTGTCTAGTTAACTAGCAATTTGGCTTCTTATAAACATAATACTTCTTCTAGTAATTACTTTAAAATGAACCTCTACTGGGACCTCTATAGTTGCCTTATAGTTAACGTTAATTATACCCTCTTCTGTATTCCCTACCACAGCCACCATATATTTAATTAGTCCAGTTATAATCATATTAGTTAGGAATACTTAGTTGGGTAGGGTTTTTGGTATAGAACTATTAAGATTCTTATATTCGCATTACAGTACCTACGGCGGAGCGTAGCTCAGTATATACTCCTTTAAACGTATCTATAGGTTTGTATAGCGCCAAGTTATACTTAGGAACGCTATAGCATGCTAAGATAACCTAGTCCCTTAGGCTGTTCTTATTTTAGTAAGTTTTAGTAAGGCCACATTAGATTTTCTAGAGTTTATTAAAGAGTAATTAAAGGCACTCTAAACGAGTCTTTATTGGGTTAGAAGCAATAACTCTCTAGAATATAGTCTCCCGCCATTTAGATATATAAAGTTAGCGATTCTTATTAGTCTTAAAGTGAGCTCTAGTAAGCTAAAGCATTATATTAAAGCTATAGTTTTTACCCGCAATATAGTCGTAATAGAATATCGCTGCCCATCCCTTTAATATAATGGAGAAAGCGTAGTAGTACTAGTAGCGTTAAATTCCAACCTTATTACAATAGTTATAGAAGACCTGTAGTTTTGCTCTAAGTATATCATATAGTTCTCCTCTAAACTTCTTTTCTTTGTCCAAATATACCTTTATCAGATTCGTGACTTCTTATAGTAAAGGCTTACCAGTTGGCTGGAGTGGAGGAGGTAGAGGCGGAGTAACTCTAAGTAGAAGGGCACCTCTAGGTGGGAGAGCAGCTCTAGGTAGGGGGTTAGCGTTCTAGGGGTTTTAATACAAATTAAAGTTGCCTTTTAAAGAATATGGGTTGTTTTTAGGTTTCCGTAGTTAACGTATAATCTTAGCTTCCGTCTATATTGGTTCTTCTATACTAGTAATAACGGCCTGAATATTACTAGCAATTGGGTTACTATTCTTAGCAACATATACCCTATTCCTATAGAGGAAGTCTTAAAAATCCTAAATAATATTAACGTTGCCAAGTGCCTAGGTATTAGTAGTCTATCCTATAAAATCCTCCCTAAAATACTCCTATAGTTGTAAATCGGCGTAGTATCTATTTCAGTAGAATATAATATGGTGTAGGAGAAAGCCATTAACTTATTTTATGGTATAAGTTGTTATATTAAAGGCGAATTCGTCCTAATCTTCATTAATAAGTTTCGCGTGCTTAGCTACTGTTAGATAATCTATATTCTTAAAAGGCGTGGGTTACGTGCACAAAGATACGTCACTGAAGACACGTTAGATTAAGGTCAAAAAGACATAATACAAGATCATTAATCCATCAACCCATTTTCATCAATGAACTCATCTATTTGAACTTCGTAACAGTTATAAGCCTGGTCTGCCGACTCAAGAAGCTAGTCAGCTATTATTTAATCATTTAAAGAAATTCTACCTTATTATTAGACTCTGACACCTTATTATCAAGGACGTAGACTCTGACAGAAATCCTATTACAAGTATCACAGGACGATTCTAACACGAACCTTCCACGAGATTCTACGAGATTCCACATTAATTATTATAGGACGACCCTAATGACAAGGACAATCCTGACAACAAGGACAATCCTAACAATAAAATACTATCTTAATTCCCCACCTGCCTATTAGTCAAAATGACTCTACTAATATCAAGTTTATTAACTATAATCATCCTCAATAAACTAGAAGACTAGGAGTAATAGATCTGGCAACTATAAGCCCTAGTAGATAAATAAATTTGGGCCCATATTAACCCAGACAATACAGCACCTTAATAAGCTCTACTATAAGAACCAGCCTATCCAGAAGTTACTGATTTTAATAAGAATATAACCTTATATATATAGCTCTTAACGAATCAACAGAAAGCGTACAAGAACAGCAGATGATACTATAACTAGGATATAAAGTACTTCCTAAAACAAAAAGAGCATCTGCAATAAATACACACCTAGATTATATCCACAGTATTAATTTAGAAGAAGCTACTACTCAACTCTTCCCTTATAGTTAAAGAATAGCTAATTCAGTTAAAAGAAGATACTAAGCCTTTAAAGAACTTTATGATGAGGAAGGTATAACTACAGTATATAGAGTCACTTAAAGGGCTTAAGCAGACAAAGGTTACCCAGTGGCTTAACTAATAGGAGCATATAATAAAGATAGCAGAGAAGTATAATCTTCTATAGATAATTAATAGGATCTGGCTAATGGACCTTGCAAATACAATACAACCTATAAGCGAAACCTATTTTATTCTGTATACAAAGCAGGCAAATAATACCAAAAAGGCTCTCTCATCAGAATACCATAAAGTAGTAATAGAGCTACAAGAAGCATTCCAAAACCTTTCTAAAGCCGTACCTATAACGGCGAGAGGGAGTGTATTCAACGTAGACTTCGCAGAAGAGCCTAAAGAGGGTATCTCTATTACTGCTAACGTCTAAAAAGGAAAAGGGAACAGCTTATCTCGCAGCCAAAAAAGGGCAGGTATAAATTTAACTAAAGAGATATCTTCTAAAAGGTTAAAGAACCTTAAATGCCTGGCATATAATATAAGGGGATATACCCTTCCTAACTATTAGTATCTATTTAAGAGCAAAAGGCCTAAGGGATTTAAAGCCGTAGATATACATATAAAAAGGGTGCTTATAAAGGTAGAGTAAGACAAGGATCTAGCTGCCTAAGTGAAATAACTTAAGCTTAAGGAATCAAAGGTTAATAAAGCTTAATAATAATAGGAGATAGTTAAGATTAAGGGAGAAGCTAATGCGATATTCCTAGAATTATATTACACCAGTTAACTTTATCTATTAAAGCTATTAACTATTCTTAACTTAGGAACCACTCTCTATATCTTTAATAACCTCTCTTATTTTTATAATTTTAAGAAAGCTCTAAGACATAAATATGTCATCGCCGGCAGCTTAGAAGTGCCTATACTAGGTTACAGCAATGTTACTATCTAGGTTACAAAACTAGACAAGAGTAAGGGAATCCTATATCTTAAGGACATTGCCTTTTATATAGACTTTAATACAAATCTAGTGTCGTTCCGTCTACTTTAAAAACGAGGGTTCTACTAGGATAATAAAGGAGATAATAATCTACTAGTTTAGAAGAACGACACAATCCTATATTAAATGGAAGAACGTTAGAGATAATAAACTATTAAATATATCCAACTAGGAAGTCTATTAGCGTTCAATATAAGCTAACTGCTACGCCGCCAATAGAAGCGCAGAGCATTATTAAAAGACACTTGTCTAGATTTAAAAGGTAATGTGTATCTATGGCATCTATATCTAGGTTATCTAGGACCTATAAGCCTTTACCATCTAGGTCTTAACGCCTTAGGAGTTAAGCTTTAAGGCCTAAAGACAACAGAATGTTAATATTATAGTCTCGCCAAAATCAAGCGTTAGGTCTTAAGAAGGTTCTTAAAATAGAAAATTAATAAACCCTATCTTAACCTTTATATTGACTAGACTAACCTCAAGGAAGCATATACCGGATTTATACAAGTTATGCTTATCTATAACACCTTCTTAGAAAGATCCTTCCCATATTTTATAACAACGCATAGCGAGGAGAAGGAGACACTATAAGTGCTTAAAGATTTTATCTAATGGATTTGTCTAAGGTATAATCTTAAAGTTAATACTATTAGATTAGACAACAAGCTAGGGAAAAGAAGAACCCTTAAATGGCTACAGACATAAGGGATTATATTTAAGCCTTTAGCGCCATATACCCAAGCTTAGAACAGTACCACTAAACGCTTAGGGGGTGTAATCATTGAGAGAATATAAGTAATAAGAATTGCTGCCAAGCTACCGCATAATCTATAGAACGAGATTATTAACTATATAGTCTACCTTCAAGATCGAACGCCACGAGAAAGTAATGGATGGAAATTACTATATAAGAGGTTCTATACCTACCTAGCCAATAGGTTAAGAAAGCCGCAACTAGCGCACCTAAGGGCCTACGGCTGTAGGGCGTACGCAATGATGTTAGATGCCCAGCTAAAGAAGAAAAGGCTAAGCAAGCTAGATCCGCGAGCCCATATTAGCTACCTTATTAGCTATAACTCTACTAATATCTACAGGATCTGGATCCTATATAAAGGTATTATTATCTCTACTAGGGATGTTATCTTTAATAAGAAGACATTCTTTAACAGAAAGTAAACGGATATCTTAAAGGATCTACACGCCAAATTAGATACGCTAATTAAGAAGATTTAACTCCCTAATACCCTAACTAAGAACAAGGTTCTTCTGGAAGATAATAAAAAAATATTTAAACCGTTAATTTAAGAGAAAGACGACGATGACGTTAATAAGCTAGTTTAAACCTTTAATAAGTTAGCAGATCTTAAGCTTGCAAGAGCTCTTAAAGATGTATACTGTATACCACCTCTAATAGAAGAAGACGAAGAATCTCTATATACCTTTTACATTGAGTATCCTATAAAGTTAGGTGTATAAGGTACTAATTAAGACGTCGCTTATTAAGTAGGAGATGCGTTTAATACTTAGGGGGTGTCTAACAACTTAGTTAAAAACTTATTTAAGGAAGCCTATAATAATAGGTTTAAAGACTTTGTTATTAAAAGGATCACATTAGCCTATTAAGGCGCCTTCTTAGTAGGAAGGAAGTTCAACCTTAATAGTTAACTTAACAACAGCAAGCTAAAATCAGGCAGAATACATAATGTTAGATTATATAGGAAGAACTTACCTCCGCCACCTTAGTCAATTCGCGACCTTAATACGCATCCTCTTTAAGATTAGTTCTAAGAAGCTTAATAAGCCTACCTCTAATCCTATTATTAAATGAGGTCGTTTTAAGAAACAGACAAGAAGTATATAAAGGGACAGTAGGTCCTTAGCTCAATGTAGGTGTTCGTCTATAAGACGGACAAGCATGGATTTCTCCAGAAATGCAAGGCACGCTTAGTAGTATACAAAAATTAATAGGCCCTAGGAGATCTACCTATGAGAGCTACTATATTAGCTAGTACGACCTTCCGAACCCTTATAGCAATTACCGCAAAATTCGACCTGGAGATGACATAAATAGATACAGTTAATGCGTTTGTCTATTATAATCTTAACGAGGTTGTCTATATAAAGCTACCGCTAGGGTTTAATAAAGGAAAGAAAGACAAAGTACTACGCTTAAGAAAAGCCTTATACGGACTATAACAATCACTACTGTTATGGCAGAAGAATCTCACGAGCTCGTTAAACGAATTGGGCTTTAAAGAGGTACCTTAGGAGCCGTGTGTTATGCTAAAAGGTGGAATAGTCGTCTTCTTCTATATTAATGATATTGTCTTCTGCTACTAAAAGACAGATAAGAAGAAAGCTTAAGAAGCAATTAAGGAGCTATGTAAGGAATACTAGATAAGTATCCTTAGCAAGCTAAAATAGTTCCTAGAAATCTATGTGCTATATAATTATAGCTAGAGGCTTCTATGGCTATCCTAGAAAGCCTATATTAAGAAGATAGCTAACTAGTATAAGATAGATCTTAGAGGGCGTCTTCTAGACACTCCTATAGCAGAATCGGAACTCCTCCCTACTAATTACTAATTGATCCGTCTAACGCTTCTATTCCCCAATATAGACCTACTAGTCCGTCCTATATCCCTACTAAGAGAAGCAGCTTCTACGATGCTATATCAGAGAAAAATAGGTTTAATACTTTATACAGCCACTACAACGCGTCCGGATATTGCTTTTACAGTATTACGGCTAGTAAGGTTTAATCAGAACCTAAGCCAAGAGCACTATTAAGCGGTAGACAGAGTAATCCAGTACCTATATGGCACGAGGAGCAGAGCAATCTACTATAGAGGAGACAAGGAAGGAACAAACGGTAGAGGGAGAGATAAAGAAATACGCAATAAAGGATAAGACAATGGAAAAGACGGTAGAGGTAAAGCGTAATTATTTATCTGTGCCAGCGATGTATTATTTACGGACAACTCCATCGATAGAAAGAGCTCGCAAGGATATATTATAAAGCTATTTAAGAGGCCGATTGCCTAGAGAGTAAACAAGTAGGGTATAGTAACGACGTCAAGCACAGAAGCCGAGTTGTTAGCCCTATTATAGACAGTAAAGGAAGCTATCTTTATTAGCAAGCTGTTTAAAGCAATAACGTTACGCCTAAACGAGCCCTTAATTATTAAATATAATAACACGTAGACGCTCTAACTAATTATAGAAGATATGGCAAAGCTAATTACAAAGCTCCGACACGTTAATATCTATTAACACTGGCTACGTTAGGAATACGCAATAAGACGAGTATGATTTTAATAGACAGTAACAAAGGAGATAATCGCCGATGGACTTATAAAGGCCCTGCCTAAGCAGAGGTTTCAAAGCTTCGTTAATATAATTGGGATAGTGGATATCAAGGAGCAGCTGGATAAGGAGAAGCAACTAGAGGACCTAAGGGACAGTATTAGAGCAAGACGGAAGGATTTAGATGAGATTACGGTTTAATTAACTTATTGACGGATATGAGAAGGTGGCTAGCTTTGACCTTAAAGAGCTTAAAGCTAAGGGGGTGTATTAGATAATCTATATTCTTAAAAGGCGTGGGTCACGTGCATGAAGACACGTCACTGAAGACACGTTAGATTAAGGTTAAAAAGACATAATATAAGATCATCAATCCATCAACCCATTTTCATTAATAAACTTATCTATTTGAACTTCGTGACAGCTACCCCTAGTGGTAAGAAGTCTTTCCAGTTATTTAAAGTAGGCATAGCCATATTTTTAGAGGGAGGGAAGTGTTATTAGTGTAGGGATTATTATTTGGTACGCGTTTAGACGTGTATTTGTAATTATAGGGCTTAGGACCAGTTCTGGCCTTAAATCGCGAAGACTTATAAAGCGTGTTGTTCTACGTAATGGACGCAAGAACCTATAATCTTGGAAAGGCTTAGGACCAGTTCTGGCCTTTAAATCCTTAAATTCGTGGAAGAGTTCTATTTAAGGTTTAGGACTAGTTCTAACCTTAAAAGACAGCTTCCTCTAGCACAAGTAGCACTGGTATAGTGGCTCGTCTCTTCTTAGTGATACCTAGCTGTTCTATGGTATAATAGTGAAGTTAACCACTAATCAGTGTTGGTTATATAAGGTGATATCACGTAGCTACGGTTCGTAGATAGTATAATGGTTGTTCTTCTTAATAGGAATGAGGAAAGGGGTGAGGAACTTAAGGTTCCTTACCACGCTAGGGCCATATTAACACGTAACGGCAACATGCCTTGCGTGATGGCAACTTGCCTCATTCCCGACAGTAACGGTGCTAGGGCGCGTTACCTGCTAAATCCTACCATACCATTAAATTAGCCAATTAGGATTTTTCATCCCCGGGATAGAAAATCGCTATTGGCTCGCTTACTACTAGCGCAGCTAGTCCTACTATAGGTCTGACGTATACTTGGCCTATATATAGTAACTCCTATAAATAGGCCCTTAGTAATTAAGGAGCTTACTTTTTATATAGCTAGAAAGACTATCTTATAAAGGACTACTAGATAAAGGCAAATACGGATAAAGTTCTATTAATTTAAGAGGAGAGTGTTATGGACCTAATATTAGTAGTAGTATAGCCATTTAGAGAGGATAGAAACGGACTAGTGGAGAAAGCGCAAAAGGCGCTAAAACTAGTTAAACTATAGAACGAGGGGTAACCGAGTTATATAACAGATTATATTATAACAGTAACTCTGTGTCCTAGGATACTAGTATCCATTTTCAAGTAGTTTACTCGCTGTTTTAAGCAGCGCTTATCCCATACGCCAAGCCCTAGGCAATATATCTCCCCCATTAAAACTTTTAACCTTAGGCATTTCTATATTTAATTACCTATTACTAGTATAGCCCTATATTCCTAATTCTAAAAGTAGGCCATCTATTATCCCATAAAAATTATAGTTAGTACTTTACCTATTATATAGGATATACCTAACGTTCTAAGTCCCTAAGAAATGTATAAAGCTGGATATACCTACTACAGTCTTCTATAATTATCCGCTCGGCCTTACCACCATTAACGTACTATTTTTAGTTTTTTTATAGCATTATTAGTCTACCTTTACCTTGTTACTACTAAGGCTATTATACTTCTATTTATCTTAATTTCTAATTTATACTATAATCTAGCTTACTTAATTACTCTACTTTATCTTAATTAATTTAAATATTAAAACTCCAGTCCTACCCTATTATTACTATAGTTCTCTTATTTATAAGGCATTAAATACACAGCCTTATAATATAAACTCCTAAGTAAAACCCTAGGTAGAAACCTAGTCGTAAACCTAAGTAGAAACTAAGCTATAAACCTAGGTAGAAGCCTAGATATAAACTAAGAAGTCTACCTACTTAGCCTAAATATTCGGCTAAGTATTACTAAAAAGTCTGTAAAGATATTAAGAGAGCTAAAGTGGTAAAGAAAAATTATTTACCCTTAATAACAAATAATATAAATAAGATTTTAGTCTAATAGGTAAGGTAAAAGTCCTCTGATTTAAGATAAAATCCTATAGCTTACTCTTTAGGTTCTATAAGAATATTAAAGAATATCCTAGTTAACTTATTAGGAATACCTTAGGTAATAATATAAAGCTTTTTCTTAAATAGATTTTAGATAATTATTTATTATAGAAGAGGACTAGTATTTACTAGAAATTTAAATATTAGAGGTAGCTCTATTAAAAATACGTAGAAAAGGATTAGCTATAAGGCCTTAGAGTAGAAATTAATAACGTATAGACATAGTTTTAAATACCTATAAAACTCGCTAATTATAATAGTATATTAATAGGCCATTAACTAAGGAGTACTAGCTTAACACAACTATAAAAGAGAAACTAGTAATAAACGTTAACGATATATTTTATATTACTATTAGGCCCTAGATAACTCTATATTTCTAAATAGGTAATAAATCCTATAACTTACTTTTCTAATACTTTTCTATATATATATAGCAACTTAGCTAAGCGCATTAGTCTATATTAAGAGAAATATAAAAGTAGTAACTAAATATACTCTTAAAAATTATAATAAGGATAGAGATATAGAAGCTAGCGAAAGTAATAGTAAAGATAATAATAAAGATAATAGAAAGGATAAATAATTCTAAGATAAGATAGATTTAGATTTAGATAAACTTGTTAAGACTTTATACTATAAATATATCACCCTTATTCTCTTTAAAAGCCTAAGGCTAAGTAAGATCTTCTTGCTATAGAGATTAATTTACGGTTTACTAAAGGATATAAACGGAATTATAAACTGTAAAGCTTACTTAAAAGCTTTTTCTTTAATAACTACTAACCTAAATATAATAAGATATTTTATATTTATAAAGTTAACAACCAATTTTTAATCTAATAATATATATAATTATTTTAGGCATCCTTAATAATACTTTTAAACTTAAATTTAAGTCTATTAAATAAATATTCTAGCTTTATATTAACTTGTATTAAATAACTACGCAATTAAGATAGAAAGAAAACTAGGGAAATAAGCTAGTATTTTAGTAAGCAGTTTTAATATTAGACGGGATTTAAACTTTAAACAAACCTCTACACTATAATTGTGACGGGCTCGTATAAATGCTTCTGAACTGAAGCTTGTAGATTGCTACCATATAAGAATACTAAGCTAAGGAGAAGAAGAAGTCTGTTAGAGACTGGCAAGATATAAAGGGGTCGCTAAGGCGCTAATAGTAAGCGAGCTAATAGCGATTTTCTATCCTGGGGATGGAAAATCCTAATTGGTTGGCAGGAGTTAGGGTCCACTGAGTATAGCAGGTGGCGTTGCCCCAGCACCGTTATATCACCCCCCCTTCCTAAAAAAGCCTGCCCTTAGGCGTTGTCTAAGCTCCTTATTATCATCTAAATTGTTATAGTTATCTACCCCTTCTTTCTAGCATTTAATCTAGCTTTCTAATTGGCGTGGTGGTCCAGGGAGGTTAGGGTGGGCTAGGTGGAAGTCCCGTAGCTTATAGGGAGAGTACTTAAAATTAGATGCGGGGTACTATTTTGGATCTTTGTCGTGACCTACCCAGCTCGCATGGTATTTTAGGGTACTGCGGTCTTTCTTAACTGCTAAGATCTCTTTAACTTCCTATTCCTCATCCTCTACAATCTGAATTGGTGGTGGGGGGTCGTTGTACTGTCTAGGCAATAGGTCGTCCGCGGCCTTCCGCAGTCGGTTTGGAGAGAAGACAGGGTGGATCTTTATTAACTCTGGTAGCTTAACCTTAAAAGAGTGCCCTACCTTCTTAGGGATCTTGTAGGGGCTAGCTATTTAGTGGTCTAGCTTGTGGCTTGGCCTCTAGGTCTTCCAGTTCTTTGTTAATACCTATACCTTATCTCCTACGTAAAAGTCTACCTTGTAACGATATTAGTTTACGTTGGCCTCTTTCTTCTCTTATGCTTTTTTTATAATTACTTGGGCAGTCTCTTAGGCTCTATGCATTCTCTTAGCAAATGTCTGGGCCTCTTTATAGCTAAGGCGTTCGCGGGCTATTATAGGTCCTATAGGTCTATCCTAATTAAAGGATGTTTATGGCTTGTACCTATAGATTAACTTAAATAGCGACATTCCTATACTATTATAAGGGAGTGTAAGCTATGCGTAGTCTATTATAGGCAGTAGTTCCAACCAGTTGTCCTGGTAGTAATTAATAAAGGGGCGAAGTTATTGGTTAAGGTACTAGTTCATAATCTTAGTTTGGCTGTTAGTCTAAGGGTGGAATATAGTAGAGAGCTTAATCTTAATCCTAAGGATGTGGCAGAATTTATCCTAGAAGTCTAATATAAATTAGGGTCCATGGTTAGAGACAATTAACTTAGGAGCGCTATGGATCCGGTAAATGTTGTTAATATATATATAGGCTATATCTTTTATGGTTATAGTCTTAAAGTAGGGGAGGGAAATGGCTTACTTGCTTAGTTAGTTAACTACCATAAAGGCCATATTGTAGCCATATTTATCCTTTAGGAATGATTTAAAGTCCATTATAATATGCTGCTAAGGGCGTTTAGGAACTAGCAGTGGTTGTAACTATCTAGGGATTTAATCCCTAGGGGTATCTGCCTGTTTATAAGCATAATAATTCCTAATAAACCGTTCTATATTAGATAGGAGTCCTTACCAGTAGTAGCGAGGCGCTAATAGTTAGTGGGTCTTATCTTAACTAGGGTGCGCCATAGAGACTTAACAGTGGGCTTTACAGATTAGCTCCGTTTATAGGTTGTTAACGTCTGGAACTATAAGCCGTTTTTAGTATAAGAGCAGTCCGTCTTCTATTTCCAAATTAGGGTTGCTTTCTATAGCTTGGTCGCGGAGGGCTTTTAGGGATTTAGCTGTGCGGTTTGCGATTAAAATGCGGTTAATTAGTCCTATTAGTTTATCTAGGATCTCTCCTTCTATAGGCGCCAGTTTATTCTATTCAGAGTTTAGTTCCTTAAGGATATATAGGTCAAGCTATTTGGGACGGAGGAGGGTATATATCTGGTGCTAAGCTTTTAGCTTATTCTGTGGTTCCACATCCTATTCTCTCTAGGTAAGGGTATTAGCTTTAGAATTTTGCCTACTAGGGCGGTATATAATTGTAAAGAAGAATTGGGAGAGTATTTTAGCCTACCTGGCCTGTTAACCAGTAAGCTGCTTTGTTATTATAAAATACTTAAGGGCTTTATAATTAGTATAGATTTTAATTTAAGAGTCTGTGCTTTTAAGCTCTGCGCGCCACTAGGATAATAATTATACAATAGCCAGTATTTCCTTATTGTGTACCTTGTAGTTACACTTAGCTAGGGCCATTATCTTTAAGAAAAACGCTATAGGGTACCACTCGCCATCTAGGTATAACTGTGAGAGAACTCCCGCTACTACTCTATTAGAGGCGTCCGTTTCCAGTATTAATTTAAGGTCTAGGTTATAGTGATGGAGAATTAGGGAGGAGGTAAGTTGGTCCTTTAACTCCTTAAAAGCTTCTGTATAGTTATTGTTAAAAATAAAAGGCGTGTTGTTCTTCGTTAGTTGTATAAGAGGCTTAGCTATGACCCCGTAGTTATAGATAAACTAATAGTAGAAGTTATAGAAGCCTAGAAAGGACTGGATGCCTTTTATAGTGTAAGGGGGTTTCTAGTTATATATCGCCTTGACCTTCTTAGGGTTAACTTTAATTCCTTCTATACTAATGATAAACCCAAAGTACTTTGTTTATTTTACTCCAAATTTGCATTTCTTAATATTAACTTATAGGCCTGTATTCCGCAGCCTCTCTAGGACCTTTTTAATATAAACTTGGTGCTTAAGTTTATTATCTAAGTATATAAGAATGTCTTCTAGGTATGCTGTATAGAATTTGTTAAGGTAGTTAAAAAGAACATCATTTATATACCGTTGGTACGTGGCTGGCCTATTTATTAGTCTAAAAGGAAGAACTTTATATTTATAAGAACTGTAGTGGGTATAGAATATTGTTAGATTCTCTAATATAGGGTCTATCCTAATTTGGTGGAAAGCTTGGCAGATATTAAGCTTAGTAAAGATTTTAGCTTAGCTTAGATATATAAGGGTCTTATTAATTAGGGGGAGAGGGTAATAATCTTTCTAAGTAATAGCGTTTAGTTTTTAATAGTTAATGCAGAAGTGGAGGCCTTTATTGGGGTTCTTTATAAAGAGGATAGGGGAAGTAAAAGGGGCCTAACTTGGCTTAATAAACCCCTTATGGAGGTTATTGATTAAGTACTGCTTGGTTGCTTTTAGTTCCTCTATAGTTTGCTGGTAAAGGGGGCTGTAGCCTAGAGAGTTGTTGGCCTTTAGTTGAATCTTATAATTGTAGGTTTGGTAGGGGGGCAGTATATCTAAGGCTGCTTTTGAGAACGCATCTCTATGGTCTAAGAGGTATATAGGGAGGAGGCGCTTAACTAACTCCTTGTTAGTTTTCTCTACTGGCCCTTCTTCCTTCTTATTAATAATCTAGTTAATTTTGTATAAGCTGGTTATAAAGACCTTATTGTCCTTCCAATATATATTAAAGTGGAAACCTATAGCGCTAATTGCTGTGATATCTACTATAGGGGGGTCGTGTGGTAGTAGGGGTGTCCGTAGCCTTGGGGGCTTTTGGCGTATTGGCGTTGTCTTTACTCCTTTTAGCTCTTGTTGTATCTTCTAAAGGTTATCCTCTAAGTCCTGTTAGTATGTCCTCTTCCCTATTAGCCGGATTTCTATAATTTGGAAGTTGTCTATATTACTATCTGTTCCACTTCTATAAGTAGAGTCCTCCTTAACTGTAGTTCTTTAGGGGAGTATCCTTATTAGTATAGATTTCTTACTGGCCTTGTGATGGGCATCTTCTTAAGCGAAAGCTAGGTCGCGGTCCCTAATATCCTACTAGTGGGTAGGATCGGCCTTTGCAGCTAATGTTTTATAGTTAGTACAGATCTCTCTAATAAAGGAGGGTAACTTTAGTCTACTCTCTAGCCAGACAAACTGTCTTTGTTAAATGTTTAGCCAAATATTAAAGTAGGACATCTATTTTCGGCTAAGGATTATGTTATGGGACCCTAGGTCTAGGATATAAAAGGGGATACCGAACTGGTGTTGTCCATTAATAGCAATATATAGCTTTAAGACATGGGTAACCGGCTTACCGGCTTAGCTATTATAGCCTTTTACTTAAATAGGCTTTTTTAGTTAGGTAGCATTTATATTTAAAAACTTAGCAACGTTATTTGTATAAGCAGTATTTATAAAGGCAAAGCCATTTGCTCTAGTGTTAATAAGGGCAGTTATATTAACTCTATATCCATTTTAAGATACTATACATAAAACCATAAAGTGTTTTCTACCTATTAGCTAACTTAGATTAATCTCTTTAAGATTAATAGGATACCCTAGGGGGGAGTCTTTCCCTAGGGTTCTTCTTTTCCTAACTTATTAGGCGTTTCTTCTTCCTTTATCTCCTTAATATTACCCATATCCTTTGGCTTTAGGTAGGATGTGGCAAAGTAACCATCCTTTCCATAATTAAAGTATGTGACCGTAGTAGGGTTAATTGGAGTGTTATAACAAGCATTGGTTAAAGGTATAGTATGTAGTAGGTTGGGTAAGGTTTACTAGTAGGTAGTTGTAACTGCTTTTGGTGTAAGGGTGGTTGTAGTTTATCTTCTAACGCTAGCTCCTATTAGTGTAGTGGATAGGTTACAGTTGCTATAGGACCTCTTTGGTTAATCAGAGTAAGCATTAATTCATTTTAGTTCTAAATCTAGCAATAAACATTAGGCTGCAAGTCTTTGGTAGGTTAGTAGGTCGTCTAAGGCTACCGCAATCTTCTCTTATAGTTAGACTGTTAGCTTGTTGTATAGGTCCAAATAATAGTTCTTAGGGAGGACCTGGCCTTTACCTGCTAGGTGTAAGAATTAAGTCTAGAACTCAGTAAAGGATTAGTTCGATTTTATTATTAGGCGATTATAGTCATAATAGGCATCCTATACTTTATTTGGATTAACATAAATAGTAGCTAGGTACTATATTATCTTATTAGTAGATGTAAACCAAATAGGTAACTTGTCCTTAAACTTGGCCTAAAGGTGTTACTGGGCATCCCCAATGGTTTAACTAAAGAGGTAGAGTATTTTAGCTTCTTTAGAGGGGAAATGGTTGTGGTTAATATGAAGCTTTTTTTATACCTGGATTCTCTAGTTCTTAAAGGTTAGGTCTACGCCGTCTGACAATGGTGGGGGGTTAGGGAGCTTAACAGACTTTAATTACTTTATCATTATATCCGTACTCTCTAGTGTATTACATTTAGTAGAGTGAATAGGTTAACTAAGGCTTTATAAAGGGGAGGCTGGGCTATTTTATAAGGTAGCAAGGCTTTCCAGGATCTTCTTTAAAGTCTTTTGTGTGCTTTAGGCTTAAAGATAATTAACCTTCTAATTAGCTGCAAGGGTATAAATCTGCTTATGTATACCTATAATGTTGTTATTGTTTTCAATTTCTGATCCCAACTAGACCTTATGTTCCTCTTAGGTAGAGGCAGGTCTTTTAGATAAGCTCGCTTTAGGTGCCATTATTGGCTTCCTAAGGTTCGTTAGAATTATATAATTTGGTTTTAATTTTGGGGTTCTTTTATAGGTGCAGGTTAAGTATAGTCTGGCCTATAAAGTGGGATATTGTCAGGGCCTTCTTAGGCGTAGTAGTGTGGGTTTTTTAATGTCTAAGTATAACGCGTTAACGCGTCGTTGCAGATAAAGGTCTTTTTAGGGTGGGATATTATTAAGGCCTTCCTAGGCAATGTAGGGAGAGCTTAGTATAATGTAACGGGCTTATATAAATGCTTCTAAACCGAAGCTTGTAAATTGCTACTATATAAGAATACTAAGCTAAGGAGAAGAAGAAGTCTGTTAGAGACTGGCAAGATATAAAGGGGTCGTCAAGGCGCTAGTAGTAAGCGAGCTAATGGCGATTTTCCATCCTAGGGATGGAAAATCCTGATTGGTTGGCAGGAGTTAGGGTCCACTAAGTATGGCAGGTGGCGTTGCCCTAGCACCGTCACAATAATACCTTTCTCTACTATATTTGGCAACTAGGCTTTGTAGCTAGAATAATATAAATCTTTAATCCCTATAATGTTTAATAAGGGGCTAGTAAGGTAGTTAATATAATAGTAACCTAAGCTTAATTATAATAGGTTATAGGCTATAGAGACACTAGGATCTATTAGGCTTATATTAATAAGCGGATTTAATATAATATATAGGCCGCTTTCCTTAGACGCCCTTTTAATAACGCACTTTTTAAGTCCCTAGCTTATATTAGTTAGGATATTAACCTATAGGCTCCTAAAGCCGTTATAGATCTAATAAATAATTCTTTTAAGACTTGCCTACTTATAATAGAGCTTTGCTAGTAGTATAACAACTTACCCTATTAGCTATTAGTCTAAGTAAGAAAGAGTAGAAACTAGAACTAGTAAAGCATAGTTTAGAATAAAAACGTGTCGCTAATCTCTTATATTAATACTATTCTAAACTTATACAATAAGAGAAGCTCTAATATTAAATTAATGTAATTAAAGCCTTACTTAATCTATACTAGGTACTAGAACCTATAGTTAGGTATAAGGTTATCTATAATCGCAATTACGGTATCCTTCCTACTCTAAAGCTAAGTCTAGAGCTAATGGTTAAACTTAAACTAGGCCCTATAAAGATTATAAATTAATAGTATCTCTTCTATACCTATAAGATAGAGGAATATACCCTCTTCTATTACCTATATAAAGTAAGGGAATATATTAAGAAGTAATATCTTTCTTTTTTTAAATAGAATAAATTAATCCTATATCTATGTAACGGAACTAGCCCAGTTACAGTAGGAATGTCTCGGTGAAACACTTGACAGATAACTGTATGAAACTGTTTATAACTGTTTGTAACTGTCTATAACTGTCTATAATTATCCGCTGTAATTTACCGTTTTCCACTAAGTTCCGCTAACTTAATTAAATTCCACTAAATTCCACCAATGTAATGGAATTTGGTTAAAACTTATTAAAATCCGTATAGGCTTATGCCCACGCATCTACTGCTAAGACCCTAAATATTTAGTTACAAGTTTCCTATATTCCTTTCTCTTCTTTATACAATATTTTGTTCCTAGCAAGAGCTATATACCCTTAGATTTAGATAGAATTTATATTATTCCTTTAAATCTTTCCCAAAGCCTCTTCGCGCCCTTATATTACATTACATTAAAAATAACTACTATTAAAATAGCAAACGACCTCAAATCCTATGCGTTAACTATAAGCATTATAACCCTAGTTAGGGAATAGTTAACTATAATATAAGAAGCCTTTATAGATGCTTTAGCTTAGTAGTGGGCTGCACTAGAAGCCCAGCATTAGTAATTAATAGAAACACTCTATAAAGAACTCCGTAACATTAATATACTTATAATAGAGACCCTAATAGCAATACCTGCAAACAAAATTAAGATAACTGTATATAAACCTAGCCCATTAAATGCAAACCCTAAACCAGTAATAGTAGCTTAACCTATACCTATAACAAACCCAGTACCTACTATAAAATTAAAAAAGCTTCCTAACCCTCTAATATTTAATAGAAATTAAAATAACCTATATCCCTTTATAACTAAGCTCCGTCTTAAACTTTTAATAAACTATAATTAATACCCTACTAAAGCTAGCAAGATTAGCTATAGGATGTTTTAATTAAGCAAAGACGCTGTATAAACTATAGACCCATTCTTCTATAATAGCACCTTTATTAATTTTAAAATCTTTATCTCTCTATTAGAACAAACGTATAATGACGCCAGCCGTAAATATACTGCTGTCACTAAACTTAAAACCCTATAATAACGGAATTAAGACTTTACCAGCTTCTTTTCGGAATTTTTAGGCCTTATTAGCAAATTGGATTAGAATAAAGCCGCTAAAGTTACTGCTCTTTAATAAGCTATTTCGGATAAAATTAGAGTATAGTTAGTAGGTAGGGAACTGCCAAAGGACCTACCCAAATTTGCTATAATGTGTTAATGAATTAATAAGGACCTTTAATATAACAAACAAACTCATTCTCTAAAGCTAACTACGCCTTGCGTTTAAGACTCTATAAAACTAATATATACCCCAAAGCGCGACCCTTCTCTGAAACCTACGCACAACCCTATAAACCTTAACGCCACTTAATCCTATATATCCTTAGGAACTAACGAACAAAGAACTCAAGCCATAAATAGAGAATGCTTTAGATATAGTAGGAAAGGACATATCTAAAGGAATTACTAAACTTACCCTTTTAAAAAAGTCTGCCGTAGTTCCTCTTAGTCTTTAAATCGCACCCGCTCCTTAAATTGCACTTATTCTTTAAGCCGTACTCACTCCTTAACTTATACTTATTCTATAAATTATACCTAGTTATTATAAAGCATCTTACGCTTGGCTAACTTGGAAAACAAATTATCTTAGGGCCAAGTCGCGCCTTAGGACAAAAAGTGGAAGAGCACAAGTGTCTAGGCTCTTTTAGCGCTAATACATAACATAACTCCCTTAATGTACTTAGCAAAATTCAAATACTTAGAAAATGGAAGGAGGTATAAATCCTTATAGATAGCGGAGCTACTAGTATGGGCTTTATTAATATAAACTACATAAAAACCTAATACCTAAATTTAAAGAAACTTAATAAGCCCTAAGGCCTATAAGGCTTTAACGGCAAACCCTTAATATATAGCGAATTAACGCACTACGCTCTTA
>Ga0307507_10006016_pt1 | contig 19128 bp, 25 predicted proteins | sample 7_EM_MG_FD_207223 | JGI IMG/M metagenome (GOLD analysis project Ga0307507, IMG submission 207223) | Populus trichocarpa ectomycorrhiza microbial communities from riparian zone in the Pacific Northwest, United States - 7_EM | ecosystem: Host-associated > Plants > Roots > Unclassified | place... | reverse complement strand
ATATCACTTCACAACCGATCATGCTGTGCTCACGATCGGCTTGCGATAATTCACAATCCTCACCTTTTATTGTAGACGCCATATAATTTTAATGTTTAATGTTAACCAATCGTGCTGTGCTCATGATCGGCTTGCGATATATTCACAATCATCACCTTTTATTGTAGACACCATGTAATGTTAATGCTTAATGTTGACCAATCGTGCTGTGCTCATGATCGGCTTGCGATATATTCACAATCATCACCTTTTATTGTAGACGCCATGTAATGTTGATGCTTAATGTTGAACATCCCGCAAGATTTCGTCAGGTCATACCCTAATATGATATGTTCGTGACTATGCAGACGTATTGTCCGTCACTTATAAAGGATCTGGTAAGGTAATCTTGAATTATTATCATGTTCAATAGAAATGTTGTGGGCTTCTTGTCATACAATTGTGATCGATAACATATTCTCGTTCTGCTGTTGCTATTTCCATGGTTATACAGATGATGCAGCCTCATTGATTACTCAGACACCGTACATTTATCCTATAGTGAATCATAACCATCATCGTTGGTATCCAGTTCCGGTTCCGAGTCGTCCTCAGCACTACTAGTAGAAGTCATGCCTGATTCCATGGAATCATCATCTGAGCTCCGAGTCTCCATGTCGGTGTCACCACCTTCATCCAATGCCAATTGAGCGCCTGAACTCAAATTCAGATCACCATCCTCGCTACTACTGATTGAATCTGTTTCGGGTTTGACCTCGTCACCCTTCTGACTTTGCAGGTGCCCAATGCCCCCTCCAAAATGTCTCATGACCATGTCACGATCGACAAAGCTGGATCCAGGGTTAACAACCTGAACATGAGCAATCGGAGTGCAATAAATTACTCACATGTTTACATAAAAATTCATCCAGTCATCTGTTTCGCGAGCCTGACCATAACGCTGAAGGCAGCGCGCATCTGTGTTCTTGAAAGGAAGTAGGTCACTAGTTCTGCCACATGTAAACGCTGGGACCAAGTGACAGCCTCGGATGGCATGCTTAGGATCCAGAAAACCGAACGCATACTCGTCCGTCGATGGAACGAAGCCTATTTTTGGTAGGACTGCACGAGGGAATCCATGTCTGTGACCTGGTTCTGCTCCTAGCCACCGTACCCATAAAAATTCCATGCGACGAACTTCTGTGCCATTTATCGCATCTGGATGGGACGTGGAAACCTTCGCATGATAGATGCCCAGGACACGAGCATACCAGTAAGGCTCATGATCACCAGCATCATCTTCGTCATCAGGGGCAGCGGCGTGAACCATTACATCGGCACAAGTCCTGGGATTGACTGTATCCGTCTGCCGTTGGACGTCGTAGGTAGTGTAGTAAAGACGGCACGTCTGTACTGAATACATCTGTCCGGATAGGATTTTTAGAGTTTGTCGGTCATTCGGCGTGAATGATCCATATGTGTCGCCATCAAAATCTCGCCCAAGTAACCGTCCGAGGAGGTGATCCTGGAGTTTCGGTAGAAATTCCTGTATTGGCACCAATCGAACAGAGTTATATGTGCCATGTTGACACTCACCTTGTATGAAGGATCACCGTTGCGAGTCCTGAGCAACTGATATATATCTATCTTGTGATTCTGGGACGGCGAAACGAAGTAGCGTAGGTCTGAATCATCGGCGGCATCAGCAGTCGTGTTGGCATCCATTGATTCAGACGGCACTCTGGATGCAGACAAGAGGGCATGCCGCCTTTCCCGAAGTTTTCGGCGATGTTGGGCTTGTTCAGCCATTTCCATCCGACGAACCCGCTTTCCAATCTGCTTTGCGGCATCCTTCTTGTTGGTCATCTTGTAGAGTCTTTTGACGAGTCTATGAGCTAGTTCTCCCTGGAATAGAAGGTTAGGGAGTCAGATACAAAACAAGAGTCAAGTCTTACAATCTGAGTTGAAAACCCATCGCTTCCTCCAAATAGCCGAATTGTCGGGACGTAGTCTGCAAGCGCATGCCATTTATATGTGAAAAGATTGAACAACTTAGCCTGTCTTCCGCCAGAACTTGGGCGCACCGCCTTATCTCTACGGTGACGTGCTTCGGCTTCACGTGGCAGTTCAACTGTTGCGTACTGGGTGCGCATTGAGGCTTCAAATTTGCGCATGAGCTTTCCAAGCTCCTTTGTAATCTCTTCGAGGTGGGTAAGGGTGGAGTCTGTATGCATGCGCATTTTTGCGAATGCGTGCCACTCCGCTGCGCGATAGAGAAGTTTCATCACTTGAGAGTTGAAAGGCTCTTCGAGTAGGCCTTCGAACACAGGAATGCTGCACTAATAAATCATCGTTGATGACATGCCATAGTATTTCAGAACAAAGAAATACCTGGAGGAGATCCTCAAAATCTCGAGCCGCCAACTTCTTCATTTCTGATGCATTGCTTGACCAGCTTCGTATTGTTGATCCAAACGACGAAATTTGACGATAACTATGCCCAGCTTCAGCTAAACATAGATGTTTGGGAAATTAGTCTATTACCGCTCATCTAGCTCAGCCACTCGGCTTCCATTCGGGGCAGCTGCGTAAAGGATACGAATGAGGTGCGTGAAAAGTGACTTCCACACCCCCAACTCGAACTCATGCATCAAATCAACGACCAGCATAGAATGGACATCAAATTCTTCGCCTAATCGGTCAACAAAGGCATTCTAAACGGCAATGGTGAATGTATAACAATTAAGTATATTGTTTGAACTCACCATAGTGGGAACGGATGATGTCTTCTTGAGAATGTCTTCAACTCCCTTGCTGGTGACTCCTCTGCCCTTCTTATAGATCCATTCACGAGCCCTGCGAACCTTGTCAAGGAAGAACCTTCGCACGTTTGTGAGTCTCAAGTGGATGTCGCGTGCAAGACCCATCTTGTCCAATCGATCCTTGGTAATGAGACATCGCGGACACGGACATATTCCCTTGTCTCGGATAGTAGCAATTAAAACCCTTTGATTTTTCATGGTCAGCTTCAAGCCGTTGTTTCAATTGATAATAGGACACTTACTTTTCAGGGTAGTCAGCCGAGTATGTGAAAATTCGAGGATAGACCCGTCGCACAACGCCATCATGGCACTTAATGACGATACCATATTTGTATGCGTGAAGGAAATCGTCGTCAAGTACAATTCGCCAGACGCCATGCACAAGTTCTCGACGGCAGTGTGCAAGAATTTGCCTCTTCTGAGTCTTCCATTTGGCGTGGATTGAGGCCAGTGCATCCTGAAAAGAGTCTGCGAGTGAAGGAATGTAAGCAATGTGATAACAAGCATTTGATGTCGGTTCAGCACGGGTGTACTTCGAAAGATTTCCAAGGAACATATATATCGGCCACAATTTGGCTGTCCCAAAGTTTGTGAGGTGCGTAGCGTCCGACCAGAACATGAGAGCAGCAACGACCTTCTCCAGTTTGCAGTCAGATTCTTGCTCTGGAACCGGGGCACGTTGAACACGATCGTGCTCCTTAATAAATGCGTCTGAATTATAAAGCTCAGAGTAAACACGTTCCGGAAGTTCGGAGCTGGCAGGCTGATGGAAGAGTTTGAAGGGGGAATAGTGGAACTTTGATGCGAGAGGTGACTCGAAAGCTGAGCGGATCGCTGTAGTCAATTTCCGATGATGTAGACCAGGAACCTCAAGAGTAGTGGACGGAACGTTCTTGTCGCCAGATGGTACGTCTATCTTCACGGTTGTCTGTTGAAACCCCTTCAACTCAGGAGATTTCTCGTCCTGCTGGTCCCGTCGTCGATTTTCGCGAGCCGCGTCAAAGCCAACAAGTCCCTCAATCGAGAAATCTGGGTTGCGGAGAACATCCACAAGCTTATTAACCTCGCCGTTGGATTTCAATTCACTGCCAGTGTTCTGCCAGTCAAGTAAGAGGTTGACTGTTGGATTCCTTGATGGAGACGGCTCGCAACCAGCCCTTGAGGTCTCTTGTATGTCACGGTCAGTTTGGGCCTCGCCAGCTGGTGCAACATCATCAGAAGGCACGAATGAGTCGGGGTCAAATGAGGGACGATGGAGGTACTCCCGCCATAGGCCAAAGGTGTTGGCCATCGTGCGTATAGAGTCACGAACGATGAGTCGAATTCGAGGGAGTAATGGTGCTGGGGCTTCTGAGGGGCGGCTCATTTCGTCAGTTGATGTGATACTAATAGGAGCTGGCTCAGGTAAGTTGTCTCTGTATCGTGCAGGCAGCCGGCGTTCCCTTCGGGGGCGACCACCTTCCACCTCAGGAGCCTGAGCGGGTAGTTGATTGTCTTCCACCATGGCAGAGGGAGGATGGGATGGTAAAGGAGGTGAAGTTTGAGATGGAGGTGTCCCGGGAGGTGAAGTTTGCTGATGAGAAGTTCTTTCCCCGCCAACGTCCAGGTCAACATGTGCGGGAGATTCGAGCATGTCAGGACTTCGAGCAGGGTGGGTTGAGGAAGGACCATCAGCTCGATGGTGTACTGCATCGCTTGAAGGGGTAGGCTAGCAATTTCATAAAGCTTTGAGCAAATGGTAGTCAGCTTGAAATCGTACCTTATTTGAACCTTGTTTCCGCTGTACTTGCTTTTGCTTGTTTCGTGCCGCTACGGACTTGCGTATCGCCGCCGAGTGAGCCTCCTCCTTCTGATAAGCCTCACATCTCACTTGGTGATTTGAGAGAGCACGAACTGAGCTCCCGATGTAAGAACAAGCTTTAACACAACGAAACATTGTCAGAAATATTAAGAAATAAACGAAATATGCATGCAAGTGACGTCTAGCCATTGCAGGTAGTGTTACGACGTAGTTGCAGTGAGCAGCGGAAGAATAACTTCCCTGGCAAGGCCGCTTAAAAGCACCAATGTCTGCGGATTTGTCTGCGGATTTGTCTGCGCGTCGAGTCGCATAGCTGCCTGCGAGTCATTCCTCGCCACTGAAGGAAAACTGATCATCAGTGAGTACAAGCCGAAATCCCGAGACGTACAGCTTTATCGCATCTTTTCTTTTGCTTTGGCAGCTCACTGTCCCTGGCAGAATTTCGGGATTGAATGGCCCATCTTAGATCTAACCGCGTCGACTAGGTAGGACGACACTCTGCCTGAGCCTCATTGTTTTATTGGTGTTGTTTTTTTTTACTCTAGTTACAATATTTACAAAATGGTGTTACTGATAGAAAGGAAAGCGTGCGAATGTGGCAGATGCTTTGACGATATTGACAGAAATGTTGGGACAGCGGGTCTCCGGTCCGCCCCCGACTACGGCGGACCGGAGACCCGCTGTCCCAACATTTTTGTCAATATCGTCAAAGCATCTGCCACATTCGCACGCTTTCCTTTCTATCAGTACTATCATATATCATATACTTAGGCTACTAGTAAATAACACTAACTCGGAAAATTCTTGAAAGTTAAGTCAGTAAGCTAAATTATATCATGACTCGGAGTAAACGTGCATGTCCCTTTGTTGATCTCGAGGCAAGGGTGGGTGATAGTAGTGATGAGGACGAGGACGAAGAGGACGAAGAGGGCCAAAGTACATCTGCGTAAATCTAAGTTTATTGGATCGTCACTTATTACATCCGCGGATTAGCATTTTTTGTCGAGCCCACTGAAGAGCATCAATACACTTCTTGGAGGGATTTCGCAAACTTGGAGGAAAATTCGAATGAAGGAGTTTGGTCCAATCTGGTTTCTTCACTAGAAGAACGCTTTGCGTCGGAGGGCGAAAGGATACATGGCAGCACGGAACATAGGAATGATCACCTCGCACGTCACCCCGCAATCACTGCTGCTACGTTCGGATGTCGAACCCGTACCTGCGAAGCCGCAAACCCAATGCTCCAGGTTCTTTGCCGATTCGGCTGAACAGATGACTCATTTTTGACGTTCTTGTGTGCGGACGACGGTTAGGGCCGACTTCACAGAAAATTTTACAGACTTGATTGCTCTATTTGCAACAGTCCACCGTCCTGGGTCTGCGATCGCTAACTTTGATAACACGGAAATTAAAGATGATGGCTATCAGGGTTGCCGTCGTGAATAATTTCAATTCGTTGACGTTCTTGGGCATAGCCGCATGTTCAGGGTTAGACAGAATCTTCTCCACGAACGGGCCAGCAAAAGAAAATTCTGAACCTCATGATGAACCTCATGATGGATCGCCTTCTCGATTTACAGTGAGTGACTTCTTATCTTGAAATAATATTCTCACAACCCTGAAAAGGATTCTTCTATGATAACGGCGACAATAAGAAGGACGACTCCCCATTCTCTTCACCTCGCTCGAAATATGTCCAACGCCTCCAACACCCGCGACGCCTTTACTTCGATTCTTAGTCCCCAACTCTGCAGCAACCCGGACGCATTCCTCACGCTTATTCGTGATGGAATATATCAGTCACCCTTACCTTTAACCGCGGCACGCAGATTCCCCATGCGATCGATAACCGTCGGCAAAATGGTTCTTTTACGTTCGCAGCATGAATGCTCATCGGCCCGCTTCAAAGATCTAGAGAAGCTCGAAGAGCTCCTCCTCTTTGTCGAACGCAACGTTTCGAGCAATCTCTCCCCCAACAACAAATCGACTTTCGAGACAGTCAAACAAACGTTCATACCGATCTTATCGAGCGTTTCAAGTAATTTATTGCCTCCAACCCCATCGTCCACTGAGCTTATCCCTTTAATAAATCCCTCTGACGACTCCTCCGAGTTCGAGCGTTCATCCCTCACCGTGACTCCCACCAATCTGCCTGGACCCACTCTGTTGCAGAGAGCTACTTTAGGCTCTACTCAGAGCGTACGACTTATCCACGAGTCCTTTGCGGAACTTCACGACGCAGACGATAGAGTTTTAGGGACGGCGTTTTGCGACAAAGCGAAAGGGAGTTATGGCAATGGACGAGTGGTGCGCGAAGTGATACTGCCTGACAACACGACGTTTACGCTCCTCGATTTGGCGATCCTCATCGTGGTGATTCACCTTTATGCACCGATTTATTCCCTATTCGAGAACCAATGCTATTGGTTCGTCAAGATTCTTTTGGATGCCATCGTTGCGATCGCCGGGGCCGACTGCGTCGATGATGATAACGACAGCGACCTGAACGATGAGCCTTATCAACGACCTCTCAACCGTCCTTTGCACCCCAGCTCGTATTTGCCTGCGTTGTGTGGGACGTGGAACGGAATTTTGGTTAGTCAAGTTAAGGAAGGGGTATTGGCTACTGTGTTGTCCGAGTTTTCGAAGCGGCGTGCCGAAGAGATGGCTGAGGTATATTTCCTCCCTATGATTATCACTGTTTACTAAATGTCTTAAAGATACAGCGAAGACACGACATTATTGATGAGCATGCACGTCGTGAGATAGAACTGGAGGAATTACGACACAGAGCAGTGGAGCGGGACGAGGAGTTAGAATCCCTTCGCTCCGGCATGTCCGCTGTTCAATCCGAACTGGTGACTCTGCGAAGCAAGTTACACACGTTGGAGGGCAACCGTGACTTGGATCATTCTTCCGAGGTATGTTAAACCGGAATTACTTAGTAACAAGCACTCACAATACTGGCAGATGCAGTCGTCTTCTTCTCAAATTTGATAATTGCTTTTTTTCCAGCTCGTTTTAGAGGTTCATGAGAATTTGTACAATACCGCTACATCATGACACTGCGTGCAAAACTTTTTGGTCTTGGAAAATATATATTTGAAAATATTTTATTTGTGAACTCCGGAAATATTCCCAGTACGTAGAAGGGTCTTGTAGAACCTTGAAAAAGGTTTTTGGTGGTAGACTGAATTGTTCGCCATTGTTTTACGTCCGCATGTAATGATCATGATGTTCCTGAAAAACAAGCCACGAGGATGTGAGGGGGGGTATGGGTTGGACGGAGAGAGTTCGGCGACGAGGCTTAATTCCTCCAGTACTGTAGACTCTAGTATACACTTGTTTCAAATGTTTATCTTTGTTCGCCTCCGTGCCATTGAATCGCCCATGCTCAAATTTGTACTATACTGCCGGACTAGGAGCGGCGGCAAATACTTGGGTAACTCAGTTTACTTGTAGACAGTAGCGCATTAATTATTTTAAAAATACAAAAAAAAGACCGCCCACTCGACCGCCCCTGCGCTGTAGGTGCAAAATGTGTGACCTTCGTGTGACCCACAGTTTCTGACTCAGTTGCTCTCCTCCTCTGGAGAAACCAACCCTTCTGTCACACGATACTTTGAAGACGGCATCCGACTGGTTGATACTACTACTCCATGTCAGTTTAGACCCAAGGTTCACCCCAATTCGTGGTTAGGCTGCAAACAACTTGAAGGCTTGACGATGATCAGTTCCGCAGTCGAACGACTGCTCTCCTTACTCAAGTGGTCTCCTAGTACCGACACCAAAGTCTTTGCTTCCATCCTTCTGCCAGGGCTCTGCTCCAACACAGACGCATTTCTTACCCTTTATCGGAGTGGAGTATTCCAGACATCGTCGCCCTTAGCTGCTATGAGCAGATTTGCCGTGAAAACCATCACACTTCACAACATTTCCAACGTGGGAGACGAATACCTCGGATATCTCTCCGTCAGGGTAGAAGATCTAGAGCAAAGTAAACCATACGCCTTCATCATCGAACGTACCAGTATAGGATCCCCCGATAACCGCGTCTTATCATCCGAGCCTCGCATCCCCTTAATGCCAATGAATGAAATATCTTCCCCTTCATCGTACCTTTCCCTCACACCTGCCTTACCTACAAAGTCTCAACACACTCGGTTGGAGAGCGCTAGTCCGACCTCTGTTCAAGGCGCACATGCCTTAGCTAGATCCCGAGAGTCTTTGGCCAACGATGTGATTTTAGGGGCAGGATACATGCGGAAGGCGTGGTACAGGTCTACACGGGTTGTGCGTAAAGTCACACCCAGCAAATTAACGCTCTTTGAGTTGGCGCTCCTCGCTGACGTGGTTCACAATGTTGCCGCGATACATTCCCTATTCGAGAACCATCGTTACTGGTTCATGAAGATCATTTGCGATGCCATCGTTGCACTCTCCGACGGCAACTACACCGATGATGATCAAGATAATGACATCAACAATCAGCCTTATCAGTCACCTCTCAACTCTCCTTTGTCCCCCCATTCATTGTCTGGGACATGGAACTCGGTTGGTGATGTCAGGGACAGAGTATTAGTTGATGTGTTGTCCAGCTTTTCGAAGCGACGCGATGAAGAGATGGCCGAGGTATGTTTCCCCAATTCTGCGTCTTCAGTTCACTCACAAAATCACTTAAAGATACAGAAATTTTCTGAGGCATTATTCCTTGACGACTCGGAAGAAATGGAACGCATAGCGATTAATCGCGAAGCGGAAATACAAGGTCTACAGTCTGACATGACGAATTTACAAGGCGAAATGGTAGATTTACTGAACAAGTGGCATAAATTCGAGGGTGGCAACATGAACGTGAACTCTTCTTCCAGTAACTCAGCTGGGGTATGTACTCAATCATTGGCTAATACTGGTCTGAACAAGCATTCACAGCATGGCCGGCTTTCGCATCCGAGTCAATCCGATAAGAGTTTCCATTAAATTTCTGAATTTCATTCTTTGTTTACGTGACGAACTCTTGAACGGGACAACATTGTAACCTCTACAAATATAATTTATTGCCTGGTGCAGAGTAAGCGGGCCATGATTATTTGCTGTTCACAATGTTACGGTAATTCAAATCGGACACTGTTTTAAGCGAGTTTGGTCCAGCCATCGTATCCATATTGGGCACATGATCCTTGCACGTGCTGTTACGGGGGTATCAGCCGGACCGAGTACCCGATTTGCCAACATTTCCCGTCAATATGATCAGGGCATGCCCCACTTTCGCACACCTTCCCTCTTTACTTGTAACTACAACGTTCGGTGCGTAAAACTGTAGAATACCGTATATTAGATTATCGCTTCTATACATTTCAAATGATGAAAATGAAATAAAACACTCACGCCGTAGTCATATTAAATGAAACGTGCACGAACGAACAATCGGTTTATCAATTTTTTAGCGAGAGGGGTGCCGATTAGGAAGGCGAGGAAGACGAGGAGGGGTGATATGGAGTCCCCGTGTGTCTGCTCAAATCCGTCTACAGATTACCTTCTTACAACCAATTATTAGAAGACGAAACCATCGCCCAAACTTGAACATACGCCTGCCAGTGCAAGACCCTTCCCGGATGTGGATGAATACTCGAATCGAGGTTGGGGACAGTTTCGTTAAGTCGATCCCCAAGAACTTGCAATCGCAAATAAAGTAAACCCGGCTTCCGCTGTTTTGTCTTATTCTTAGTGCTGGAACCTGTTTAACAGAGCGGCTATTTTAAAAATCGGACCGGATTACCCGACGGTCCAACATCCCGTCGATGAAAGGAAAGGCCCCACACTTTCACACGCTTTCTTTCTCTTCATGTCCCCTCGTTGGGTAAGTCTTGTTTGGGAGTAGAATACAGTAATTATGACTCTAAATACATACTTGAGTTAAAGGAGTTTTAAAGCGAAGGCATGAGCGATACCGATCATTCTGTCAATCAATTTCTCGACCTCGAGGCAAGGGTGGATAATACTAGTGATGAGGAGGACGGAGACGACAATAGTACGTCTTTTTCGATCTTAATCTATGGTATGGTTTTTTACACATTCCGAATCATTAGTCAAGGATTTCATCGATGACGGCCCCAATCTCGAAGAGTTGCCAATCCCTTGGAGACACTTTGAAGTTGCGAACGTGGACGAAATCGCGAAGGAATCAGGAAGTTGGGATGATGTGGTAGCGGCTGTCGAGGAACGTTACACCTCTGAAGGTAGTGGTTCAACACACTGCATCACCGAAGACGTTAGCGAGAAACGGCTTCAAGTTCTCGGTCCCGAAATCACAACCGCTATCAAGAACATTACTCGTTTGCCCACTGATGATCGTCCTTTGTGGCGCATTCGTTGCAAGGTAGTTATCTCCTATATCATCTTTCAAAGTCTCTCATTCGTACCCATCTGTCTAGGTTGGCTTAGAGAAAGAAATCGTTTCTTTTTTACATCGGTCGGCTGCCCCACGACATCCGAGTCAGATATCGTTTGTCTTCTCGCATTGGTTGGCCGAAGGCTGGGTGTATATTCAGACAAACCCGAACCGAAACCTGTATGACCTCCTTCGCACTACACCCGGTGTCATTCACAATCGCTGCGGCCTAGTTATCCAGTTCATACCGTTCAGTGAAGGTTTAGAGTTGCTGAGGATGCCAAGTTCAACGGAGCTGCCGCAAGTGGGGAATTGGGTTCAGGTTTTGAAGGGAACTTACAAAGGGGATGTAGGCTATGTATCGTCCACCACAAGCTCGGGACTCGAGCTACTCCTCGTTCCTCGCCTATCCCTGCCGGATCAATTGGGTTCTAAGAGAAAGCGGTCCACCATGGCATTATTCGACGATGAGACCAGGGAGTTTAATCATAAAGCAGATGAACCTGTTCCTATCGAGAATTTCTGTTCGTCGGGAGGAAACAGGTTTCAACATGGGTTGATTGTCAGACGGTACTCTCTAGACTCGGTTTCGACAACGGTTTCCTCCATACCTCTCAAATCCTTCAATTTCTTCCGTTTTAGTGGTCATCCTGCATTGATCGCTTCTGAGGCCATATACCCTAAGCCATCAGAATGGTTTTTTGCCCAGAGCGACGAGGTATTCATTGTGGATAATTCCATCTATCCACCTTCCTTCAAGGCTGGCGTCATATCTACGCTTCGGAATAATTCAGTGGAGCTTGATACCAAGGACTCGGGGACCATCAGCGTTCCATGGTCAAAGATTTGTAAGGTTATACATGGAGGGGATTTTGTCGAAGTCACAGGTGGAATTCATCAAGGGTGGACGGGATGGGTTGTCGAGGTCGATATGATTAGTCGGGTGGCAAATATCATATCCACGAAAGATGAAGAAATGCACTCATCTGATTGTAGCAAGGTGTGTCCGACACCTAATGGATACCATGTACTCATATTCCTGCTAGACATTTGAAGTCCACGTCAATTTATTGAAGCCTACCGCTGCTCCTCAGATGCTCGGAACATGTCCTCATCCTCCGGTTGCCATCCCACGATCTGATCGTGTTCCGTGGGTCAATATGGAAGTTATCATAACAGGCCGACATTCAGAGAGGACTGGTTTGGCCACTGTCAAAGACGTTCTTTGCAATCAGCCGACACCTAGCGGGCTTAGAGTTGTAGTACAAAGAACATGTTTAGATATGGCTGCACCATTCGGACAGCTGGTTTTGGATTACGATAATGTCGTGGAAGCGAGGTGATTCTGCTTTTGAATCAGTTGAACCGTTATTAATTTTCACCCATAGCCATGCCATTAAATTACATGATTATGCACCACCAGAAAGCGCCCTTTTCATACCGCGGAACAGGACTGCTAAACGCCTGAAACTGCCAACTGTATTGAGTCCTCGACAACCGTGTTCTTCTCGTAGTGCCACTCCGATTCCTGAATCACCATTTTCGTCCTCGCCAGCTTGGAATCCCTCTTCTCGCACGCCGCAACCCAATCCAGATAACTCCCTTGCAAATTGTTTATCTCCATCCCAGGATCTCTCACCACAGCATAGTCCCGTTCACTCCCTTGCTAGTCCCGGCACTTCCACTGACCCCCTCGATGATGAAGGACACATTTTGTTAGACTCTAGACTTGTGAATGCACATCTCAGAGTCGTCGTAAATGGAGGGACATTCAATCAAAAAGAACTCACCGCCTCGATTCAGTATATGGATGAACGCCTTAGTATCCGACGCCATTTCTACAAGTCATCAGAAGCTCTTCTCCCAAACTGGGTGACACCGAAGTTCCCAAATCCAACGCGCGACAACGGTCTGCTTGTTGTCATCAAAGGGGAGCATTGCGGCAAGTACGTCAGACGAATTCACCATCGTTATGTAGACGAAGATGCCATTGTTATCCTTTCCGTGGTGAAAAGAGTGGCTGATCATGTGGATTTGCTCACAGGAGAGCAGTTGGAATTAGACGTGTCTTATCTTTGTGTATGCGAGGAATCCAAAGAGGACAAAACGCGAAACAAGTTACTGATGAACAAACTCCGGGAGGAGGCGCGTAAAATACGAGCGAAGTAATGTAATATCACTCAGCACTCACTGGACCATGTACTATATTAACGTGCAGATATTTTCTTCAACCTATCACAATCCGTCCCTCGATTCGAGTAGAATAAATTAGCTAGCATTACAATTCAATATACGTCATGAATCTTTGAGGAAAGGATTGACAGAATTTGTAGGCTTTCCCCGAATCTCCTGGTTTACTTTTTCAATCAAGGCTGATTCGAGAAGGAACGGTTGGTGGCGGCCCTTCAAAACGGTGAAGAAAGAAGAGGACAAGGAAAGCTTGGCGTTGGCTGTTCGTAAAAGCTGCGACTTTTTCAACAAAAAATCATTTTAGTGCAAGCATTGCACTCGAATTGCCGTTATTACTAGTGTGCACGCAAATCTAAACTTGTAAGTCTTGTTATAGTTGTGATACCACTACGAATGTTATTCAACTTCTGTGCCTTGATTGTCTGTAGGCCCGTTGCCGTAAATCATACTGTTGATATTTGTTCTCGTCGGTCTTGGGATGGGCAAGTAAGGGCAACCGGTCAACAAGAGTGGGTTTCAGTTTTCGGTTAGTTGTTCCATCTCCACCATATTACGCCAAGCCGTAGAGACATATTTTGAGACTTGAACGGCAGGTCGCCGAAGCAATATTTACTTCGTTGTGTCGTTTACGGGAGGGTCGGTAGCAGTGCAGCGTAGGTGTCCGGTCTTCTTGAAAGTTAAAACCGTTGTGACGAGTATTTAACCGCACTAGGGATTTCAAATCTGCGAAGAATGAACGTGCAGTGTGAGGCCCGTCTTGATTCGTATTATTTGAATATTTAAACGTGTTCTACCACTCTAGGCACTAGGAGTTGGCTTGCAAACAGGTAAAATAGAGACCCAGATGCTTATTACTTACTAGCCGATGCAGGTACGCGGTAAACAAGATCCACATTCCTGTGGAACGTTAACCCGATGACGCACGCATAGGGAACATTCCGCGCTCTCAACAGGGTATGGCATGCAAATTTTTGGTTTGCGTGCCACTTGCACTCGATGCACTTCAAGTTGTGTACCACGCAAAAAAACCTATGCCCATATTAACAGTATTGTAGTACAAAGCTCGGGCCTCAAGTCAATTGCTGCAGTTGGGAGACAACCTCTGATACATTGAAACCTACCTCCTCTTTCAGGTATTCTCCGACTTCCATCATACACTCCTTGACATGTTTGATCTCGTTCTTGATCTCGTTGATCTCCCGTCTAAGCCAATCCATGTCATCGTCGTAAACGGAGGTGAGGCGGTGCCTCTTCAAACGGCGGGAGTCATCGGCACTGTCACGGTCCAAGTTCGACTCGGAGTCTGACCGGCGTCGCTTTAAGCGGGATGTGGGATTGCATTTCTCAGGCTGGAAATTATACAGTGGTCAGCATACTAAGTGCCTGCGGAAATGTGTAACGATTACCTTTGCGCGACGTGTACTCACTTCTTCAATAGTATTACGGACATCCTTACTCCCAAGCCCTTTGCCTGGAAGTCTAAGGGACGATGATCCCAACTGGCCAGGTGAAGATCGCCGTCTTGCGTCTTTCTGGATTGCTGAAGAGCGATAGCGAGAACGACCTGCTGGGGAATGGGCAGGAGGCCGGGTGTCCGGCGAGCTCTCATGCTCTCGGAAAGGAGGGAAGCCATCGGAAAGCAACTCATCTTGAGTGTGAGAGAGAGCGCGTGGTGGACAAGGACGCTGCGGGGCAGGATGTGGCGGAAGCATGGTACCCATTCCTCGCAATTTCTCTACCTTATATATCTCAACAGCTTGCTGCGCAGCAGGGCAGGTCGGGAGTCACGCATCATGAAATTGGCAAGAAATCCGAGTCCTATGCGAAGTCATAGGTCTGATTGGCCACCATGCGTGATTGGATTGCAGACGGACCGAGAACCCGACGCTGAAACATGTCAACAAATATCCTGATTTGTGACATATATTCTCACGCCTTTCCTTTCGTCTTCGACCTCCACCATCCCTTCATTTGTAGAGTAGACTAAAATAGAGTACTTAGCATGTAATTACAGTTAACGTTGATAAGAAATGTAAAAAGGATTGCGTCTGCTACTGACGAAGTAGCAGATTGGGAATATCGTGGCCCAGCACATCTAGGTAGACCCTCAACGATGTGCAGCGAGGACGACGAGCTCTTCACGCGGCCAGTGTCAAAGGTCAGCTGGACAGGATAATGTACGTGCGTCGTGTTACCGTGGTATACTGCGGCACAGTTCCAGCTTATGGCATGATATCGTTTTCATGGTCGATTAATCTAAGTCATCGCTTTTCCTAGGCATAATGACTTGATCGACTCACGCTCTCAGGAACAACAGTCACCTTCGGCTGCGCTAAACTGTACCCCTCTATAAAAGAAGCAGTCCTCTCACCTCCTGATTAGGCTATGTCCCAGTCTTCCGCTTTCCGTAATGATCAATGCGGGTCTCCAGTCCGAGTGGGCTCCGAAGGTTCTGGAGATGAGAAAGATGAGGAGATTGCCCGTCTGAAGCGTGCATATCATGACGCGGTTATGGAGAACTCCAATAAAAAGGCTTTTGCAAAACCCAATACGTAAGTCTTGCTGCTTTTCAGAGAAACTTAAGTTGACTTATTCTGTTCCAAGCCTTAAGACTCTAGGTCGTGGCATACCGAAGATGGTCTCATTATTTGAGCCAGTAAAGTTGTTGGTGGCAAACGCCGATAAGCATGAGCTTTGCCAGAGTGGAGAGTTTCCCGAAGCGGAATTTGACGGTCTTGGCGAAGATGAGATCACACAAATCAAGCGAAGGTAACGTTCTCGCTTCATGTCGCGTCTGTTGCATCTTATAATAATGTCCCACAGTTATGCCCGCAGCGCAGATGCGCTGAAGGAACTTACTCGGCTTATCCCCAATTTCCAGAAGAAGATCGACGAGGCTGAGCCAGAAGATGCCCAAGAGTTTTATAGCAAAGTATGTATGCAAGACTACATTTACCATGTGGCGATCTTTCAATGTCATTAGCTCCAAGATGGCGCGAAGAATGCGCGTGGTGACGATGTTTCCAAACTCATGAGCCGCATTCCGGACTGGTTGAACCAGCAATATCCCCATGAGCCTCCTTTGTCAACCATCAAACGCGATGGCCGTGGAATCCATCATTCCATTACTGGTATGCTTCTCTGTCCCATTAGATACGACTGGGATGATGAAGAGTACACATTTTCTTCTATCCTGGATAAAGTCAGCTCATGTTCATGAATTAATAGGGTACGCGCTCGGCTTCGTGAGGCTCACCCCGACTACGATTATACGATTGACATCTGCATTCGCTGCTTCTACCGTGGTTTTGATGGAACCAGCGACAACCCTGAGAAAGGGTTTCTACAGAGCCTATTGCTTGTGAAGACCTTCAAGCATATTTATACATCGCCTTCCTCATCGCATGATATCTCCATTCTCGACGATGATGCAGAGAATATGCCACCTAAGAAAACCCGCCGCACAGAAACTGGCAAGTCCAATACAAGAAAGGCAGTTGCAGCTAATCTACACATGACTCGTGTCACTCCACGGGCTATTGCCTACGCAGCGGTACAGGTATACAATATCTTGACACCGTGACCTTGTATTTCTCACGATTTCTCAGCTTGCTCTTGCACTCTCAGATGCGCCGACCTGGTGCATCGAACACAACGGGATGAACTTCCACGAGATGTATAACACCATCATTGACTATTTTGAGGATGTTCCGGATCAAGTAAAGAAGAAACAACGTCAGCAGCTTCTTGCATGGTGGAATCGGTAAGCTATGAATCATAATAAATTCGTATTGATAATGTATTGTTTAGTCAAATATTTCCTGAATCGAAGACTGGTAAATCCTCTAACGCGAGGCTCAATACTCTCAAATTTCTTAATGGGGCTTGAAGGAAGAGTCTCTATACCAAGAGAAGGCGCTTTCGAGACTTCTGGTTTGGGATTTGTATCAGATTTAAACTAGTTGTTTATACTATAGTCGACGCAAATTTTTCTTCTCACCACACCACACCTTTCTACGCGACATATAGGAGCTAGGTTATAGAAGGAATCCGGGAAGGAAACGAGCCATACAATCCGCCCAGTCCCTTGTAGATGACAATCGAAGAAATTGGCTCGTCGGTGGATGGATGATGGACTCGGAATCACAGATTAGTACCAGACTCAGCTTTCTCATCAAAGTCACGTCCGTGCCCCTTCGTCTCTCAACTGTGCAATCTATCCGTTTATTATAGAAGTTGAGAAGGATCGGTACCTGCCGCCATTGTCATGGTGTGTCAATTGTTCCCTTTGTCGCAATGACTAGTTTGCGGTAAGTTGTCACTTTGTCAAGAGATGACTTGCTATGACTTACTGCGACTGCTCCGCAGCGGCATCCTCAAATATATAAGGGAACTTTTCAGAAAGGGTTGACAGAAAGAGTTTCATGCATTCTGATCTCCCTCTGCACCCTAAACCAACACGCTTTCAGGATGAATTACTCTCTGATGAGTCCTCGGATTTCGCACTGCTTGAGGAACGCAAACATTCCCCCGAATCTCCTGTACGTTACTTAAATCAGTCTTGCTACTGCTTCTAACGGTTCAGGAACAGCTCGAACGACGCACTTCTTTCAGCGAACAGTTGTCACGCAATTCTGATCATTCTCGACGGTTTGGGCACAAAAATATTCTCAACATGGTGGGAGCCACCCCGACGGTATATGATGCCAAGGTAATGCATTAAACCTCGCGGTTTTTTTTCTCCTTTGATTGACTACATGATTCCCAGAATGCTCCCCAATCCTCATCAACTCGAAAGCGAGGCCGAGAACATCTTGGTGTAGATTGTCACCACTCTTCAAAAAAACGGCGCCTCGATCGTACATATGACCTGGACTGCTTACAGAATGAGATCAGCGACATGCAGGACTGGTTGAAGAGTGAAATCTCCAAGCTAAAGAATGAGATCAGCGACATGAAGGAGTGTATTGAGGGGATTGGAGAGCGTCTTAAAGAAGAAGTGGAATTCAATTTGGAGGAGGTTTTGTATCTGCTTCGCAAGGCGTAACAATCACTAAATGGCCCTCTCCCGTGACAAAAGGTTTACGATGTGCCACATTCTAGATACATGAATATAACACTATGAAATTGATGTAGAACATCATGATCACTCATAATGTTAGGGAAGTTTGTGACACATTAGGAAGATTGTACCAAAATTGTAAATCCTGAGGTCGGTCACGGGATAAATTTTACCCTAAATAAGGTTTGCATGGCCAGATGATAATTGGGGTAGATCACAATCGGTTTCGGCATGTCATAATTGATCACCGTAGAATTTAGATCAAGTATAATATATTGAACACATTGTAATGGCCCTGTCCGGTGACAAAGGGTTCACGATTTACCACGTTACAGATATATGAACATAATACAATGTGAAATGGTGAAACTGTTGTAGAACGTCATGATCACTCTTATTGTTAGAGAAACCTTGTGACACGTCAGGAAGATTGTATCGAGATTGTGTAATCCTGAGGTCGGTCATATAAGAATATATGGCCATATGATAATTGTGGTGGATCACAATCGGTTTTGGTATGTCATAATCGATCACCGTAAATCTCAGAAATTTAAATCAAGTAAATTATATTGAAGACATTGTGATGGCCCTGTCCGGTGACAAAGTGTTCACGATGTACCACATTCCAGATATATGAACATAACACAATGTGAATTGGTGAAACTATTATAGAACATCATTACCATCCATAATGTTGGAGAAATTTTGCGACAGGTCAGGGAAATTGTATTGAGATTGTGTAATTTTGAGGTCGGTCATCTAAGGATATATGGCCATATGATAAGGGTCATAATAGTTTACCCTGATCACAGCAATTCTGGTAGGTCACAACCAATTTTGGCATGTCATAATCGATCACCATAAGTCCCAGAATTTACTGATG
>Ga0307507_10006015_pt1 | contig 19133 bp, 10 predicted proteins | sample 7_EM_MG_FD_207223 | JGI IMG/M metagenome (GOLD analysis project Ga0307507, IMG submission 207223) | Populus trichocarpa ectomycorrhiza microbial communities from riparian zone in the Pacific Northwest, United States - 7_EM | ecosystem: Host-associated > Plants > Roots > Unclassified | place... | reverse complement strand
TTCGAGCAGAGCCTCGTGCAGAGCTTCGAGCAGAGCTTCGAGCAGAGCTTCGTGCAAAGCCTCGTGCAGAGCTTCTGTAAAGCTTCGTGCAGAGCTTCGTGTAAAGCTTCGTGCAGAGCTTCGTGCAAAGCCTCCGTACGCAGACCTTCGTGCAGAGCTTCGTGTAAAGCTTCGTGCAGAGCTTCGTGCAGAGCCTCCGTACGCAGACCTTCGTGTAAGGCTTCGTGCAGACCTTCGTGCAGACCTTCGTGCAGACGTTTCTAGCCCCCTAAGATAGTAGTAATAAGCAGCTTAAAGTCCTAGGTGGTTGTTGTTTGGGTAGGCTGTAGGCGATTCAATAGACACATCGCCCGTTCGGCGGCGCTTTTTACTAGATATCGTAGAGGCGTACGGAGTAGATATACTTATCGATTATAGAGCTGCTTCTGCGGATTAATTTAACGGTATTTCTGAGATGATAGCTGTTGTGGGGTGGTAGATCAATTTCGTTGAAAAAGGTGACTACTCTACATACAAAATAAGTTAGATCGCCTGAGAAACCTTGCGAAAGTCTCTTAGACCATAGAATTAACTTTTTGACAAAAAAGGTTAGCGATATCCGCTTGCGGATATACGTATGTCCGCTAATTGATTCTATGGTCTGAGCTTGCTGAGGTAAGTATTCTGGTGCCTTTTTCGCGTTTTGGAAGTACTGCGGCACATCTACCAATGATCGCCAAATCAACTATACTACCGCTCACCACTTCCTCCCCTTCTTGCCCTAGGTGATCATATAATTATATTAATATAATATAATCAGGACCATGATTCCGATTATATTAGTTATGATTATACCATAATCATAATCAATGTAACTAATCAACTGATTATTGCCACCGCTGGGTCGCGGTCCTAGCAGAACTTGGCAGAATTCGGCGGACTTGGCAGAATATAACAGAATGCGGCAGATTGCCGTCTTATGATCGGTCTCTAATTACTAAGTCGATGGAAACAGGTGGGCGTGTATAAGGTGTCACAGGGGTGTCCCGTGACATCTATTTCCTTAGGCTCATCTAGTATAAAGTTTGGCTAAACGGCATATTCGCGTCTTAGCGGCTATTATAGGACACTCCAGTATGAACTCTACGAAGGCAGAGGCGTACGCAATAAGGGAGGAAGGAGGCTTTGTCGATTTCGTTAAGAGCAAATAAATATACCCATTAATCGAGCCACTACGCGTTTTAAAGGAGGATCTATATTAAAGGCAAATTAATAATTTTACAGCATGATTTTAGATTAATATTAAGACTTTAGTAAGCTAGGCAAGCTCTAAATATAGCTTAATTTAATTGCCCCTAGCAACCAGGCACTTGGCTTCGCTTTAATTACTATGTACAGTTGGTGGCAACCAAGCGAAATTGGATGCCCGGGTGAAGCTGGCCGTGCAACTGACTGTGCCGCAGACGAGGGCAGAATATTGGGGTGATTAGCGACTAAGATCCGCTTTCCGTAGCTGCACGCATTCCTCCATTAGTTTTATAACCTCCGAATCTCGCCCCATCTCTTTCCAAGTAGAGGCAAGGCTGTTCATGGTGGTCAGCGTGTCTGGATGCTCCTCGCCAACAGACCTGCGGAGGATAAATTATCCTATCCGGCCGGGCGGATAATAATCCTATCCGAGGATAGCCCGGATATCGGATAATATCCGGATAGTATCTAGATATCCGCAAAATTTTAACTACGAACTACACCTTTACCCCCTATCGTACAACGCTATAAATATGGCTAGTACTAGTAAAATTTACCCCAAAAACTTTAACGATAATAATTCCTTTAAAGTTAACACACTTTCTACCCTTTTAAGCGGCGTTAAGACTAAAGCTGATACTGGTTTAATCCTAACTACTTATATAACACAGATCTTAAGACAAGTCTCCTTAATTTATAAACATACTTATACAGCAACAAAGGAAGAAAAGGCTTATACGAAGAAACGCTACTTTTGTAAATACTGTCCTCCTTAAGACCTAAAAGGACACTATTCCTCAACCGTTGGATTATAAGGCCATCTTAAAAAACATAATATTGAATGGAATTTGGCAGAGAATTAGGAGCGTACAACAGTAAAAGATTGGGGGGAGAGATCTCTTTTAGAACTATATCAAAAGCTTTTAACAAGAGGAGAAGTTTAAGGTCTTAAGGGTAAGGTTCTAAAGCATATAGTATATTGAAATACTGTAAAGCAAGCACTTCTTGTCACGAGACGAGGTCAAGGAGGCTCTGAGAAGTCGTAGCATTGACTAGGTACACGACAGGATGTTGCACGAAGGTGCAAGAGGTGCGTAGGCACCGTGGCTCTATATACTGTGGGTGCCAAGGCGAGCCTATGGCGAGCCCTTGGCGGTGCTACAGCCGGAATCCGTGACACTTCTAGATCTAATTGTCGTACAACGGCTTCCCTTCTTATATATAGAATGGCTAGAGTTTCATACTTTCGTAAAAGCATTAAATTAAGAAGCACCCTTAATTATCCCTATACACCACTTAATGATTACAGCCTGGATTCTTAAACACTTTACCAAGAGTTAAGATATTGTATAAAAAGTACTTCAATCTGCAAAAACAAATATTCACCTTGCCGTGGATATCTGGACCTCTCCAAGTCATTCCCTTTTTCTTGGAATCTGTGCTAGCTTTGTTAATATCTAGGATAAATATTAGAACCCCTTAATTGCCCTTTATACAGTATCTAGTTAGAGTGGTATAGATTAATGGGAGGCGCTTCATCCGGTTTTTATTGAGTATGGTATTAAAACAAAGATTGGAGCTTTTATTAGCAATAATGCCGGATCAAACAATGTTCTTTATTGTATAATTGGTTAATGGCTTAGCCTTAAGTATAAAATTAACTAGATCGCAATATATTAAAGAATTCACTATTAGGGGCACGTTATTAATCTTATTGTTTAAGCCTTTCTATTTAGTTTAAAAAAGAATAAGAAGCTTATAAACTTATATAATAAAGAAGATAAGGAATAGGATGAAGAAGAAGAGGAAGAAGAATAAGAAGTTGTATGGTAAGTACTACCGCTAGTTAAAAGAAAGAAAAAGAAGGATAAAGAATTAAAGCTAGCATTAGATAAAAAGCGTAAAAGGGGTAAAAAATATTTAAAATATTATAGGGCCGATGGGAAAGCTTTATAACTATATTGTTTATATCCACAGCTTAGCTAACCGTACAACATGGTTTATTAAACGTGCTAGTAAAATAGTTCCTCTTAATAATTGTATGAGATGGAATAGCTGGTTTCCTATGCTATATGTAGCTCTAGAGGATAAGGTAAAGGCTGGGCTTTAACTCTACGTAGAGCACTATAAGGATAACTTAAAAGATAATATCCTCTTAACAAGCAAATGGATATATCTTTATACAATTTGTAATTTCCTTTAGTCTTTTTATAAAGCAACTCTATTTCTTTAAGGAGATCGTATAATACTAGAGAGGGTTCTAGAGTTAGTTAATGTTCTTAAGGATATAATATAGACTGCACTAGTATATTATACAATACTCTTAATATTTCTTTAGCTAACTTTCCTATAGGTAACAGCTACTAAGGCTAAGGATAAGTTTATAACTCCTTAACTCCAACGTGCTAAGGAAAAGCTTATAAAGTATGTTAAGAAGCTAGATAATTCTCCCTACTATCTAGCAGCACGAGTTCTTAACCCAGAGTATTATATAGCTTTCTTAAAAGATCAGAACGATTATATTACCGTTAAAGGAGAAAAGAAGCTTTTTAGCGTATAAAAGCTCTAGAAGAGATTCCGCGAGAAAGCAATACTTTTAGGTTTAACTATGTCGTACGCAGCTAAGAAAACTTAAAAGTCGCTTTTAGAGTTTAAAGAAAACCTCTCTGCCTTCTATAAGGCTCGTCTTTAGTATTATTTAAAACATACTCGTCCGCAGAGTCTAGATAAGTTTAATACCTATATTAACGAGAATCTAATTCCACTTAATAGCCATACAACAGCTATTTAATGGTGGAACCAGCCTCTTTAGTATATAAGATTTCCACAACTCTTATAGCTTGCAATTGAAGTTCTCTTAATACCTAGAATAAGTAATAAGCCAGAGAGAGTATTTTTAGGTTCTTAACGTTGCGTTCCATGGGATTATATAAGTACTACTCTATAAATACTTAAGGCATCAGAATGCGTAAAGGACTGGACAACTTATAAGATTTTAAGTATTCTCTTATAGTTGTATGAGGGAAAGTATATAAGGGGTATATTGTATAATACTAAAGGGGGGAAGGGGGGTATATAAATAAAATAATTTTAGGCAAAAGGTAACCACTAAAGGCGTGTAGGTGGCGTAGGTAAACATATGCTAACTTTAAACTTAATAGATTATAAGTTTAAATCCCACTAATATTGTCCTTTATTAAGAATTGGGAAATATAATTATCTGGTATACTTCCCGTCCTATTATATAAGAGATTCTCCAGCAGCATTGCCATACTATAAGTAAACTCTCCTCTCTATATAACATACCTATATAACTAACTACTCTTAGGATGAGTAGGAGAGGGTAGAAGCTTTACCGGCGATTAATATAAAGGCTTAGGTGGGGGGTGTATTAGAGAGGTAGGTGCGGATAGGGAGGCCCTTATATATAAATACAATTCTAATTTAGAGTCGTAGGTCTCTAAATACAACTATAAGTAACCTATATTACTTATATAAGGCAGAGAGCTAATTAATACTAGCCTTGCAAGGTTTGTATGGCAACTCTACATTATCTAGTAGGCCCTTACCCCTTTACTAAATATCAGAGTCTCCTAGGGTTCTGTAGTGGGTGCTGTAAAAATTGCAAGTGGCGGGATTATGGGGCTTAATGTTTGTCGTATAATATAAATTCTTAGCCTATAGTAGCGGCAGCGGGAGCACTAGAGGGTAAGGATTGGATTGTGGAACTAGAGGACAATAAGGAGTAAATAAAAGTTACTAAATTTAAACTGCTGGGTCTCCTCTCTTTTTTCCTATTTTTATTTTATTTTATAGTATTTTATATAAAGAGAAGTATAAATAAAAAAGTAAAAAGGAGATATCTAATTAGTAGGAAAGCTAAAGGTATTTACTAGAGCTTCGTGTAGAGCTTCGTGTAGAGCTTTATGCGGAGTCTCCGCAGAGCTTTATGCGGAGTCTCCGCAGAGCTTTATGCAGAGCCTCCGCAGAGCTTTATACGGAGCCTCCGCAGAGCTTTATGCGGAGCCTCCGCAGAGCTTCTCGCAGAGCCTCCGTACGCAGAGCTTCGTGCAGAGCCTCCGCAGAGCTTCGTGCAGAGCTTCGTGCGGGGCTTCGTGCAGAGCTTTTGCTGAGCTTTGGTAGAGCTCCGTGCGGGGCTCCCCAGAGCTCTTATAAGCTTTATATCTATATAATATTACCTATCTTTAGGATATTTAGATAAAAGTGGTACCATTTTAAAGCGCTTTATAAGCTCTATAAATCTGTACTAATAGAAAAATTATTTATTTAATATTGGGGGGTGCATTACGAGTGTAAGTATATTAGGGGTTTTTGCTAAGACTATCCGGAGACTATCTGGATAGTCTCTGGATACTATCAGCTGATAGGTCTATTATCCGAGAGGCCTATCCGGCCTATCCTCCGCAGGTCTGACTCGCCAAGCACCCTCTTGCTCGTCTCCATCACTTGCACCTCCAGCCTCTGTCCAGGTGCGCTGCCTTTTTGGATTTGGCCGGGCCGCTATCGCGACGCTGCTTCTCTAACGTCTCTGACCGGAACGACCGTACCTGTTTCGCAAATTTACTACTCAAATGCATTCGCCCTCCCGCGATTCTTATTCCTCGAAGAAAGATACGAGCCCTCTTTGGTCAAATACCAGTACCTACTCGAGAGAGATCACAAACTGCTGCGCTGTCTCATCGCTACCTTCAAATCCGATGACCGATGCCCCTCCCCTGTCCTCACTCACCACGACGACAGGCCTTGGCACGCCCTTGAAGGCCCGCCTCTCTAGGCCGGAGCCGTAGCCATCGACAAAGTCGAGGCAGCACTCCCAGAACACCGCACTGTGCTGATCTACGGCGAACTCGAAGTCCCCGGCGCCGTACATGAACATCCCGCAGCGGTGGAACGTGGACATGCCGCCGCTCTTGGCCCTCTCTAGGATAATCCCGTGGACCCGGTCACCGTTCTTGAAGGTGCTGGTGGGCATGAGCCATCGCTCTTGTGCCGTTGTGAAGGACCACTCGGTGCCGACGTCCTCCCTTCGCAGAGGGAAAAGGTATCTCTTCTGGCCGGCCTTGTTCGTATAGTAGATGACCCACGGTGCCGCTTCCTCTTCACCGTCAAGGCCATCGCCGTCGTCTTCACCCTCCTGGCTCCCTCCCTGATCTTCATCTTTACCAGGGCCGAAGCCTTCTTTCTCTCCGCTGCTGTAGACCTCTTGATCGCAACTCTGCCGGTCATTATGATAGTCAGCTTGCACCTCTTCAACATCACCCTTGCCTACTTCCGAGGCGGGACTCCCTGTCCAGTCATCCCAGGAGACGGGGACGATAGTGATGGGAAATAGGTAGCACCTAAGCAGTAACTGGTCGCGGCTAATAAATGACGTCTCATCGTTGCAGCTATCGCTCGGCTTTTTGATCTCCAGCACCTTACAGATGCCCTCCCCGACATTGTCGTCAGCCCGGATTGTTTCTGGGTCGGTTCCCTGTAAGAACTCGCGCCCAGTGGACGTCCACGACCATGCTCGCTGCACTATCTGGTCTTCAGGCTGTGGAAAGTACGACCTGCGCATTACGGGGCCTTTCTCGTCCCACTGCGGCAGCGTGACCTGACCCATAACAGACGCCCACGACCACGAGGGCGCGATATGCTCTAATTGCCGACGGGCCCGCCGTGCCCGCCGTGGGTCCACAACCCGCCACGTAAGCTGGCACTCGATGTCTCTCGTCCACAGGCCCGAGGTGTATATCGGAGGGTCCAGTAGCAGCTCCCGGATCTTCATGGCGACGCCGTAGAGGGCAATCAGCCTGTCCCCGTCATGGGTAATGGCACACGCCGAGTACGCCGATACAATCGGCGCCCACGCGTCCAGGATTGCCCGTTCAGGGTTCCGCTGAGCAGTATCAATGAAGGAATTTAGGAATGAGTTCCTCGGGGTCTCGATCAGCGGGAGAGGCACCCGTACACCGTGAGGGTGACGCTCGCACGCGATCATCTCGTTGCATTCCCAGACCAGCTGGTCCCTGTCGAAGTGCAGCACGCGGGGCGAGAGCACCCGCTCCTGTAGCACCCAGGCCCGGACGTTGAGCGGCGAGCGCGCGAAGCTCTCGCTCCAGACCTCGACGTCGGACAGGTAGAAGGGCTGCCGCTTGCCCGCGATGCCGATGGTGACCAGGCATGGCAGCACGGCCCGCGGGTCGCGGGCGCGGAAGCAGCCGCCCTTGCCGTCCGAGGATGCAGTTGCCGCGATGTCGCAGTAGGAGTTGCCGTAGACCTGGCCCATCAGCAGCGATTCGTGCGCCCAGTCCTCTTTCGAGTCTTGAATGATGCAGAGAGAGTCGATCCAGATGTACTCGACACCCAGCCTCTTGGTGACCTCCACGGCATCTCGAAACGTCTGGACAAGGGACTCTAGAGGTACGCCTCGCTTCCTCTCGCCAATATTGGAGGTCTCGAGTTTTTCGAGGACGATTTTCCCCCAGCAGTGACTTAGCGTCGTGTAGCGCACGCCTTGCGGTATCTCGTCCCTCTCGTGCAGCTGGATGAAGTTGGAGTCTCTTGGTATGTAGAGAAGCCGTGTTGGTTTGAACTCCCCGCCTTTCTGAGTTGGATGACAGGCAGCATGCCTTGTCAGACAAGTTTCCATCCATTCCCTGGCCAGACCCCAACTCGATGCAGACCCTGTATTTGGCTCCACGCTTTCTTTCCGAGGAAGGGTCGATAATAGCTCTGTAAAAAGGAATCAGAGGAAGCCAAAATCCGACGTGTGATCTGCTGAGAGCGTATAACACACCTTCACTAGCTTCGTAAAGCCGAAAGTTAAGGCGGATACCATCCTTTTCACCCTCCACGTTAAAGCCTACCCAAAAGACAAGCCCTTTAGCAGGATTTCCGGTTCCCAGGCCACAGTAAAAGTTCCGCGCGCCTGGTTGACGGCGCAGGTGCGTAGCCAGCAACGCGCAGACGTCGCAGCCGTCCCGAGCAGCAACTTCAAATTCCGCCAGCGTGCTGTGGTAACCTCCGACTACGTTGTTGTTCTCCTTGATGGCCCGGGCCAAGCCCTTTGGATTTGAGAATGTCTTGTGGCATACTCTGCAGAGCATCACTGCACAAGCGTATAGAAGACGAGTCGTGCGCTGGAATGCGGGGTAGAATGACAGGAATGCAAGGGAGTAAGTGATTACCTTGAGGGCAGATCAAGAGTGAATATCAATATGTGTGAGAGGATAAGCTGGTTGATATTCCTCTTGGGCAAGCTGAAGGCGCGCTTACAATTGCTGCACATCTTGATATCGGCCTCCTCAGCTGAAAGCGTGGCTAAGTTAGTGGATTCTGCAGGCGCAGACCAAATCTGGTCTGAGCTAGGCCAACCGGAACCGCGTAAGAGGCCGGCATGGTCGACTAACCAGGGGCAGGCCTGTTGCCTGCATCGTCTGGCAGGGGTACGTGCGTCGTTGAGGTCGGAAAGACGATCTCCAAAAAAAAGCTGCAAATGTCCCGGGACATAGGGTTACTGCGGTAATTAGCTATGAAGGTTTCGAACATTAATACTTGAAAGCGCGTCGGAGCACAGACAAAGCAAGCGCATAGACAAAATTTGTTTGCAAAAGCTGCAAACTTTCATAACTAGGGTCACCTTTATAACCCCGTCACATACGTTAAATGAAAAGAAAACCGCACAATTGAAGTTAAAGATTTCAGTCAGATTTCATTTTAGGATATACAATTCTCAGCTAGTACCTTTATAATATCCTTAACTAAAAGGTTCGTTATAGAAGAGCCGCAGCTAAGGTGGAGAATCTCGGAGTACTCCTTTTATACGCCCTTTTAGGACTTCTTTACTGCAAAAATTTAATCTACCTGATCCACTTAAGCATTTTTCCCGCCTAAAAAAGAAGAGGTAATAATACAAGTCCGAAGCCTTCCTACGAACAACGCCAAGCCATCTCTTGAGGAACATCCGAGCGCTCAACCCTAAAATCCATGTATCCCACACTCCCCAACCTCTCCCCAAGCCAGCACAACCGTCACGGCCTGACCACGTTACCACATCCCCACGCATCCGACCGAGCCTCAAACCCGCACTTAATAAGGCGGCCTAACTCCTGCTACTCCCACACCCCCTTCCACCTCCCCCTCAACATTCTCATCCTCATCCCCAACCTCAATCGCATCCAATAACCCACTAAAATCCATCCTGGCCCTCCCGCGCCCCCTCACACTCCCACTTCCACCCCCCTCCTTCTCCCGACTCCGACTCCCACCCCTCTCACCAGCCCTCCTCAAGCTCCTACTCTGCCGCAGACTCCCCACACTCCCATTCAACTCCGCCGCCATATTCTGCGCCTGGTGCGCCTGGGGCGCGGGCGCGGTGCGCGGCCTGCCAGCCGGCGATACAGATGCGGCGCGCAGCTGGGGTGGGAGTGGGGGGACAGGGGGCACCGCATCGGTGTGAGGAGCGAAGTCCTTAGCAGACGCAGCGGCAGCGGGGGGTTTCGGCGTTTTGTCGCCGTCGCGGTCGGCAGAGGCGTCGGCGGTGGCGAAGGAGAGCTCGGAGACGGAGAAGTCGGCGCTGACCATGCTGTCGCTGCTGGTGTCATTGGGGTCGGCGTGGCGGGCCAGGTCGCGGCGGAAGAGGGGCGGGCGCGGGGACGAGCCAGACAGCGCGCGCTTCAGGTCCTCGACGCGGACCACGGAGCGCATGCTTGAGGTGCTGAGCGGGGTGGCGGATGGGCTGCCCCGGCGTGGGGAGGGGAGGCCATTGTGCCCAACGAGGCCGTAGGCGGCGGAGGGTGGGCGGCTGTGGTGTTTGTGCGCGTGTGGGGATGTCGGCGAGTGGTTGTCCACTGTGCCGTTGGGGGTGTTGACGGCGAGGAGATTGCGGTGGCCTGAAGTCGTGTTGGTGCCAGTGCGCGAGCCGCTGATCGAGGCCGACGAGCTGCTGTCTTTGGCCGTGCTGGCGATGCAGACGTCTTTGGTCCAATCTGATAGAAGCTGTTCCCTGATTTTGGCGGGTAGTGGCGTCTTTGGTTTGGGGATAGTGGGAGAGATATTGAGCGATATGGAGAATGAGCGGCCGGGTGAGCTTGGAGGGCTAGACGGAGGCGAGTACAGAGCTGACGAGTAGCCATCGGCTATCCTGTCTACCAAAGCTTCTCGATTGTCGAAAGGCTTGAGAGTTTCTGTCTGCACGATTTCCGCTGGAACCCTTGTGGAATTTGCAGATCCCACGGGAATATCGATGCGGTTCAAAGGCATAGGGGGTACACGAATGCTCTCTAGCCACAGCCCTTTGTCGTTCCTCCGCGATATCTCACCGTGAAGGGCTCTTCCAACAGAAGAAACCTCGAAGTCGAAGGCCATGCTGAGCGCCCATAGATATCCATGCACAAGACTGCCAATCCGGATTTTCGCTTCAGGGTGGTCGATTGTCTGGATGTCCTCTTGTAGTCGCATAATCATTGGAAGGCCAGTTCTGGCACTGTTCACCCCCAACTTTTGGACTAGATTTGCGAGCAGAAGATGCAGTAGTAGAATATCTGGCTCCGAATCCATATATTGATGTGCGTTTTCGTAGATAGCAAGATGTAATAGCGTGAGGAAAGTCTTTTTCTGTCGCTTGGGAGACTTCTCTCTCTGAGACGCGTTGGACGCTGCTCTTCTCGCCATATTATTGCCCTTCTCATTCTCCTTCTCCTTCTCCTTCTTTTCTGCCCTTGAAGTTCGGCGGTCCTCTGCTACCCGCAGATTACCTTTTTTCAGCTCATGGTTGAGCCACGTAAGCAATGCATCAACGTAAGCTTTCCGCACTCTTCCGCCAGGATCCCGGAGAAGCCACTGTGTCCCTTCCCAAACCGACACTTCTACTTGACTGCGACTTACAGCGTTCGTGGAATCACCCGGCCTCCGGGCGTTGGCGACAGTCAGGATTTCCTTGACAGCTGCTAATGCAGTTAGTCTGGCATTTTCAAATGAGAAAAAGTTGTCCACATAAGCCGGCTTTTCGTGCAAGTTTGCAGAACTGGCTACCGCGTCGACGGCTGCATTTGGGTCTTCGATGGCTGCCGCTGCCGTTGGGACACCGGACAAAGGTGAAGGCTTCAGCCTCGACAACAGCGCTGAAAGCATATCGGAGATTTGGTCTGTGTAGTAGACATGGGTGGCAAGGCTTCCCATAGCTTTTTGCAGTGTAGCTAGCAACTCGACTCTAAAAGGCGAGGGTTCCTTCACCATCTCCATTACGACTCCGCCCGTCAAATTCCCAGAAGATGATGATTTGGTTGCAGGGTTCTTCAGCTCTGTTCCAGATCCTACGGCATCCGTCTGTTGATGGTGAGGGTGGATAGTTGAGCCATTTCCCCCAAGTTGAAGCAGGAGTAGGGTATGCGAGATTAGCCCGATCAAGACGTCCATAACACTGAGGCCTACGAAGTTGATGGGTGAGCTTAATAGATAGTCAATGATAGTTGCTAGCACAAGTTGCCTTTCCATGTCTTCTTCAACAATGGGACTGCGAATGAGTGCCTCCATAGCACTAACAAGAATGGTGTAGCGGTCCTGAACGGGAGCCCAACCACAAATCATTGCGAAGAGTGCCGTGGGCCAGCTTCCGGTATGTAAAGGCCGATTTTCGCGACTCGTAAAATGTTCATGCGGTTTAACACGGCTCCCGATAAATTCGAGTACTGCAGACGTAGCGAGTCGAAGTTGACTTCGGTTAAAGGCCGTGAAAATATGGCGTAAGGCTTGCAGCGCGACAACGCCAACGTCCTCCTCTGCCAGCTTGTCTGCGTCTTCTGTGGTCCCAGATGCGGCAGCCGGATCTCCTTCGACTGTTTCAACGGTCCGAACAGTGGATACGCTCTGCCTGCGCCGATATGCGATTTCCTTATCCAATTCCTCCTTTTCCTGCTCGCGGTTCTCGAGTCGTGTAAGATAATTCCCCTTTTCTGAATATATATTTAATAAAATAACAGGTATCATAACAGCTAACTGCCTTCCGGTCTCAGCCGCCAATGCGTCTGACGATGCTACCCCTTTTATCGCTTCCAGGCCAGCTTTTCGAAAACGTATTGCCACAGGCCAGCTAATGGGTGTTTTGGTATGTGATACAGCCTCCTTCGATGCAAATTCGGCATAAAGCCGCACTGTTTCCTCATATCGCCTGATGTAGTTCTGGTCTGCAGCTAGAGATGCCAGGTCTTGGTGTGCGCAGAATGTCTCGAATGTAGGGACAGACTCTTCAACCATGGTAATATCGTTGGACTGAAGAACGGTGCGAAGGATGCGCAGGACTGCGCCAGCGTATAAGGGGAGGTCGCGCGGACATTTTTCGATGAGCGCCTTGAGTATCTCAAGGGTGACCTGGACATTGCTGTGGAGAAAGATTGTTAGTTCAAACGTTTGACAGGTGCTCAAAGATAGCCATGCTCAGGACTAGTTCGAAATATGTATACCCTATCCGGCCCTTCCAGACATCACTAGTTGTGCGTTTGTCCAAAAAGTCACCAACTTTTTGAAGCTTGCTCCGTCGCGTGCTAGTATAATAGAGCAGGTAGCTCAGCTCGCTAGAGTTCGGCTTCACCTCCACAGCATTCTTCTGGAACTTGGGATAGCATTTCAGGACCAGAACCTGGTGCTTGGGTCGACATGCCTGGCGTGCAGCGTGCATCGAAGACGTTGGGACTGACTCAACGCGGATTGCGTGGGAACGGGGGATGACGGCTACGAGGGGGGGGATGAGGATGGTCTAGTGCGGCGGGACTCGAGCCCTAGTGGATGCTAGAGTGGTAAGGAAGCATGCGCTTCAATGTCCCTAAATAGTGGTAACGTGGTGAGCGGATTTATGGTGGCACAGATACAAATGTGGTCACTTTCAGTCGGCTGTCGGGACCTGACTTTGCCCTGTATTATCAACCCTGTCTGCGCCAAGAAACCGATGACGAACATCAAGGGAAACCACCAACCGGCCATCACCACTTGCCTAGTGCCTTCAGCACGATTAGACAATTCATATGTTTTGCCTAGATGGAAAAAACTATCTTGCGTCCCCTTCAGCTCCCTTTGGATGCTGCGGCACCCGCGCCCGCCTTTGGACCCGCTGATTTGAGCATGTGAAATTTAAAATACCCGAGGTGCTTTTGACTCGTCCTCTGATACACGTGGCCTGCAGGTACAAGTTACTAGGGATTCTGAGCGTCGCGAATTCTGCATCTTCTGACCACTAGATGAGGTTTCGACCTTGTGCTAAGGAACTTACGAGCATTAGAGGCACCATGGCATGTACACACAATTATAAGGACAGGCCGTGAAGAGCTAGGTAGAGGCAGCTAATCATTCCATCGTATCGGGCTCACACCTTCACCCAGTCAGCTTGTGGTAAGGCCCCTTACTGAAATCGTATAAGATTTCAGCTTCAAGCAATCTAGTGCCATATATCTCCCAAACTATCTCGATTTCTGACATATTGTGGAACTAAGATTCTTCTGTCAAATCTAACTGTTTTCGAAAGGCTTTTCTACCCAGCTCTAACATCTACACCGCTACGCATCTCTTCTTGGTTTTCTACGACTCTACTCTTTCTTTGCAACCGCCTTGTCGTGCGGCCCTTTATTACATCCTCACATATATGCTCTAGAGTCTTTTTCCTTTTTGGTCTCAAGCCAACGGACAGACCGAATGGAAGAAACGACACGAAGGGAATCTATACATACCAACACTCCTCTCTACCCAGCATCAAATCTAACGAACACCCAGCTTCCTCCCATTACCACACGTCCATATCACATTTCCCCGTCACTCTACTCCACCCTCCAACCCTCCACCTCATCGCCCCCGCCTCATCCCTCCTCCCCCCGCCCTAACACTACTCCTCCTAACCGCCCCGGCCCCCGCTCACTCCCTCACCTTCAACCCCTCCGGCCCCCCAGCCTCCCCCCTCTCCACCCCATCCCCCTCCTCCCACTCCGTCCCCCCCTCACTCGCACTGACACTCTCATCACCATAATTCCCGCCCACACTCTCCATCGTGAACGGGCTCGCCGTCGGCGCATCCAGCACCGCCAGCTCCTGCGGCGCAAAGTATCTGGGCAGCAGCCACGTGCGGACCGGCACGAGCAGCAAAATAATAATCGGGAACCCGATCGCGGCAATCGTCTGGGTGATGGCAAACGTCGCGCCGAACCCGACCAGCTCGAGCACGACGAACGCCCACACGGCGCGGCGCGGGATGCGCTTCAGCGGGTCCGACCCCGACGTCAGCGCCTCGTCGCGCGCCAGGAAGAGCAGCTTGAGTGTGATGCCGTTGGCCTCGAGGGCCTGCACGCCCATGACGAAGAAGAGGCCCGCGAGCACGGCTTGCGGGATCAAGTGCAGCACGATGAGCAGTGGGCCTGTCATCGTGCCGAGGGTTAACAGGCCCTGTGCGAGGTTCGAGACGCGCTGCTCCACGACGTGGTCGGTGATGCGGCGCGTGTGGCCCTTGTGCTCTTCGGCGGCGTCGGAGACGGTGCGGGTTGCGCAGAGCGCCGTGGTGTGGAAGGGTGCTTGCGGGATCAGGCCGTTTGGGAAGGGGATCCCGAGGAGGCCAGCTACGCCGGTGGTGAGGCCGAGGAGGAAGAGGTCCCAGTGGAAGCCGGCGGGTTTTCGGAGCGGATATTCGGTGCCTTGGGCTATAAGGGACGAGACTAGGTGGGGTTAGAGGGTGAAGGGAACGGGGATGGGGAAGGGCTTACCATTATGATCGAAGTAAAAGAGGATGGTAAGGAGAATAGCGAAAGGAATGGCGACGAAGACGTCGCCGACAGAGATGTCCCAGAAGTCGATGAACCAGCCGCGGTCGGTGGTTGGGAAGAACGCTTTACTCGTCGGGAGAGTTAGGAGGGCCACACCTCGCATTTTACCAAGGTGCACAAAGCCAGTGAAGAAGATGACGGTCAACGGGGTACCATAGTCTTCGATGAACTTCCTGATGTGCCGCTGAAATAGGCTACTGTGTCCAATAATGCCGCAGCCATACGCGACCATCAGGACGAGCAGCGAGATCATGATAGAAAGGTAAGCGGAGGTGTCGCCAGCTTGCCATTGGCGCGCCAGGACTTGGATGCCTTTTTGAAGGTAGATGAAAGCGACGTAGAAACCGAAGATATCGCAGGAGAAACGAGTCACATATTTGAGGCCATTACAGGCATTGGTAATGGCAAGAACCCAGTGCATGATCAAAGACCAGCTACACTAAATGTGAGCAGGTTTGAACCACGATTAATATTAAAATATACTTACATGCCAATCCACGCCATGAAGGCGAAATAGTTAATTCCGCGAGGAGTGATGATGTCGTAAACGGTGTAGTTAAACACAGTGATGGGACCTTAGTAGTATTAGATTGCGACTTGCATCCAATTCCACTTAATTTCGTGTCATCTTACCCGTGACACCCACTATTACAAGAGGTTGGGCTGCGGCGATGGCAAAAACCACGGCTCCGAGAACAGATGCCAGAAGGACTTCGTTAACGCCAAAGCTCATGTTTGTCTTAGAGAACATGTCTAGAGAAAAGGCGAGTGCTGGTAGAATGCTGGAATTTGGATTAGTTTTCCGCGAGCTCAACCACTGGTGCGCTCGCAGGGGCAAAAGGAAGCATCGACATCGTTCAGTCACCGATTTTTACGTAGAGGGTTCACCGAGAGGCGATGAAAGTAAGTGTACAGCATTTCAGTGATACATACTTCGCAAAATACATGTAAACGGTAGCCGGGACAACTCTATAATCCCAGGCGTCCTTCCAGTCGCTCCAATAGAATGGAGCTCTTCTCCTGACGTCATTGATCATTCCACGAAATAACTGTACTCTCCACCATTTTTTGATCTTCTTTGAACCACGAGTTTGCGCCGAGGATTGAGTATTTTCTCGACTAAGTCGTTCTTCGCGTTCGGCAGGGCGAGGTTTGGTGGGAATGAAAGGTACACGCGACTGCCATGGCTTCTTCGATTTCTTGGACGAGGTCGGTAAAGGCATCGAGATGCCATGATGTTGAGTCGGAACAGTTATTGTCTCTGATGCTGGCATTGCGAAAAGAGATGAATGATATGAGCTGATTGAGGGCTCAAGGTTAGGGTCTTGCGTGTGGACAGAGACTACGAGACAATTCCAGTTGTTATAGAAAGACGAAGCCTGTAATGGAAATTGGAGATTTCTACTCTAGATAGAGGTTGACTGGGTCTGGAGGAGAAGAGACATCTTTGATTATTTGCAGGACGCGAGGCCCACCCAATTTAGTCGTGGCCACGCGAAAATGTCGCAAAACCCTGTCCACATACAAATTTGTATGAGAGCTCAGTTTTTATACCACAACTAAATCATAATTATAAAATGAGGCGCTATAAATATATATACAAATCTGAGGTATTTTAGCTTGTACTACTGCGTCTAAAGGCCCTTTCTATCTTTGTACTAGTGTATTTAATCTAGTATACTAGTGTCAGATACTCACACTATAATATACTTTACTTAATCCCTCACACCTTATGGTCTAGGAGCGATCGACGGAGCCCAGCTATCTGGCTCTGGTTTAATATCTTTGAGATGATGGTTGATAGGTAAGTTCGTCCACAAGTATAAATAACCAATATCAACAAGTGTTTGATTTTACTTTAAGTTAACCATAAGGGTTCTATCTAAGTGAGAGAATATATTCTTAAATATAATTCCAACTCTATATAGATGAAAACCTCCGTGACGTATCGAACTTACTTAGATTAGTCCCTCAGCGCTCAATCCTATTGGCTCGTTTGCTAGAGGAATAAGACCTGATCCTACTAGCGTCCTTTAAAGTACACCGCTCCCTATCCTTCCTAATCTTGAGTTCTACGTAACGTAGTTAACGGGGTTTTGACCGCTACCTGGGTTATAACCGATTTAAAAATCAACATTCGCCAAGATGCTGATTTGGTGGTAAATAACTAGTAAAAGTTATTATCCCTTAGCACGATGAAATGGGTCCTACGGTTATCGATAAGGGCCAGCCAATAGAATTAATAGGATCAAGGCTCCACGACCATACGCGTACTTTCGACCCTGGTGTTCGCGCACAGACCACCTTATCGTAGGGTCCTATCGTACTAAGGAATAAGTCATCGCATCGTTAGTGTCAGGTGACGAAGTCACCTCGCCTATATATATTGTTCCGCATAGCCGTGACTGGTATCTTACCAGTCACTCGCTTACCTTTTAGGGTTTGTGCCGTGGCTGGGTAGTGCGGAGCCTGTCACCTTACAGTTAGTAAAAAGTCTTAAAGCTATAAATATATATAGTCTAAAAGCTTAGGCTATATCTTGCATAATGCTATATTTTATATAGTTTTCCTTACTAAAATATACCCTTTTCTACTACTTATAACTTTAACGTATTCGGTAAGTAAGCTGGCCACGCAAGTAAGCTGGCCACCTTAAAACCCCACTAAAAATTAGAAAATTCATACCTTAATATCTTAACAACCACTTAATAATAAATTCTAATAATTTAGATTTGGACTTTTATATACGCTTTATAGCTTCTATTAAAGTTGCATAGTAATTAGTTCAGTGGTTTTTAAAATATAGCAATTTGGCTTTATTTTAGCCCCCAAATTATAATATTTTAAAAACCACTAAATAAGTTACTATGCAACTTTAATAGAAGCTATAATGCGCATATAAAAGTCCAAATTTAAATTATTAAAATTTATTATTAAGTGGTTGTTAAGATATTAAAGTATGAATTTCTAATTTTTGGTGGGGTTTTGAGGTGGCCAGCTTACTTACGTGGCTAGGTTACTTACCGAATACGTTATAGCCTTTAATAAATTGTTATAAAATTTAAAATATTACTTATTTAATACTAAAACCATAATTTAATATGAAAATATTATAATATATTATAAAATATATATACTTAAAATTAAGTTAAAAAAAGTACATTTTAATAAAACTTAAAATTATTAATAGAATTATTAATAAAGCCATTATATAGCTATATTTATTATATATATATATATTTATTATATAGGTAAGTTTTTCAATATATATGTAACCAGCTTATATATATAATTAGCTTATATATAGTACTAAAAACCATTTAAAAATAGTATTTTTAAAATACTTATAACTTAGCTATTATAATAACTATTAATATAAAAGTTTAAATATAGCATATTATATAATAAGTAAAACTTTTTGCAAAATTAAAGTTAAAAAATATTATTATTTATTATATAAAATAAAAAGACTTACTTTTATCTATAGTAAAAATTTATAATTATTATATTAGTTATAAGTTAAATCTAAAATAGCTAGGCCCGTTCCGTATATATAAAAGTTAACCTTATAAAGAATAGTACTTAATTAAGGGTCTTAATAGTACGCTATTCCGTAATTAAACTCTAAAAAATAGATTAAAGAAGTTCTATTAACAATAAATATCTAAGGTCTGTTAAAAAGACTAGCTTAACTAATTAGGCAGAACTATACTATAAAAGATAATAGCAAAGCCAGAATCTAAAGAGGATATTATATAAAATCCACCAATATCGCAACGCTATATAGTTTAAGAAGTGCGCGTTCTAAAAAGGTTATTTAATAGAACTAAGTATAAAACGTATAACTAGGGTGTTAGCGACTTAGTCAATCAAGGCATAAGCACAGCAAGAAGGACGTATGCAAGCCTGTATAATTGGATTGTCTATAAATAAGGATCTAAAGCTAGGAAAAGGAAAAGAGAAGAAGGGTAGCGCCTCTCGAGGTTTTATACAATTGTCTGGTTACGTGACTATAACTGTCTAAAATAGTAAGAAACTGTCTAAAACAGTAAGAAACTATCTGCAACTGTCCGCCATAATTTACTGCTATAATCCACCGTTTTC
>Ga0307507_10006014_pt1 | contig 19135 bp, 3 predicted proteins | sample 7_EM_MG_FD_207223 | JGI IMG/M metagenome (GOLD analysis project Ga0307507, IMG submission 207223) | Populus trichocarpa ectomycorrhiza microbial communities from riparian zone in the Pacific Northwest, United States - 7_EM | ecosystem: Host-associated > Plants > Roots > Unclassified | place... | reverse complement strand
CTCTAATATTATAAAGTATATTAAGACACGCCTAAATAAACTATGGAGGGACCCTAGGGTGCCTTATAGGAGAAGAAACCAACAACCTTAAAGTAGGGAAGATATATTAGGAAAACAGGTAGAGAAAGTAGAAAAAAAATAGTACGGTACTAGGGCCCAGGCCTATATAAAGAAGGAAGGGAGACGTATAAAAAGCTAGTAAAGATAATAACAAGGGAGAGAAAGGAGCCAAAGTAGAGTATAAAAGAGTACTGGAAAACCATCTACTGCAATATAATACTAGTTGGACCAACGCTGGAGAGACAAATAGGAGTTAAAGGTATAGAGGTAGACTTAAGCAAGGGGAACCCAAGCCGTAGTATAGGTAATACTATAGGGGGTAAATACCTAAGGGCTCTAAGAGGGCCTAACAAAGGCAGAAAATATAATAGTAACACTCTTAAGAATAGGAATAATAGGACTAAAAGATTAGCTTTACTAGGTAGGTATCCTAGTAGATAGCCTAAGGTGCAAATATAGCTGGCCAAGACAGACACTAAAATATATAATACTGTTATGCCCCTTATACACCAGCTAAGAAGCAATACTCTTAGCAGCTGGTATAGAAAACTATAATATACTACTCTTAACACAGAAAGGCCTTAAGGCGGCTACCTAGTGGCTTATTAGCTAAAATATACTAGACCAGTTCTAGGTTACAAAGGAAATAGCAATAAAAGGTAAAGGGGCGAGTAATAGGCGCCCCCTAATAACTCTATAGGAGTAGAGTACAGTGTATAATACTAGCGCGTCTATAGGTTTGTTACGGCAGCAGTGGTTCCTAAGGAGGTTAAAAAGTAAGGTAGTAGAGCACCACTAGTAACTTATAGGCGACTTATAAGCAAGCCCTAAAAGGCGGGGAGACGGATTATAGGGTTTTCTCAAATAAAGTTTTCTTCCTATATATATATAAGGAGTAGTCCGCGTGGGCCCAATAGGGATCTGAATCGGACGTTAAGCAATAAATAATATATATATATCGCTCCAATTTAGTACTATACCATCTTAGTTTATTATTGTATTTTACACCATTAAGTATCTTTAATATTAACCTGTCCTATAATCTAATCGATCTTTAGATTATATTCCTATAACTAAGGCATTTCTAGTATCGCCTTATCCTTCCCTAATAGTAGGATATTAAAAGACATCTTAACTAGTCTCCCTTTAATAGTTAACTAAATAGGTCCTATTTTAAGATTAATAATACCTCCTCTATAGGCTATTAGATCTCCTAAAATTATTATTAATAGGTATAAGTATTCCTTCTGTCTATATAGTAACCCTACTCTTTTAACTACTACTAGTAATATATGGTTTCTTATTACTCCACTATTTACTAGCGCTTTAAACTTTTAACCTTATCAACTAACTTTTAAATTTAGGTATTGTTTTATAATTTCTTTAAAGATCTAAGGCTCTACCACTAGCTCCCTCTAGTTCTATAGGCCTTTGCTTTTCCCAACTGTTAACTATTAGACTTTAACTATATTTAGTCATTTTACGGCTAATACTTAGTTCGTTTCCTATCCTTAATATACTATAAATAAGTGTTCTCTAGGTACTCCCACCACTATTATCCATTTAGGTACTCTTCTATAAGGAATCTTTCTAATTAAAGTATTAAGTCCCCTAGTTCTTAAACTTCTACTAGATGCCAACTATATATATACTTAGCATTTCTATACCGCCTTTTATCTATTATCTAATACATTCTAGTTAGATACTTGTAATATTTATTCTTAGGTATCCTATATATATTACATATATTATCTACGCATATAATCCACGCTAATGTATAATATACTAGGTATTTTAGGTTAACTTATAGCTTATCTTTACTCTTAAGTTTAAACCTCTTTTATATTAATCTAAACGTCGCTATATTATTTGCTGGTACTAATATCTATATTATTTTTCTCTAGTCTACGGCTTATTCCTCTAGGTTCTTTAATATTATAATTAATGCTCTCTTAATATAGCTTATCTGTCTTTCTATTATAGCTTAATTTAGTATAACCTTCTTATCTAACTATATACAGAAATCTTCCCACTTATTATTTTCGCGCCGCTAGTACCACTTTTAGTATAGCTCTGTAAGTATATATAATCTATCTATAAAAAAGTATTTTTTTACTACTGCCTTATTATAACCTTTGGTGTGTTATTCTATAAACCTAGTTAAAATCCCTAAATCCTCTTCTTACTCTAAGTTATTTAACTACTTAGCTTTTAGCGTTCCTACCCTTAGCCTATTTATGATTTTTTGTATAGGTACTCTATCCTTAGTATATCCTAGTATAGCTAATCTTTAGTCTAGCTTCTATTCTTGCCATATAATAATTTGTTATCTAAACTTATTTATACTTTCTTTTAGTTTTCTTCTTTTAAAAGGATTTTTAAAGTCGTCTTGCTTCTTAATTGCTATATTAACTTTTTAACCTTTAGGCTAAATACTACGTTTACCTAGAATCGCTATAGACCTTATTTATTCTTTAAAATCTTAGCTCCCTAGGAACTGTCATCCTATGCTTATTTATATGTCTTTAAACTAAGCTTCTGCCCTTTCCTATTAGGTTTCATCCGTTATAGGTTCTTAGGTATATCTTATCTTACTTTAAGAATCTTAAGTATCTCTTATCTCGTCTTAAAAATCTTAAGCCTATGGCCTTTTGCCTTTACTAAGTAGTAAGCTAGTACTATCAGTTGTCTACTTGCTTAATTATCTTTAGATATTGCCCCTTCCATCTTATAAAGTGATGGATGCCGTATCTAACGGTATTATAATACCCATTACTAAACCGCGTTCTATAGTGGTCTTAGTCTCTACTTTTATTGCGTTATTAAGGTTTAAGCGCTCCTAGCTAGCCTCTTTATCTTCCTTATTGCTATTAATTAATAAATACTCCAACTCCATTATTATAGTTACTAATCTTTATCTATATGTTACTGTAATATCTTAATCTAGCTTATAGAGTTAATCTTATTTTTCTTCTAACTCTTTAGTTCCTTTAAGTTCTCTTAACTTTAGCTCCTATAGCTAATAGCTTGCGTTATACTTAGCGTCCTTATAAATTTAGTATGCGTTATTATAACAAAACGCGAAGTGTTTAATTGAACACTCCTTAGTCCCACGTAATATCCCTATATCTATATTATTGTACTCTAACAACCTAGTGCCTTTTATTGCGTGGTTGTTCTAACCACCTTTATAGTTTTTGGCAAAATAACCCTACTTTCCGTAATTTATATAAGCTCCTTTTTTAAACCATTTTTCTTATTATAGAGTCCGCCTAAACGTCTTCTACTACTAAGATCCCTGGTTTGGCCTTTACTTCTTAGTCCTATAATTACTTAATCCTTAACCTCTAGGTTTTTATAGTTTCTTATTCTATCTTTTAGATTCTTTAGTGCCGCTTAAGTCTATTAGCTTTGGCCTACTATTCTATAGTTTATAACTCTATATCTATTGTTGCGTATTTTACGCCTTATATAACTATAGAACTCTATCTTGCCCTTTTTTAGCTTGTTTCCTTTAATAGATCCTATTATTAATCTTAATTAACTAATCTATTAACTCTTTTAGAGTTTCCGCATCTTCTATTAAGATAATCACGTCCTAGACTTTAGCCTTAAGTCCCTATTTATACTATACTATAAGCGCCTTATTATTCTACTTAACCTGCGTTGCGAGTGTCTAAAACTATATTATATACTTAATTATTAAAGTGCGTTATACTAGGTTCTAAAGCTTTCGTTCCGCTATAGTTATTACTTTTAGGTTGCTAAATATCTATATTAACCTTTCCGTGAACCCATTCTAGTTAGTAAATATATACCGTACTTCCTAATTAGTAGTTGTTATTCTGTTTATTTGGATTTTAGTAAGATAAGGTTTAAACTATTTAAGTACTCTTCCTATTAAGAACAATCCTACGTACGCCACTTAGTCTATAGGTATTACCAACTTTACTCCTTCTTATATGACCTTAAAGTATATTTGCGTAAGAAATCCTTTAAGCTTTAATCTTTCTCCTAAGAATCGTTTAATAGACGGTAGCTTAACCTTTACTGCTTTAATCCTATTAAGTTTTTCTTTAAGTATGCAGTTGTTGTTTATTATTTAATTAACCATTTCCTGTAACTAACTTACCGTAACTAGCTACGAATCTATATTCCTTATACTAGTGTCTTCTCCTAACCCTAAGGTCATTGCTGCCGTAGATAGCGTTGTAACTGGTGCTTTTAGTGGCATATTATTTAACTTTATTAATACTGTAACTAGGTAGTAAATATATAACAAAGCCTTATAGGAAATATCATAGTGGACTTATTATTGGGCTAGGTTATATAGGTAAATAGGAAGTTAATAATATAATAAATAAATAATAACTGGTAGAGTGATTGCCTAATAGATTAACTCTAATTATATTCTAAGATTTACTATAAGGAAAGGAACTATCTAGGTAGGGACTATAGTTCCTTAAATACACATCTATACTCCTAAGAAAGTTATTACTCTGTCTACTCTGTCTAGTCTATCTACTCTGTTATAGATTATATAGATTATATAGATTATATCCCGTGACTTCGCTTACTATTCCTCGTTATATAGCTCTACTGGTTCCATTCTAGACCGTGTCCTTATTAACCAACTAGCTTCCTCCAACTCCTCTCCAAGTAGTTGTAATATTGTACTTAAAGCGTCCGTAACAATTATAAATAAGGAAATATATTTAAGGTATTTACTTATTTACATTTTTATAAAAGCGCAGTGCGTTAATTTGCTATATATTAAGGGTTTACTATTAAAGCCTTATAGGCCTTATAGCTTATTAAGTTTCTTTAAATTTAAGTATTAAGTTTTCGCATAGTTTATATTAATAAAGCCTATACTAGTGGCTCCGCTATCTATTAGGATTTATACTTCCGTCTATTTTCTAAGTATTTGAATTTTACTAAGTATATTAAGGGAGTTATATTATATATTAGCGCTAAAAGGGCCTAGACACTTATGCTCTTCCACCTTTTATCCTAAGGCGCGACTTAGCCTTAGAATAATTTGTTTTCTAAGTTAACTAAGGGCGAGGTACTTTATAGCGTCTAAGTATAATTTAAAGAGTAGGTATAATTTAAGAATTAGGAGGAACTATAGCGGATCTTTTTAAAAGGGCAAGTTTGGTAATACCTTTAAATATATCCTTTTTTACCGCATCTAAAGAATTCTCTATTAGTAGCTTAGGTTTTTTATTTATTGGTTCCCAAGGGTATATATAATTAAGTAACGTTAAGGTCTATAGGGTTGTATATAGGGTTTTTAGATTTTAGAGAAGAATTGCGCTTTAGGGTATATAATAGTTTTATAGAGTTTTAAACGTAAGGTATAATTAGCTTTAGAGAACGAGTTTATTTATTATATTAAAGGTCCTTATTAATTTATTAATATATTATAGCAAATTTAAATAGGTTTTTTTAGCAGTTTTTTACCTACTAACTAGGCTCTAATCTTATCTAAAATAGCTTATTAAAGAGTAGTAACTCTAGCGGCTTTATTCTAATTTAACTTCCTAATAAGACCTAAAAATTCCGAAAAGAAGCTAGTGAAGTTTTAATTCCATTATTATAGGTTTTTAAGTTTAGTAACAGCTATATATTTATGGCTAGCGTTATTATATATTCGTTCTAATAGAGAAATAAAGATTTTTAAATTAATAAAAGTACTATTATAGAAGAATAGATCTATAGTTTATACAGCGTCCTTACTTAAATAAGATATTCTATAGCTAACCTTACTAGCTTTAATAGGGTATTAATTATAGTTCATTAAGAGTTTAAGACAGAGCTTAGTTACAAAGGGATATAGGTTATTTTAGTTTCTATTAAATATTAAAGAATTAAGAAGCTTTTTAGATTTTGTAATAGATACTAGGTTTATTATATATATAGGTTAAGCTACTATTACTAGTTTAGTATTCGCATTTAACAGGCCAGGTTTAGATTCTGTTATTTTAACCTTATTTATAGGCGTTGTTATTAGGGTCTATAACGTAAATGCCTTAATATTACAAAGTTCTTCGCGGAGTGCTTCCATTAATTGCTAATACTAGGCTTCTAGTACAGCCTACTACTAAGCCAAGGCGTCCATAAAGGACTATTGCATTATAGTTAACTATTCCCTAACTAGGGATATAATACTTATAGTTATTAAAGGGGATTTAGGTTCGTTTGCCATTTTAATAGTAATTATTTTACTATAATATAATATAAAAGCGTGAAAAGATTTTAGGGAAGATTTAAAGGAATAATATAAATTCTATCTAAATTTAAGGGTATATAGCTCCTATAGAGTATAAGATATTATATAAAGAGGAGAAAGGAATATAGGAAGCTTATAACTAAATATTTAAGGGTCTTAGTAGTAGATGTATAGGTATAAGCGCACGCGGGTTTTAACAGGTTTCGACCAAATTCCATTATATTAGTAGAATTTAGTGGAATTTGATTAAGTTGGCGGAATTTAGCAGAATTTAATTAACTTAGCAGAATTTGGCAGAATTTAATTAAAGCATTAGAATTTATCTGTTAAGTGTTTTACTAAGATATTCCTACTATAACTGGGCTAGTCCCGTTACATCTAGATATAGTAAAAATAGTAAGTAAGCTATTAGAATTCTTATAAAATCCGTTACTAATATATAACGCAGCTATTATAAGGGCAATTACCTATCTCTATTAAACAAAGACCCTTATAATTAAGTACTTAAAGAAGAATATAATAAACTAAATCTTTGCAAGGGTAAGCGATGTATTATTTAGAGATAGTTTAGTTAGTAGAAACAGCATAGAAGGTTATCTATTTATCTTATTTAGAGGACTAATTAACTAGCAATTAACTAAGTAAAAATTAGTAATAAAATTAAGCATGGAGGCAGAGCTTCTAACTTTATCGCATATAGCTATTAAGTTAATTTAATAGCAATAATTCTTTAAGGAAGTTGTATTTAATACTAATAAGAAGTAAGTAATATATTGTAACAATATATAGACAATCTAACTTTTAATAAAAAGCGATGCTAAGCCTAACACTAAGCTCTAACACGTTAATATCTATTACTACTAGCTCTACTAGGAAGTTTATAAAGAAAGGATTAATATTAAATAGGTCCCTACTACGGATATAATAGTAGACGGCTTAATAAAGGCTCTGTCTTATTAAAAGCATAAGACGTTTATTTAATAATTAAACCTTATTAATATTAAGGATCTAATTTAATTTAATTTAGATAATATTTAGGCAAGGTAACTCTATAAGGGATTTCTTAAACTTAATACTAAATTAATATTATAACTTTTTATAGCAGCCTAGAAGGCTCTATACAGCTAGGGGGGTATATTAAACTAAATTGTATTTCCTTATTACTATCTTAATACTAGCTTTAAGTCTAGAACCCTATATCTTAATACCTCACTCCTTACCTTATATATCTTATTAAATGTCTTATTAGATATCTAAATACCTATTTTAATTGCCGAATAACGACTACGTCGTCATTCTATTTACAATTTATTTATTACCTATCTAGTATATATATAGAGGCTCTAAAGCCCTCTTTAATAGACAGAGTTCTTATACCTTATTGTCCGGTCAACAATTCCCCTAATTTAAATCTAATTAAGAACGTCTAGAGGCTGTTAAAGGGGAGGATATAACGCCGGTTCCCTATAATAAAAAAGGAAGTACGGCAGTACGCTAAAGAGAAATAGGAGAAGCTTAAGCCTAAAGAATTTAAAAAGTATATAGGCAATATAAGGGAGCGCTGCCTTGCTGTAATTGACGCAGATAAAGGCCTAATAAAATATTAGTTACTGTCGGTATCACTTCCGGTAATATGTAATGCTATTGCAATAGTATAGGATGGTAACTGATTTTGATTAATGCTTATTAATTCTCCTATTCTATAAATAGAATTTGGTGGATTTCCTAAGCTCGCTTAGCTTACGTAATCGCGTACAACTGCATTGCGAAACCTTGTTTAGACACTAGGGGTATTTAGTTTTTGGTAGTGCTTAAGCACGCCTCCTACCAAATTCTGCCAAGTTCTACCAGGTCCCATTAAGTTCTGCTGAATTCTGCCATGTTCTACTAAATTCTATTAAGTTCTACCAAATTCTGCTATATTCCACTTAGATTCTGCCGAATCCTACTAGGTAGTTAAAGTAACTAATTACAATTTTTTATCCCTGGGATGGAAAATCGCTATTAGCTTGCTTGCCACTAGCGCCTTGGCTACTAGCTTAACATTTTCACTCTCTATTCCTACCTTTCTGTTTTCTTCTTTCTTTACCCACTCGGTAACCTATAGCTTAATTATATTTATATTAATTAGGTCCTTTAGCGCCTGGTAAGGTTTAGATTTTATTATAGCGTCTATAGGATTACTGCCTACGTTAATCTATTTAATCTCTGCTATCTCTCTTCTCTTATATAATTGTTGTAAACATATTAGGTTAACCATAAGTTGTTTCTCTTATATTATCCTAAGTTTAACTAAGCAGTTATATAGAGATTTTAAATCGGTATAAAGGATAAGCGGTAGTTATTTAAGTTATAGGATCTTTTTAATAGTTGCTTTAATTATAGCTCCGGTATTAAACCCGTGGGCTATTCTATATAATTTAGATGCTAAGACACTTTATATAACTTGCTTGCATTTAATAGATAACTAGTAAAGGATATTAGCCTTATTATTTTTATTTGTGAGTATAATAACAAAGCCAATTTAGGATAAGAGGTTGTAGTTATTAGCAAAGGATAAGTCTATAAAGATTATTAATTTAAGGATGTCTTTATTAGTATTAAGTTATATAAAACGGAGCCCTCTTAAGGGGTTATTAATCTGCCACTATAGCCGCTTATTAAGCTGCTTCGCGTATTCCTTCTTTAGATTAATAACTTGTGCTATAAATAAGAGGTTAAAGGCAGCTTCTAGTTAACAGATTATGGCAATATAGGCTCCTTTTGCTCTTTAAGCAATATACTAGTCCTTTAGTATAACTGCTTTGCGGACTTCCCCTCTAGAGCTAGTTAGGTCTATAGCCTTTATAGTAACTAACTTTAGGTTCTGGCATTAACGTTCTTAAGTAAGGGCTATTAAATCCTTGTCTTGCTTAATATGGCCTCCATTAAACTTAATTAGGGTATTTAGCATAAGCTTCTCTCTCCCCCCCACTAGAAACTTTGCCTCCTAAAGTCTAACTTCTTTAGCCTCCGTAAAGGTTTTATTAGTAAGGAATAGTATATTATTAGTCTATAATCCTATAATTCTGAAGCTGTTGCTATTTATATATAATAAGCAGGGGTTATATGTTAATTAGTTTATCTATAGCTTATTAAGGTAGTAATAGTGGTATATATTAAACTAATAGTTGCCAGCTTCCGGGACGCCGTAGAGTGGTTTAATAACTCTTAAAATTAATCTATCCTTTAGTCCGAGTTCTGGTAGCAGGCGTATAAAAAAGTCTCTATTTAGGTGGGTACTAGACTATACGTAAGCTTATAAGATATTATATAGGTATAAAGAAGCTAGTCTTTTTTTGTTTCCTTATAGGATTGCTATAAGTGCTAGGATAATTCTCTAGCTAATATGTTAAATGGTTAGTGATTATATTAAGACCAGATCTTTGCTATAGTTATTATAGGCTTATATAACTAGTCTAGACTTCTTAAAGGCCTTGTCTATTCCGGCATTCTTAATCTTATTAATAAACTGGAAGTTAAAGATTCTAACTCCTTCCAGGACGTCTGCTGTATTAATAAACTTAAAGACGCCTTTCTTAAGTAAACCATTTATCTCCTTGCGTTAAGACTTTATAAATAATGGTGAGGTACACTTAAAGGTTATAGTGTTAGGTTTTGTTAGGCTGTTGTTAATAAATATTAATACATTTGCGATGTTTTGCTGGGACTTTGTTAGTGATTATTGTATCCATTTTAATCTTTAGGGGGGTGTACTAGCTGCCAGTTCCTTAGTTGGTTTCTTAGTTAGTTTCTTAGTTAGTTTTTCCTCTAGTTCCTTATTAGGTTCTTCTGGTTTAGGTTATAGGTATAGCTTTACTACTATGGTCCTAAAATTAGTAGGTCTACTAGGGAGCTATACCTTATATATTTCTCTGTTAATTCTAAGCAATTTAAATAGGCTAGTCTATCTATCACTCTGTCTAGTATTGCCTTTGCGCTATATGAGTACTTCTGAGTTAAGGGGGAGGTTATGGATTATAGTGACAGATGGACCGTTTTGTTGGTTTAGTGTATTATTAACTTACTTCTTTACCCTAATCCTTACAATCTCCTCTATTGCCTTCTTTATAGCTTCCGCTTGCTATATAATAGAGGGTGCTAGTAGGTTAAGTTTACCTATTTAAGGGTAGGTACTAAAGATAAGTAGTATTGGGACTAGGCCGTCTGGGCCAGCTATATTATTAGCAGCTTTTACTACCATTTATAAAGCTAGTTCTTTAGTTATTCCTAAGTCCTATAGTTCCTCTATAATTATCTAATATGCTTAGTATAGTGTTAGATAAGCTCTTTTTACCATTCTAATAGACTAATAAGCTTCTACTAGGACGCTCTTAGTTAATATAGCTATTGCTATAGCGTGCTATTGAAACTCCTTGCTTATAAAGTTCTTCCTAGTATTATAGGTAATGTAGTTAGGTGGTCTAATATAGGTGTTAATCTAGCATAGTTATAGGATATCCTATGTATGTTTTACGAAGATATTGCGTAGCTATCTTACGGCTTAAAATCTAGTAGCTTTATTAATAACGTAGAGAATAGGGTTTCTATTAATATATATAATATTAATAAAGATAGAATGGTTAAAATTGGAGTCTTGGTCTTCTTATAATATAAACTTAAACTATCTAGGAGATTTTCTGTATTTCTAGCAGTAAGAACAGTACTTAGTGAGATAGTTAATAACCTACTTATTAATATTATCGTGGCCAGAGTATTTTAATAATTTATACAGCTTGTCTGCCAATAGGTATCTAAAGCAATGGTAGAGTTAGCAGAGTTTGGTAGTGGTTAGGTAGTAAGGGTTTTAATTAAATAAGTAGGTTATAAATAACTGTAGTAACTCTTCCTATAATAAGAAGGGGTAACTAAATTAGCAAACTACTGGCACTAATTTTGTTGGGGTAACTAGGACGTTCTTAAGGTTATTATAGTAGACCTTTAGTACGTCTATATCTGCAAGATATAGTAGGAAAGGTGTGTTGGCCTTTATAATATAGAACTTAACATTGCTAACTAGTGTATTAACTATAACGGAGCTAATAGAAAAGGTAGAACCAATGCCAAACTAGACGTTAATAGCGCCAGCCTTTAAAGTATCAATAATAGTATTATGGGTCTTCCTGTATGCAAGGTATTGTCTATAGCCAGCTATTAATCTCTTTAAGGCTCCTATGTTAATTATTACTCTATAGAACTTATTAGAGGTATATTAGCTAGTAGCAACATAGGCAAATAGGTCTGAGTCGTTATAGTAAGCAATTAGATTGGTGCCGGTAATTGTATAGGTAAAGGATTGGTCCGCTAAGTTAGTTACAGTATTAATAGCTCCTTTATGCTGTATTATTCCGAAAGAGGTAAGGAATAATTTAGTCTATTCCTAAGTTAGAGATGGTAGTAGTAACTTAATATTAATTATAAGAGCTTCTATTACGTTATTAGTAGATTCTAAGTTAAGTTTATTATTATAATCTGTTCCCTTATACTTAGTAATATATTGCTTAGCGTGCCTATTAAAGCGGCGGTTAAGTCTGTCTTTAAACTTCTTCCTTAATTTGTTATATTCTTCTTTTAAATGTTTAGATAACTAGCAGCCTTCCTTATAATAAACGAAGCAGCGCTTCTTTAATAATGCATATTGGTTAGATAAAGATGGTTATGTTCTATAAGGTAATTAGGGGTATTATCTATGGTAGCGGCGGTTAGTAAAGAGGGTTCTTACTATTTAACTTTTTAAATATTGTGATAGAGGATTATAAGTCGTTAATTAGACTAGTTAGGCTGTTAGAAGGTTTAAAGCGGGCATATTAGTACGCTAATAACTCTTAGTAGGCGTTAATAAGCTTATTATAAAGGAACTTATCTATATATAAATCTAGGTTAAGGCCATGCTAGAGGTGTCTTAGTTCTTTAATAACTATAGGTAGTCTAAGGTTGACTTTCTAGCATTCTCGCTCTTGCCTATTATAGACTTTAGAGTTGTCGCGTTCCACCGCCCTAGTATACTATATCTGTACTTAGGTCCCTTAAAGTAGTTATATATAGCGTTACATATTTGGTTAAATAAAAGGGTTAGGGTGACGTTTTTAAGGTTAGTGTAGTAGTGGTTAAGTGCTAGACCACGTAGTATTGTAGGGTAGGCTTTAACCTTAGCTTCTTAGGGTATATTAGCTCTGCTACAGAGGTTATAGAAGATGGTAAGTTTGAAGTTAAAGTTGTTATCTTCTCCGCTATACTTATTGTCTTCTATGTATATCTTTACGAGGTTTGTTAGCTCCTTGCTAAAACTCTAGGTTTAACTCTATCCCCTAGGTAGTTCTAGTTATAAGGTTAAGTTAATATAGTTAGGCTCCTGTTATAGGGGTAGTATAGGGGTAGGTTAGGGTGTAGTAGGTGGTATCGTAAGTAGGGTAGGGTTTATGGTTGGTGAGATTAAGATTAGGGTTTTGATGGTGCTGGTACTGGCGAAGTTGTTCTTAAGAAGGTAGTTAATTCGTCCTAAGGTAAACTTTCCTCTAGTTACTATATACTCCTTAATCTTAGGCTTAGTCTATTCTATAAGGTCTTCTTCTTATAAGGTGTTAAATAGTAATTTAGGGACTATAGCATTTCTATACTTTTTTATCTATACACTATTGGTCTGTAGAAATGTTCGGAGCTTTTAGATACCAATTTAGTTGCAATCCTTAAAGATTTATATTATAAAGTTTTAGAAATCTTCCTTATAGACCTCTTATGGTTTATCGTCCTTAAGGTTATACGCTTCATATTCTAGGATCTTAAACTGTTAGGAATTAGGCAAGCGGTCGTCACGTAACGCCGCGGCACTAGCGTGGCGAGGAGTCTTAAGCTCCTCGCCCTTCCTTATTCTAAACATAAGAAGCTTTTAACCAATATTACTGTAACCTACTCAAGTAGTTGTTATTGGTGAGTCACCCTGTATAACCAACACTGATTAGTGGTTGAATACATAGTCAACCATAGAGCAGCTAGGTTTTCAAACAGAAGAGACAGTCTCGTATAGGGGTGCCATATGCGCTTATATGGAATGGATCCTAGCAATACTATGCTACCTTAGACTTGCGGAAAACTAGTAATAGAAGTGTCACTGAGTACTAGGAGATACCAAGTTATATCTATTACGCAGAACAACCACATTTACAAAGATTTAGTCGAGTACTTTAGGTCAGAAGTGTTACTAAACCTAGGGTCCTAAGTCAACGTCTAAAACGCGTTAAATAATATCTTAAATTGCCTACCTCTTAATAGCAAACCTACAAGATTCTATAAAACCAAAAACCCTACCTACCTTTAACCTATTATGGCGTTAACCTACCCAAAGAAGTACGAGGAAGACATTAACCTAAAGATATAAAACAAAGACATTAATCCTATAAACGCCGAGCAAAAGGACCTAAACGGATTCTTATTATACCATATAGTACACTATACAGACAGCGAATACAACGATACTATGCTATGGTATTGCATAAAGGAGGACTTTGTTGGATGGACAAAGGAAATATAGGCTCTTACGAACAAGCTTATTGTATAAGACTTCCGTAACTTCCTTTGGGAGAATGGAGTATTTATCCCTATGGATGGAAGCGTTATTAAAGATAATATTTAGGAGCAAGTTATTAACGCAAAAGAAGAGCACGAATAGACTCTATAAGAGATTAAGCACTAACTACGTACTATAAAGAAGCTTAACTTATAATGGAATCCAAATAATATACTAATAGAAACACGTTCAAATTCTATTACTCTAGGCACGAGTTCTTATGTTCTATATCTATTACTTCTATTATCTTCAGCTCCCTAGAATCCACTAATTTAACCCACAACTTTAACTACTAAATAAGAGCAAGCACAAGATCCCCTTGCTTTGCGATTTAATAACCTTCAAACTCTATTATAGCAAGATTAGGTATTACGCCGTGTTCCATTAAGATCTATATCTTTACTGCAGCCTATAAAGCAATCCCCACCTTAATCTCTAATGCAATTTTAACGTGGCCTAATACCGCTTAGAGGCACCTTAAAAATGCTTACAGAGCTTATAAAGCTCTATTTGGACCAGGAAAAGAGGTTTGGCGGGGAACTATATAATATCCTTAATTTAAAGCTGTGTATCTTCTATAACTGTTGTTAGAAGGTTATACTGGAACCTAACCAATATTATAACGCCTATTCTATTATGCTTAAGGGCCGCGCTAGTACCTTCTATTATGATCATTTAGTAGGAAAAGGATATAATTTCAACCAAATAATATATAAGACAAGATGCTACTTTAAAACAGAGGAGAATAAGCAGTAGTATATATTAGAGTAGAGAGAGACTACCTTTCTAAGGATTATTATAACAAACCCAGATGTCTCTTAACTTAATTATCTCTAAAAGCTCTTTAATTGACTTTAGATAATTTAGCATGGTTTATCCAAATTATATTAAGAGGACTTTAGCCTATGCGATTAAATTATTAGCGTATACTAAGGTATTAAAGAATATAACCTTACTCTCTTTAATCCTGCAAATACTTATAAAGGAGTGTGTACTCAATTAAGATCCTCTATTAGCACCACTCTGCGCTCTTAAAAAGTATAGCAATTTAATACCTAACCCTAACCTACTCTAATCAACCCAGCCGACTAATATAATTACAACTGGACCGACCAAATATATAGTGGCCGTGGTAGGGGATACGGCAGAGGGTATAATTAACGTCAACTATAAGGCAATCATGGAGGTTTATTTTAGAGCAATTGTTAGAAGAAGTGCTATATTTATAAGAAGCCAAATTACTAGTTAACTAGGCACCCCCTTAATAAACAAAAGGAGGCATATAATAAGTTTCGCTAGAGCGTATAAAACATTAGAAACTAAGAGGTTACTATAGCCTACTTCTAAAGCTTCCTAGTTTAATATAAAGGCGAAGAAGATCTTAAGGGTAAGGTTAATAAGGCCAAATAGCTCCTTATAGATATGGAAATTAAGGACTACTCTCCCGACCAATACTTTACTAAGTATAGTAAGGTAAATGGTATATAAACCGTTGCTGTCCTTAATAACCAATCTACACTTTATTCTGTTATAAAGTTAGATATCTTTAATAAGCTAAAGGAAAGTTCCGTGTTCTCCTTTAATAATAGATACTTGGCGAACGTCTTCTATAGTATTATACCAGATACTAGAGCCGTAGGAGTATCTATAATAGGAGAACCTTAAGTTTAAGCTTTTTAGTAGCTTAATAGCTCTGTTTAGATTAACTAATTAACGGTAGGCCAACATATAATCCGCTTTAGTAAGGGTACTGCAATCTCTTTTAGCACAATTAAGGTCCAAACCCTATTAAGATATATTACTTTTTATATTATTCCTATAAACACCCTGTTTCTATTCTGCATCTAAGATATAGATAAGTTAGGCGTTAAGCTAAATAACCTTAAGAATATGCTTGTTTAGGGAGATAATTAGGTACCCATTGTACGCAAGTAGGGTTACCCTTAGTTGCTCCTTTAATAGCCAGAAAGGAGTATTACTTAAAGCTATTTAACTAAGTTGGAGTTATATTAACTACACCGTTGCTTTAGTCACCTATTAGTTTATAGATTGCTTAGGGTTCTTTAGTAAGTAGGTTATAAAGTTAAGGCTAAAACAATTAAGCATCTTATAAAGTACTACTATTACTACTAAATAAACCAGAAGTCCCCTAGCCAATTTAAGTTTACCCTTAAAGATAACTACGACTTTAACTTCTATATTATTATTAATATTATATATTTTAGCGGCAAGCTAGTACTCTAAGTTGTTAACCTCTTAACTTCCTTCTAAGCCGTATATTTTCTAAAGGATATATTAGCTAGGAACGCATAGGATACTCTTTAATTATACTAGATTAATATCTACCTAGGACCCCCTAATTAAGTTATTTATAATATAGAAAGGAACTTCTTATCTATAAAGTTTTAGCAATAGGCAAAGGTAATAAAAATTAAGGTTAAGGAAGTCCCTATTAAGGCATATAATAGTATTAGAAAAGTAGAACAATATTACACGCCATTATAATAAGTATATAAGATTATTTCTTCGGAACTAGAGGGCGCTAGTAAAGAGCTTATTTTATAGATAGCTATTAAGGCTGTTAATAATTCCGCTAGCCTAGATAGGCTTATACCTATATTACTAGTCTTTGGCGCCTACCCTTAAATAACTAATAATTTTCCACTATCCCTATCCGTTACGCAACGAGTGGAGGCTATTTATAAAGTAATAAAAGAGGTGCGATGTCTCTACGCTACGCGCCAGGTTAACAATATACTAGGAATAAGAAATGGCCTAAATACCTTAACTATGCTTAATCTGCCACTCCAATCTAAGGTACGCGTATGGTGTAAAAGGAAGGATAGTTAGGCCTATATAAACTTATTATAATTAATAGTTAGACTTGTACTTTTTAGATACCCTTTAGACCTACTTAATTCTAATTAACTGTTGTTAAGCCCTATTATAGAAACAATAGTTCTGAGCCTTTATAGAATGCCCTAGAGGATACCCTAGAGGAGAACTATAATTAATATACTCTAGAAGACAACTATGATCCTAATGCAATTATAGTAAATATGCCGCAACTATAACGCGGTAGAGGTTGCCTAAAGGGATTATAAAATTGCTAACACCTTATCGATTTTAAAGAGCAATTTATTACTGCTATTAAGAGTAGAGATAAGTTATTAATGGCCTTTATAATAGCTAAAGAGAAGGCTGACTTTAAGCTCGCAAAATAGCTCTAAAAGGAAGGCTATATTATAACTCTAGGAGCTTCTTTCTAAGCATTTAATAAGTAGGAGATTGACGGTCTTATTATAAGAGGAGTTTTTAAATTTAAGAAGTATAACCCTATTAAGTTTAATAGAGTTCGCATCTTTAAGTTAAGAATAGTTAACGAGATTAAGGGTAAAGCTACTAACACCCTATTTAAGAAGTTAAGACTGGTTATTTAAGGTTATAATAATAACGGTAAGAAAGTGATTTTTATGCAATCCCCTATAATTTAATGAGCTAGTTAGTGAGTTATTGTTGCGCTAGCTCCCTCCTTAATAAAGAATAGAATAGCGGTTTATTTATAAGATATTACTTAGGCCTATACCTAATTAGAGACACGCCTTTAGCGCTTAATACTAGCATACCTTCTAGAGTAAATTCGCTACTAATATCCCAAAGATATAATTATGGTTGTACTTAAGCCATTATATGGAATTGCAGAGGTAGGAACTTATTGGTAGGCTACTTATAGTAAGTACTATAAAGAGAAGCTCTTAATAACTACTTCTATATTTAATCCCTGCTTCCTTATTATAACTATAGGAACTCCGTTTAGAATCATTGGCATATAAACTAATAATATAATTATTTTAGGAGACGACCAATTCTTAGCTCTTAAAGAAGATAAGCTAATAAAGGCAAATCTTATAGTAAAGCCAAAGGAAAAGCTTAATTTAACCATACTATTACTTTTTAATAGATGCATCCTCTCCCTAAACAAGGATTCCATTGCTTTGCGCTAGAAGGGCTAAGGCAAGAAGATTGACGTTATTAACGTTAATTCTCTAAAGTAAGGATATATAGAGCAACGCGCTTGTGGAGCTTATATTGCTTCTATCTATTAACCTAAGGCTTTATTTAATCTCTCTGTTGCTGCCTAATACTAGGAACTAACTAAGGATAACGTTCTTACCCTAAATAAGCGTCTTTACTGGCAAATAAATTATCTCGATTGGGGACTACTCTATATGCCTATTAACCTTCCTACTACTAAGCTCTTTGTATTTGTTAATGGATTGTTTATAAATAATAAAGATTTTAGCTCCTAGCTAGGATATAAGATTATTATTATAAATAAATCTACTAGAGAGAATGACTTTATAATCTACGGTAACCTTATCTATTAGAGCTTAACTAAGAGTAAGCGTATTACTTAAAGCGTTCTAGTATTAGAGATATATGGAATGGTTAGCGGAGTTAATATAGTAATTGCAATTGGAACTACCCTTAAGATAATTATAGATTGGCTCAAACTCCTTGCTATTCCTATAATTATATATACTGACTTATACTCCCTCTATAAGTGTTTAGTTAAGCTTGGTACCACAAAGGAGAAGTGTCTTATAATTAATATTATAGCACTTTAGTAATCCTATAAGTGTTAAGAACTCTTTAAGATCTGTTGGATTAATGGCTAAGATAACTTAGTAGATGTAATAATAAAGGCAAACCTAAATAAGGCACTAGAGACGTTCGTTAACACAAATACTCTACATATACGAGTTAAAGGTTGGGTTAAAAGGGAGTAGGAAATATAGCAATTTAAGAGCAGCCAATTAGGATTTTCTATGCCCAGTATAGAAAATCGCTATTAGCTCGCTTATAATTAGCGCCTTGGCGGCCCTAACACGATATCCACCTGCGACTCTAAGTAAGAAAGCACCACGTGCTAAGAGGCAAAATTTAGGACAGCGAGACTTATATTATAGTAGCAATAGTAAGTAAGGACATCGGCAAAATATGGTACCCTTTCAATGGCCTCAATGGTTGGTGGTTGACGCAATTGGCGCGCAGTTGAGGTCATTTGGCAACTCGACCGACTAGCCTATGTCGTGTTTTTTTGACACGCAGCCTGCGCGCAACCTGCCAGTAATCTGCACATTTGGCAACCATAATTATATTTACCTCTTTTATACTAATAACATATTTTAAATAAATAAAAGCTACTTTAAAGCTATTTATAAGGCTAGCAAAAT
>Ga0307507_10006013_pt1 | contig 19138 bp, 20 predicted proteins | sample 7_EM_MG_FD_207223 | JGI IMG/M metagenome (GOLD analysis project Ga0307507, IMG submission 207223) | Populus trichocarpa ectomycorrhiza microbial communities from riparian zone in the Pacific Northwest, United States - 7_EM | ecosystem: Host-associated > Plants > Roots > Unclassified | place... | reverse complement strand
GGCGACGCGGGCCCGAACACCGGTGGCATGGGCGCCTACGCGCCGCTGCCGTGGGCGGAAGACGGCCTGGTCGACGAGGTCCTCGAGACGATCATCCAGCCGGTGGTCGACGAGCTGGTCGCGCGGGACGCCTCCTTCTCCGGCCTGCTCTACGCCGGGCTCGCGCTGACCTCGGACGGCCCGCAGGTCATCGAGTTCAACTGCCGCTTCGGCGACCCCGAGACCCAGGTCGTGCTGGCGCTGCTGCGCTCGCCGATCGCCGGGCTCATGTACGCGACCGCCACCGGCACGCTCGCCGGGCACCCGCCGCTGGAATGGGCGAGCGGTGCCGCGGTGACCGTCGTGATCGCCGCCGACGGCTACCCGGGCAAGCCGCGCACCGGCGACGTCATCACCGGTGGCGAGATCGAAGGCGTGCTGCACGCCGGGACCCGCCGTCGCGACGACGGCGCCGTGGTCTCCTCCGGCGGCCGGGTGCTGTCGGTCGTGGGCACCGGCAAGTCGCTCAAGTCGGCGCGCAAGCACGCGTACGAGGCGGTCGAAAAGGTGCATCTCGCGGGCTCGCACCACCGCACCGACATCGCGCTGCGCGCGGCCAACGGCGAGGTCAGCGCACCCCCGGCGAACCAGAACGCCTGATTTCGGCGGATCAGGGGAACCATCGTGCCCCCGTCTTCGTCCAAACTTAGGCTGCTGCCACATCCGCGTTGGTAGCCTCGATGGTGCTCGGGCGGTCACTGTCCGTATCACGTCAGGGGAGCGCATGTCAGGACCCACACACGACATCACCACGGCCGTCCCGGTGGCGCCCGGCCTCGCCGACGTCATGGTGGACCCGGACAAGGTCCTCGACGTCGCGAAGCTGGTCGAGGACCAGGTGAGTGCGCTGGAGGACCAGCTGCTCACCCGGCTCGCCGAGCTGCGCGTCGACGCGCCGTCGGCCGACGTGATCAGCACGAAGGCGGCCGAGGCGTGGAACTCGGTGATCGCGGACGGCGACAAGTCCTACGCCGCGCAGGTCCGCGCCTATGTGGCCGGGCTGCACGACCTGGTCGGCCAGCTGCGGACCGCGGCCAAGGACTACAAGATCAGCGACGAGGAGAAGGCGGCGGTGTTCGGTGACCGCGGCAAGCACGGTGCGTAACCGGAGGTTGCGCGTCACCGGCGGAGTGCTCGCCACGGCCGCGCTCGCGGGCTGTTCGGCGAACACCGATGGCACGCCGTACCCGGTCGAGACGGCGATGACCGCGGCTTCGGGCAGCGCGAAGGCCGCCCAGCTCCCGGCACGCCCGGCCGAGCTGCCGTTGTCCGGCGTCGACCCCTGCGAACTGATGGCCCAGGTCCAGCTCGACGAGTTGAAGATCACCAGCGTCCCGCGCGCGGCCGCGAACCCGCAGGACGGCCCGACCTGTGTGTTCGACGCGGACAAGACGCCGCCGTTCCACGCCTACCACGTGCGCGCGGTGCCGGCCGACCTCCAGGAGTGGGTCACCGGAAAGCGGCGCAAGACCAGCATGACCACCGAACCGAAGACGATCGGCGGCTACCCGGCGCTCACGAACTACCGCGCGGCGGGCACGCCGTCCGACTGCGAGACGCTCGTCGGCGTCGCGAACGGCCAGACGCTGGCGGTGCAGACCTTCGCCGTCACAGGAGGCCAGTTCACCCAGGCACAGCTGTGCGACATGTCGGCCCGCGCGGCGGACATGTCGCTGCAGACCTTGAAAGCACGCAACTAGGGAGGGCGCGTGGACTTCTCCGAATTCGCGGGCGGCATCCAGAACCACCGTTTCGACGGCTGGACCGACACCGCGATCGCCGAGCAGATCACCCGGATCATCAACGGCGACGGCACCGGCAGCATCGGCACCGCCGTCGACGCGCTGAAGGCCGTCGCGATCGCGCTGGCGCAGACCGACCAGACCCTGCGCGACGAGATGCAGAAGCTCGGCGTCGAATGGCAGAGCACGGCCGGCGGCGCCGCGGGACAGGTGATGACCCAGCAGGCCGGGTTCTCCCAGGACGCCAACGTCAAGGTGACGCACGCCGCCGAGATGGTCTTCGCGCAGGGCGAGGCGTTCAACCGGACCAAGTACAAGCTCCCCGACGCCGAAACCGTCCGCAAGGGCGCCGGCGGCTACACGGTCACCGACGGGCTGCTGAGCCTGATCGGTTTCGAGACCGACCACGCCAAGCAGGTCGCGGCCGCGGACGAGGCGCGCGGCCAGGCCGTGCAGGCGCTCAACGACTACGCCCAGGAGAGCGGCACCAACCTGCTGTCCACCCAGACCCTCTCCGACCCGGAGAAGCTGAAGGTGTCGACCGGGAGCGGGACCGGCGCGGTGGACCTCGCTGGCGCCGCCGTCGCGGTGACGCCGGACGGCGGCGTGCGACCGGCCTCGGACCACGTCCGCTCGCAGCACGTCGACCCGCCGGTGGCACAGCCGATCGTGCACAAGACGACCCACGTGGACCCGCCGACGCCGGTCTACGGCGTCCCGGCGCCCGCGCCTTCGAAGCAGACCGGGGTGGCCCCGCCGAGCCACAACACCGCGCCCGCTTCGACGTCGCCGGCCGGCGTCAAGCCGCAGCCGACGCCACCCGGCGGCTGGATGAACCCGCCCGTCCGCGGGCCGGTCACCGCCGGGCCGGGCCCGTTCGCGCCGGGGCAGTTCGGCGGGAATCCGGCCGACGGCTTCGTCCCGCCGGGTGCGCCGGGCGGCCAGACCGGCTCGACGTCCACCCAGCCGATCAAGTCGCTCGGCGGAGGTTCTTCGCCGGGCGGCGTCGGTGTCGACGGCGCGGTCGGCAGCGGCGGCACGCGAGGCGCCGACGGCCTGCTGGCGAAGGGCCGCACGGTCGGCGCCGGTCCGCAGTCGCCGTTGCAGCCGGGCTCGTTCACCGGCGAACGCAACTTCGCGATGAAGCCGGGTGCCAGCCCCGGCGAGCTGGGCGCGGGCGCGGCGGCGGTGGGCGCGGGCGCGGCCGGTGGCGCGCTCAGCGGCGAGAAGGACCGCCAGCGGCGGACGCCGTCGGGGCAGAAGGGCCCGGTGCGGCCGCTGCCGGTCGGCGAGCTACCCGAGGAAGAGGCTGCCGCGCTGCGGAAGTCCGAGCAGATCAGCCCGAAGCAGTCGCGCGGCGAGACCAAGTTCCTGTCCGAGGCGGCGCCGCCGGAGACCGACGCCGAGCACGTCCGCCGCTACGGCGTCGACGACAAGGACCTGTTCGCCGACCAGCGGATGGTCTCGAACGACGTGATCGGCGACGAAGCCCGGGATGTGCACTGACCGTGCGAGGTGACAACGGCAGCCTTGTGCTGTCCGCGCTGGAGTTCGACGTGCTCTGGGAAAGCTCCGGCCTGCCCCGGCGGCACGTCGCCCTCGAGGTCCCGAGCCCCGGCACGACCCGTGAGGAGCGGGCGGAGCTGGTCGAGCAGGCTTGGAAATCGCTGGCGGAGAGGCGTCTGGCGCGGGGCTACCGGGCGTCCGGCGAGCTGACCGACATGCTCCACCTGCTGGCCCGCCCGCAGGTCGGGGTGGACATCTGGGTCTGGGCCGAGCGCGAGATCCGCGGCCGCGCGGTGAGCCTGCGCGGCCAGGCGCTGCTCGCGGTGGTCGACGCGGGCGAGGTCTGGCTCATCCCGGCGACCGAGGACGGTCTGGCGGAGGCGGCCGTCTCGGTCACCGGCGAGCTCGGCCCCGGCATCGGCCAGACGGTCAGCGTCCCGCACGAGACGCTGGTCGCCGCCGACGCCTCGGCCCGAGGCGATGCGAAATCCCTGGTCACGGCGTTGGAGGACCGGGGCGTGTCGCTGTGGGAAGCCCAGGAGCTGTCGGGAATGTTGCTGGGCCAGGAGGCCCGCGGCCAGTTCGGAGCGGAACGCACGGGCCGCGACGGCGTCGTCCACCGCGCGGGCCGGGTGGTGGCGTTCTACGACACCGACGCGGGCCGCTACCTGTTCCAGCTCGGCAAGGGCGCGGACCGCCGCGACTGGGCGACCGTGACCCCGGCGGACAACGCGCTGCTGGTGGAGCGAATCCGGGAGCTCGTCGCCGAGGCCTGAGTCGGGTGGAACTTGGCGGAGATCCGCACACGGGGTGCAGCCGAAGTCTTACAGTATGCGCGGGAACCGTCCGCGGCGTGACGACGTCTGAACGGGCGGAACAGAGTTTTCCGAAGGGGATGACGAACCGTGCCTGTCTACGACCCGGACTCGATGGCCATCGCGGCCTCCCAGGTGGAGAAGCTCAAGGACGAGTTCGAGAAGTCCAAGGGCAAGGTCACCGGCATGGACCACGAAAAGGAAAGCCCTTTCGGCGGCATGACCGGAGCCAAGGACGCGCACAGCGCGGTGGGTCAGTTCAAGCAGGGCGTGCACAGCCAGTTCGATGCCGCGGGCAAGCACATGGACGCGCTGGCCGTGGCCATGCGCAAGGCGGCCGGCCTGATCGTGGAAGCCGATGAGGTCGCGAAGAGCGACGTCACGATCCACGAAGACAGGTGAGCGGCGGTAAGGCCGGGGTGGCCGGGAAACAGGGGGCGTGACAGTGGGCTTGAACGGGAACGGCGCCGGCACGCCGGACAACTGGGCCGCCTTCATGCAGAAGGTCGACCAGGTCGAAAAGGTGAACCTGGAGGCCATTCACGCGGCCGCGGAACAGTTCCGTGAAGCGGCCAAGAACACGGGCGACCACACTGCGGCTCTCCGCTCCTCGACCGAAGCGCTCAATGGTGGCGTGTGGGCGGGCGCGGCGGCCGACTCGTTCTTCAAGTACGTCCGGTCGGTGCGGGACGCCGGGACCAAGGTCCAGGAGCACCTCGACGAGGTCGCCACCGATCTCGGCAACCTGCAGAACAGCCTCGCCGACATCAAGGGGCGGGTGAAGGACAAGCAGGGCGCGGCGGAGACCGCGGTCAACAGCCGCAACGACCAGGCGCAGCGCGAGATGGACGCGGCCACCGCGGCCGCGAAGAAGGCGTCGGAAGAGGACAAACCGGCGCCCAGCCCCAGCCGGGCGGACATCCTCGCCAAGGCGAAGACCGACATCCACACGATCACCGCGGGTTTCGACGGGGACGTGGCCGGCCTGCAGAGCCAGGCGGACACGATGATCCAGCAGTCGCAGCAGCTGATGTCGAAGCAGATCGAGGGTGGCTACGACAAGGTCCCGCTGCCGGGTGGCGGAGGTTCGACGCCGCAGAGCACCGGCGGGATCCACAGCAACGGTTCCTCCCACGGCGGGGGTGGCGGCGGAGGCGGTGGCGGTGGTGGGGGCGGCGGCCTCGGGCCGAGCGGAGGCCCGCCCTCTTCGCCTCCTCCGGGTAATGTCCAGCAGTGGATCCAGGAAGCGATCAAAGCGCTGCAGGCGGCCGGGGTTCCGGTCACCGACGCGGATATCCCGAATATCTGGGCAATTATTCAACACGAATCCGGCGGTAATCCCAACGCGATAAATAATTGGGACTCGAATGCCGCGGCTGGTCATCCTTCAAAGGGTTTGATGCAGTGTATTGACTCGACCTTCAATTCGCACAAACTGCCCGGACACGACAATATCTACAATCCGGTCGACAACATCATCGCCGGGGTCAAGTATTCGGTCGACCGCTACGGCGGCCTCGGGAACGTGCCGGGCATCAAGGCGATGGCGCACGGCGGCGCCTACCGCGGTTACTGATCTTAAAGGCCGTGAATGGCACATTCACGGCCTTTAAGGCCCTCAATGTGCCATTCACGGCGTTCCGGGCAGAGGTGGCGCCGACTAGTGCGAATACGTCGTACGCGCACTGTTCATATATGGTATGCCGAGGTAAGCTGGAGTCGGCCAACGTCCTGATCGCCGACGAGCGCTAGCGCGAGCAAGGGTGCACCAGTGCAGTAGGAGGACCGGTATGGAACGGCCGGACCCGCCGTATCGCCGGGTCGTCACCGAGATCCGCCGCCGGATTTCGACGGGTGAGCTGCCGCCCGGTGCGCGGGTGCCCTCGACCCGGCAGATCACGCGCGACTGGGGGGTCGCGATGGCGACCGCGACCAAGGTGCTCGCCGCCTTGCGCGACGACGGTGTGGTGACCACTTGCCCGGGCGTCGGCAGCGTCGTGGCGGCCGCGCCGAGCCGTCCCGCGAAACGCCGGGAAGTGCCCGAACCGGAGCTTTCGCGCGAGCGGATCGTCAAAGCCGCGGTGGGGATCGCCGACGCCGAGGGGCTCGGTTCGCTGTCCATGCGGCGGATCGCGTCGGAGCTCGGCGTCGCCACCATGGCGCTTTACCGGCACATCGACACGAAGGACGAGCTCGTCCTGGAGATGGCGGACGCCGTGCTCGGCGAGGTCGGACTCCCGACCGTGCCGCCGGAGGGCTGGCGCGCCCAGTTCGAGCTGATGGCCGGGCTGCAGTGGGCGCTGTTCCGGCGTCACCCCTGGCTCGCGCCGGCGCTGTCGGTGACGCGGCCGCCGCCGAACCTGGACTGGGTGACCCGGGCCCTCGATGGCCACGGGCTCACCACCTCGACGGTCCTGTACACGCACGTGACGCTTTTCAACTACGTCCGAGCCACCGCGCTCAGCTTCGAAGGGGACGCCGAGGGCCGCTATCCGTCACCGGGCGCCGTGGTCACCCACGGCGAGGTCGACGTCGACGAGCTCTTCGGCTTCGGCCTCCAGCGGCTGCTCGACGGCTTCGCGGTGCTGATCTCCAGGACCGCCGGCCACCAGGGCTAGCCTGGCCGCATGGTCGATATCGGTGCCTTCGGCGGGCCGGCTCTGCGCGCCGGTGTCCCTCCCTTCCACGTCATGGACGTCCTGTCCGCGGCGCAGGCCCGGCAGCGCAGCCACGGCGACCTGATCCTGCTGGCGGCCGGTCAGCCGTCCTCGCCCGCGCCCGCCCCGGTGCTGGCCGCGGCCGAGAAGGCGTTGCGTGAGCACCACCTCGGCTACACCGAGCAGCTCGGCATCCTCCCGCTGCGCGAGGCCGTCGCCGGCCACTACACCCGCAAGTACGGCATCGATGTCAGCCCGCACGACGTCGTGATGACGACGGGGTCGTCCGGCGGCTTTCTGCTGGCGTTCCTCAGCGCCTTCGACCCCGGCGCCCGCGTCGCCATGGCCCGGCCCGGCTACCCCGCCTACCGCAACCTGCTGTCCGTGCTCGGCTGCGAGGTGGTCGAGTTCGGGGTCGGCCCGGAGACGAACTTCCAGCCGACGGTCGCGCTGCTGGACGAGCTCGGCCCGCTCGACGGCCTTATCGTGGCGAGCCCGAGCAACCCGACCGGCACCGTGCTGCCGCCCGGCGAGCTCGCCGCCATCACCGGCTGGTGCGCGTCCCACGGTGTCCAGCTGATCAGCGACGAGATCTATCACGGCATCTCCTACGTCGGCGAGCTCGACTGCGCGTGGCAGTACGGCCGCGAGCCGATGGTGCTCGGCAGTTTTTCGAAGTACTTCGCGATGACCGGCTGGCGGCTCGGCTGGATGCTGGTGCCGTCGCGGCTGCACCGCGCGGTCGACGTCCTGACCGGCAACTTCACCATCTGCCCGCCCGCAATGGCGCAGTACGCCGCCGTCGCCGCCTTCACGCCGGAGTCGTACGCCGAGGCCGATTCGCACGTCGAGCACTACCGCGTCAACCGCGACCGGCTCTTCGCCGGCCTGCGCGGCATCGGGCTCGACAAGCTCGCGCCCGCCGATGGCGCTTTCTACGCGTACGCGGACGTCAGCGCGTACACGTCCGACAGTCTGAGCTGGTGCCAGCGCCTGCTCGCCGAGACCGGCGTGGCGATCACGCCCGGCGTGGACTTCGATCCGGTCGACGGCGGCAAGTACGTCCGCTTCTCGTTCGCGGGCGCCACCGCCGACCTCGACGAAGGGGTCCGCCGTCTGGGTGCCTGGCTAGGCTCTTTCGAAGGGTCGTGAATGACGCGTTCAGGGCGCTCAGCGTCGTGAACGCGTCATTCACGACCTTGCCCCCGAGATCGGATGGGGCGGGGACGCGCCACCTGCGACAGCCCAGCGCGTGCGGCGCATGCCAGCGTCCCGAACGCGTCGTTCGGGACGTTCGGAAGCCTTCGCGGGCGCCACCGCCGACCTCGACGAAGGGGTCCGCAGCCTGGGTGCCTGGCTCAGGGGGGAACCCTGATTTGTCCCTGAACGTTCTTCAGGACGAGGGAGTTTCGCAGCTGGAGCTGGCACGCTTGAGTGAGGCGGCCCGGTGGGGCGCCGGGAACGTATCGGAGGAGCAATGTTCTGGAAGATCGTCGGCGGCCTGATCGTCGCCTGGATTGCCTTCATGGTGCTGGGCGCCGTGATCGGGTTCGTCTTCAAGGCGATCCTGTGGATCGCGGTCATCGGCGGCGTGCTGTTCCTGGGCACCGCGGCCTACAGCGCGATCAGCGGCCGCAAGGACAACAAGCGCATCAACCGGTACTGAGCAGCGCCTCAGGGGATCCGCGCGACGCCGCAGAGGGACGTCCAGTTCACGGTCGTCAGCGGTGTCAGGCGCGGCCCGTCCGGCCACCATTGATGGGGGTAGGTCAGCCCGGGCTCGATCAGCTCCAAGCCGTCGAAGAACGACGCGATCTCCTCGCGCGGGCGGTAGAGCGTGTCGAGCCCGGTGTCGCCGAACCGCTTTTCCAGTGACGTCGCGACGTCGGCCGCTTCGGAGCCGTCGGACGGGTTGAACTGGTGCAGCAGGACCAGGTACGAGCCGGGGGCCATCGCCTCCGTGTAGGCCTTCACGACCTGCTGTGCCTGCGCGAGGTCCGGGATGTGGTGGATGATCGCGCACATGATGAGCCCGACCGGGCGGCTGAAGTCGAGGTACTGCGTGACGGCCTCGTCGGACAGCGTTTCGGCGGGTTTCAGCAGGTCATTGCCCGCGATGTGGGTGAAGTCGTTCTCCGCGAGCAGGGCCCGGCCGTGCGCCTGCACCACCGGGTCGTGGTCGACGTAGACGACCTGCGCCTCGGGGTTGTACTTCTGCGCCACCTGGTGGGTGTTCTCCACGGTCGGGAAACCCGAGCCCAGGTCGAGGAACTGGTCGATCTCGAGCCGCTCGGTCAGATAGCGGACCGAGCGGACCAGCCACTGCCGGACCTCCCGCGCCATCACCTGGGATTCGGGCGCGATCTCGAGGATCTGCCGCAGCACGGCGCGGTCGACCTCGTAGTGGTCCTGGCCGCCCATCAGCGCATCGAAGACCCTCGCGATGCTCGGCTGGTCGAAATCGACGTGGGCCAGAGCCGGCGGTTCGGGTGTCGACATGGTTACCTACCGGGGAAGTCGGCGTCGGACCCATCCACCTTAGAACATCGCGCTCACCGGGTGTAGGCGGATATGCGATGAGGGTGAGTTTCAGTCCAGTGCCGCCCGTGCCGCTTCGGCGCCGTGCCACACGTGCGCCTTGATTCCCAACGCCCTTGCACCGTCCACATTGGACTGACGGTCGTCGAAGAACAGGCAGTCCGCCGGCGCGGCGCCGAGCCGGTCGAGCAGGATCCGGTAGATCTCGGGCTCCGGTTTCGCGCAGCCGAGCTCGGCGGAGAACAGCGCCACGCGGAAATGGCGCATCCAGTCCTGCTCGCGGGCCCACCGGGAGAACGAAACGGGCGCGTTGGACAGCAGCGCGAGCGCCGCGCCCGCTTCGGAAAGCGCTTCGAGAAGCTCCTTCGACGACGGTTCCAGGTGTCCCCAGCCCTCGACGTCGATGGCCGTCAGCTCCTCGGACCGGGCTTCGTCGACCGGCACGCCGACGCGGTCACCCACCGCGCGCCAGTACTCGAAGTCGCCGCACCCGGCGTCCAATGGCGGCCGTAACTCCCAGTACGCGCTCTCGAACTCGGCGAGCTGCGCGCCCAGCGTGGCGGCGAGTTTCGGCAGGGCGACGGTCCGCTTGCTCAGCACCTCGCCGTAGTCGAACACGATCCAGTTCACGATATTTCCCCCTGTTTCAGGCGACGCCGGTCTTGATCCGGCTGAGTGCTTCGTCGACGTCTGTCGGCGAAAGGTCACGATGGGTGACGAAGCGGACCTTGCCCGCCATCGGCAGCGCGCGGATCCCGAGCGAGTCGAGCCAGGCCAGCGCGGTGGGCAGGTCCGGCACTCCGGCCAGCACGATGTTGGTGTCCGGCTCGTCGACGCGCCAGCCGTGCTCGCGCAGGCCAGCGGCGAGCCGCTGCGCGTTCTCGTGACTCTCCGCGAGTGCCGGGATACGGTCCAGCGCGACCAGGCAGGCCGCCGCCAGGATGCCGCCCTGCCGGACGCCGCCGCCGAGCATCTGCCGCATCCGCCGCGCGCGCTCGATGAACGTCGCATTGCCCGCGACCACCGAACCGACCGGCGCGCCGAGGCCCTTGCTGAAGCAGGCGGACACGCTGTCGACGCCGACCGTCAGCGCCGCCGGCGGCACCTCCAGCGCGACGGCCGCGTGCCAGAGCCGCGCACCGTCGAGATGCACGGCCAGCCCGGCCTCCTTGGCGACGCCCAGCAGCCGCGCGTGCTCGTCGGGCGGGGTCACCGCGCCGCCCGCGGCGTTGTGGGTGTTCTCCAGGCACAGCAGCGACGTCTTGAGCGTGAAGTACGGCCCGGGCTGTCCGATCGCGCGGGACAGCGCCTCCGGCGAGGGACGTCCCGGCCCGCCGTCGTGCTCCAGCGGGTCGGGCATGCCGCCGGCCAGCCACGCCGCGGAGCCGAGCTCGTTGACCAGCACGTGCGCGCCGCGCGGGGCCAGGAACCGGTCACCGCGGGACAGGTGCAGGTTGAGCGCGACGACGTTCGCCATCGTGCCGCTGGGCACCCACAGCGCGGCGGGCATGCCGAGCACGCGGGCCGCGCGTTCCTCGAGCTTCGCGACCGTCGGGTCGTGGTCGAGGACGTTGTCGCCGACCTCCGCCTCGGCCATCGCCTTGCGCATGGCCGCGTCCGGGCGGGTGACGGTGTCGGAGCGGAAGTCCAGGGCCTGCGGCGTGAAGGTCACAACCCGATCACATCACATCCGTGGACCGGGGATCAACGTGTGCCGGTTCGCGGGGCCATGCAACCTTGGACGCCCCTGGTTCCGTCCCTTGACCGGACACAACGGAGAGTGGAGCACCCCAGCGCGTGGACCAGCGCGACGAGCAGGAGTTCGCGGAGTACTTCGCCGCAAGGCGAGACGCCGTGCGCCGGACCGCGTACATGCTCTGCGGCGACTGGCATCGGGCGGACGACCTCGCGCAGACGGCGTTCGTCGCGCTGCACCGGAGGTGGAAGAAGATCAGGGATCGCGCGGCGACCGACGCGTATGTGCGCAAGACGCTGGTCCGGGCCTCGATCGACGAGTCGCGGCGGCCGTGGCGGCGCGAATGGCAGTCCGAAACGCTGCCCGAGCCCGTGAACGACGCGCCGGGCATCGACGAGCTGGTCGCGACCAGGCAGGACCTGCGTGAGGCGCTCGTGCAGGTGCCGCCGAAGCAGCGCGCCGTGCTGGTCCTGCGGTACTTCGAGGGCCTGGACGTCGCCGCGACGGCGCAGCTGCTGGGCTGCAGTGAGGGAAACGTGAAGAGCCAGACCGCCCGCGGGCTGGCGAACCTGAAGCAGGTCATGGAAAGGGAGGTGGAGACCAATGGATGAGCAGGAGCTGAAGTCGTTGTTCTCCGCCGTCCCCGGTGACGCACCGCCGCCGACGTTCAGCGCGTCCGACGTCGTCACCGAGTCGAAGCGCCAGACCGTGCGGCGGCGCAACCGCATCGCCGTCGGCGGGAGCGCGGCGATCCTGGCCCTGGCCGGGTTCGGGGTGTTCGGCGTGCTCTCCGGGCTCGATCTCGACCTGGGCCCGAAGGGGACTTCGTCGAACGACGCCGCGATCGCGCAGGCCGGCCCCGGTGCCGGGCAACCCCAGCCGAGTTCGGAACGTCCTCTTGTCGAGGGGGGTTCACCGAACTTCGCGACCCCGCCGCCCCAGCAGGGGGGCAGCGGGACCGCGAAGACCGGCCCTGCGGCCGAAGGCGCCTTCGGGTGCGAAAAGGTGGACGGGGAGCTCGCCACAGCCCTCGCTGGCGAGCTCCCCGCCCACGTCACCCCCGCCATGGCGACCGTCGGCGACGCGTGTTCGACGGGCGCGCGAGCCGCCGGGTTCCCGGTCCCGGGCGGAACTGTTTCGGCGGCCGTGTACCCCGCGGGTGTGCAGACCTCGGACAGCGTGCCTCAATCCGGGCAAAAGGTCTCCGCCGCCACGGCTTCCGGAGGCAAACTCGTGCTGATCAGCAAGCCGGACCCGGGTGCTCAGGTGCCCTACGCCACCGAACTGCAGCAATTCGCGAACGACCTCGCGCCGCGGTTCTGAGCCACTGGCAGGATGTACTGCCATGACCGCCGCGACCACCCCGAAAGGGGAACGACGACGCGCCGCGCTCGTCGAGGCCGCCGCACACTTGCTCGTCGAGGGCGGTTTCGACGCCGTGCGCCACCGTGCGGTGGCCGAGCGTGCCGGGCTGCCGCTCGCCTCGACGACGTACTACTTCGACTCGCTGGAAGAGCTGGTCACCGCGGCCGTCGAGCACCATGCGCAGCTCGAGCTGGAGAACGGTCGCCGTCGGCTGGAGGAGCTGGCGACGCGCAACCGCGGTGTCCAGGCAACCGTCGAGCTGGTGCTGGACATGCTGCTCGGGCCACCCAGCGGCGATCCCGAGGCGGACGCCGAGGCCGTGTTGCTGCGCTACGAGCGGCTGGTCGCGACCGGGCGCCGGCCCTACCTGCGGCCGCTGATGCGGACTCTGTCCGGCCAGCTCAACGAGCTGCTGACGGAGATCTTCGCGCGCTCGGGCACGCCGGTGACCGACGACGAGCTGGAGCGGCTGGTCGCGCTGGTGGACGGCGCCGTCGTCAACGCGCTGATCGCCGTCGATCCCGATCCGCGGGCGGCCGCGGCCCGGATGCTGCAGGCGGCGCTGGCCGAGTGAACCGCCGCAGGCCTGCTCTCGTGTCTACTGCGGAACCGCCGCCGCACGGAGGGATCTCCAGAGTGTCTGTCTTGTCGCGTTTCCGCCGTCCGGCGGATTCCGAACCCTCGCGCGCTCGCCGTGTGCTGTCCGGGGTGGCGACCGGCTTGGCCGGGCTGCTGGTGCTGTTCGCGCTGCTCGCGCCGGCCGACTTGATGGGCCTCGGCCCCGTGTCGTTCGTGCGGCTGCCGGTGGAGGCCCTGGTCGTCTGCGCCATCGTGCTGGTCCTCCCGGTCAAGGTGCGGCGGGTGGTGGCCGTCGTGGTCGGCATCCTGCTCGGCCTGCTGACGTTGCTGAAGGCACTGAACACCGGCTTCTACGCGACGCTCGAGAAGCCGTTCGACCCGGTTTACGACTGGAGCTTCTTCGGCGCCGGGATCGACTTCCTCAACGACGGCTTCGGCCATGCCGGCGCGATCAGCATCGTCGTGCTGGCGGCCGTGGCGGCGTTGGTCCTGATGGCGCTGATGGTCCTGTCCGTGCTGCGGCTGACGCGGCTCGCGGCGGGCCGCCGCACCGCGTCCACCCGGGTTGTCGCACTGCTGAGCGTGATCTGGATCGTCTGCGCGGTGTTCGGCGTCGAGATCGCGCCCGGCCAGCCGATCGCCGCGCAGAGCGCCGCCGCGCTGGCCTACGACGACCTCCGCCAGGTGAGCACGGACCTGCGCGACCGCAAGCCGTTCCCCGACGAAGCCGATCAGGACGCCTTCAAGGACGTCCCCGGCGATCAGCTGCTGAACGGCTTGCGCGGCAAGAACGTCCTGCTCACCTTCGTCGAGAGCTACGGCCGGGTCACCCTCGACGACCCGGAGTTCGCGCCGAAGATCAGCTCGGTGCTCGACGACGGCACGGCCAAGCTCCGCGCGGCGGGGTTCGGCGCGCGCAGCGGGTTCCTGACCTCCTCGACGTTCGGCGGCGGTAGCTGGCTGGCGCATTCGACCGTGCAGTCCGGGATGTGGATCGACAACCAGCAGCGCTACAACGACCTGCTCGCCAGCAACCGGATGACGCTGGGCAAGGCGTTCCAGCGCGCGGGCTGGAAGACCGTCTGGGACGTGCCCGCGCACACCAAGGACTGGCCGGAGGGTCAGAAGTTCTACGGCTCCAACGCTTACTACGACGCCCGCAACATCGGCTACCACGGCCCCGGCTACGCCTACGCGACGATGCCCGACCAGTTCACGTTGTCGATGTTGCAGCGCAACGAACTCGCGAAGCCGGGCCACCCGCCGGTGATGGCGGAGATCGACCTGGTGTCGAGCCACGCGCCCTGGACGCCGCGGCCGACGCTGGTCGACTGGAACGCCGTTGGCGACGGCACGATCTTCAACCCGCAGCCCGCGGCGGGCGAGGCGCCGGAAACCGTGTGGCCGGACCAGGGTCGTGTCCGCAACGCCTACGAGAAGGCGACCGAGTACTCGCTCTCGACGATCGTTTCGTACCTGCAGACCTACGGTGACCAGAACACGGTGCTGGTGTTCCTCGGCGACCACCAGCCGCCGGTGGTGGCGCCGGGTGGGGCCACCCACGACGTGCCGATCACGATCGTCGCGAAGGACCCGGCCGTGCTGGACCGGATCTCGAGCTGGGGCTGGACGGACGGGCTCAAGCCGAGCGCTCAGGCGCCGGAGTGGCGGATGGACACCTTCCGGGACCGCTTCCTGACCGCGTTCGCCAAGTAAGGACTCGTGAATAGATGCGTATGGGACTGATGTGATCGGGGCGGCGCACCAGTCACATCAGCACCAGGCACCACTCGAACCGGCAATCCGGATGTCCCCAATGACGCGTTCGGGACGCTGGGCGTCCCGAACGCGTCATTGGAGACATGGCAGGACACAGGTTCGAACCTCCACCCGCATCTGTTCACAGCCCCCGGGACCGGCCCGCCAGGACCAACCCATCTCGTGAGTGTTGCGGCCGGTTCTAACCGGCAACGCCACTCACGAGTCCTATACCTGCCTCTTCGCCTTCGCCAGGTCCTCCCGCGACTTGGTCACGAGCGCCAGCATCGCGTTCTCCGCCGCCGCCGGGTCGCGCGCCACGATCGCGTCGAACACCTTGCGGTGGCTGGGCACCGGGTCGTCGGACAGCGCCGCACCGTGCACGACCTTGTCGCGCGCGGCCAGCCCGATCGCGATGATCCGTTCCACCTGGACCAGGAAGTTGTTGTGGGTGGCCGCCATCAGCCGCCGGTGGAAGATCAGGTCGGCGCGCACGCTCGCCTCGACGTCGTCCCGCGCCGCGGCCATGTCGGCAAGCGCTTCCCGCAGCGCCTCGATGTCCTCTTCGGACGCACGCTCGGCGGCGATCCGGGCGGCCGCGGGCTCGACGACCGCGCGGGTTTCGGTGAGCTCCTCGAGCAGGTCCGGGTCCTCGACCGCCGCGGTCTGCCAGCGCATGACGTCGGCGTCGAGCATGTTCCAGCGCTCGCGCGGCTGGACGAACGTGCCGCGCTTCTGACGCGCGTCGATCATCCCCTTGGCGGCCAGCACCTTCAGCGCCTCGCGCAGCGCGGTGAGGCTGATGTCCAGCTCCTGCCGCAGCGCGGGCAGGTCGAGCACGGTGCCCTCGCCCCACTCGTCGGAGAGGATCCGGCTGGCCAGCGCTTCGACGGTCTGGCCGTGCAGGCCGCGCGGCCGGTGTTCAGGTGCGTGGGTCACGTCCGCATCCTACGTGGTCTGTGAAGTCATAATAAATTACGAATACATCTTGACACTGGCGATGCCCGGTTGCACGCTGTGGCAGCAGTCACGCCCATCCGGGTTACCAAGACAAAGGGGTCACCGCGATGACCAGTGCCGGCCTGTCCCGCCGTCGTTTCCTGCGCAACGCGAGCCTCGCCGGGGTGGGTGCGCTCGGCTCGAGCAGCTTGCTCTCCGCGTGCGCCACCTCGGCCTCTTCGGGGCCGGTCAAGCAGGCCGCCGGTGCGGTCACCGTCCAATCGAACCTGTCCTCGCCGCAGGCGAAGGTCGCGATCGAGGCGCTGGCCAAGGCCTTCGGCGACAAGGGCGGTGCGACCGCGACGATCAACACCGTCGCGTCCGAGACGTTCCGCACCCAGCTGCCGAGCTACCTGACCTCGGCGACGCCGCCCGACACGTTCACCTGGTACCCGGGTTCGCTGCTGTCCGGCTACGCGCGCAAGGGACTCCTGCTCGACGTCGGGGACGTCTGGCAGACGATGGGTAACTACAGCGCGCCCTTCCGCGCGCTCTCCGGCGACGGCGCCGGGCACCAGGTGTTCGTCCCGACCACCTACTACTGGTGGGGCTTCTTCTACCGGAAGTCCAACTTCGCCAAGTGGGGCGTTCAGCCGCCGACGACCTGGAGCGAGTTCCTTGCGCTGTGCGAAACGTTGAAGGGCAAGGGAATCTCGCCGATCGGGCTCGGCGCCGGCGGCACCACGCCGTGGATCGCGTCGGCCTGGTTCGACTACCTGAACATCCGGATCAACGGCGCGCCGTTCCACCGCGAACTCCTCGCGGGCAAACAGCGGTTCGACGACCCGCGCGTGAAGAAGATCTTCGATCCGTGGCGCCAGGCGCTGCCCTACTTCGACCCGAACGGCACCGCGCTCGCGTTCCAGGACGCCACCACGGTGTTGCTCCAGGGCCACACCGGGATGGTGCTGACCGGCACGTTCTTCGCCGACGCGGCCCCGAAGGACGTCTTGGACGACCTCGACTTCTTCCAGTTCCCGATCCTCGACCCGGCGATCCCGGTCGCCGAGGAGGGCCCGACGGACGGATTCTTCGCGAGCGCGCGCACCCCGCACGTCGCCGAGGTCAAGGAGTGGTTCAAGTACGTGACCACCGCCGAGGCACAGGAGCTCTACATCAAGAACTCCTCCGGCACGGTGCTCCCGGCGAACCCGGACGCCAAGGACGCCGGCACGCCGCTGGTGGCCAAGGGCCGGAAGCTGCTGTCCGACGCCAAGGAGCTCACCCAGTTCTTCAACCGGGACTCCTCGGACGCGCTGCAGCCGACCGCAGACGCAGCGCTGGTCCGGTTCATCCAGAAGCCGAACGAGCTGGACTCGATCCTGCGCGACTGGCAGACGGCCGCGGCGAAGGTCTGGCAGTCCTGAAATGGCGGTGCTCGCCGCGCCGCGCCGACGCCGGTTCTCCCCGGTGCTGCTCGCGTTCGTGCTGGTGCCCCTGGTCGTCGAAGGCTTCTGGGTGTTCTGGCCGGCCCTGCAAGGGTTCTATCTCTCGCTGACCGACTGGGACGGCGTCTCGGCGCCGTCGTTCGTGGGGTTCGGCAACTTCGCGGAGATGTTCTCCGACGACATCTTCGGCACGGCCGCGCTCGACACGGTGATCTGGCTGGTGCTGTTCGGCGGGCTCTCGGCGCTGGGCGGGCTCGGGCTTGCCCTGCTGCTGCAACGGGAACGGCGCGGCGTCGGGTTCTACCGGGCCGCGCTGTTCACACCGGTGGTGTTCTCGCTGGTCGCGACTTCGCTGATCTGGCAGGTGATCTATCAGCCGGACGGCGTGGTCAACCGGCTGCTCGCGGCGATCGGGCTCGGCAGCTGGCAGCACGCGTGGCTCGCCGACCCGAAGACGGCGTTGTACGCGGTGCTCGTCCCGGCGTTGTGGCGTCAGCTCGGTTACGTGATGGTGCTGTATCTCGCCGGGCTCAAGGGCATCGATCCGGCGCTGTACGAAGCGGCCAAATTGGACGGTGCGACGTCCCGGCAGCAGTTCCGGAACGTCACCTGGCCGCAGCTGCGCGGCGTGAATTCCGTGGTGCTGTCGGTGATCGTCATCGACTCGCTGCGCTCGTTCGACGTGGTGTGGTCGATGACGAAGGGCGGTCCGTACCACTCTTCGGAGCTGTTGAGCACGTACATGTACTCGACGGCGTTCCAGTCGCTGCGGCTCGGCTACGCGTCGGCACTGGCCGTGGTGATCTTCCTGCTGGCGTTCGGTGTGATCGTCACCTATCTCGTGCGTGCGTTCCGGGAGGACCAGTGACCCTGACGACGACCCGGCCGTCCCCGCCGCTGGTGCCTCGCCGTGTTCCCGCGCCGCGACGCCGGAATCGCGGCATCGGCTTCCACCTGGTCGCGGGCGGGCTGTCGGTGCTCTGGCTGCTGCCGATCCTGCTGGTGCTCACGACGAGCATCCGGTCCTTTGAGGACATTGCGTCCAACGGGCTCGGCAGCGTGCCGCATTCGTTCGCGCTCGGCGGGTTCGGGCAGGCCTGGGGCGAGGGCGGCGGCGGGCGGGCGATGCTGAACAGCCTGCTGGTGACGATTCCGACCGTGGTGCTGGCGCTGCTGCTGAGCGCGGCCGCGGCGTACGCGCTGAGCCGGTACGCGATCCCGTTCCGCCGCACGATCATCCTGGTGATGCTGGCCGGGAACCTGTTGCCACCCCAGATCCTGCTGGTGCCGGTGGCGAAACTGACCGAGCTGCTCGGGATCTACGACACGCTGACGGCGCTGGTCGTCGTGCAGGTCGGGTTCGGGCTCGGCTTCTACACCTTCGTGCTGCAGGGATTCATGCGATCGATCCCGGACGAGATCCAGCAGGCGGCGCTGATCGACGGCGCCGGCGTCGCGCAGATCTTCTGGCGGATCATCCTGCCGATGACCCGCCCGGCGCTCGCGGCGCTCGGCGCGCTGGCGTTCACCTGGACGTTCAACGACCTGCTGTGGGCGATCACCGTGCTGCGCACCGAAACCGTGATGCCGGTGACTCCGGCGCTGCTCGGGTTGCAGGGCCAGTACGTGTCGAACTGGAACGTCATCGCGGCGGGTTCGGTCATCGCCGCGATCCCGACCGTGGCGGTGTTTCTGCGGTTCCAGAAGCATTTCATTTCCGGGCTGGCGATCGGGGCGATCAAATGAAGTGGACGATCCCGCTGGCGTCCACTTCGTACACGGTTGCGCTGGAACCCGGGCACCGCTGGCTGGAACTCGTGGCTTGGGGCCCGTCCGGCATCGAGCACGGTCCTTCGGTCTTCGAGAACGAGGGTGCCGTGCACTTCATCACCGACGCCGACGCGGCGCCGGTGGAGTATGTGCCGCAAGGGTTGCGGCCGTTCTCGGGCGCGGATGTCGCGGTGCGCGGGGACTCCTGGTGGCGCTTCGAGGAAGATCTCTCTGCCGGCGCGGAACTGCGGCTGGCGTTCCTCGACGAGCTGACCGGCCTGCGTGC
>Ga0307507_10006012_pt1 | contig 19142 bp, 24 predicted proteins | sample 7_EM_MG_FD_207223 | JGI IMG/M metagenome (GOLD analysis project Ga0307507, IMG submission 207223) | Populus trichocarpa ectomycorrhiza microbial communities from riparian zone in the Pacific Northwest, United States - 7_EM | ecosystem: Host-associated > Plants > Roots > Unclassified | place... | reverse complement strand
TCCGGCAAGAGACGTAAATGAGATTTCCCAGTCTTGAAGTACAACGAATTGATCCCAATCGGCCCTGTCTGTGGATGCAACACAGCGACCTGGAGGGGGTGGCGATACAAGGAAACTCGCTGTTTTCCATTTCATTTTTGGAATTGCACCCCCATTCGTAAGTAAGCGTAAGCCTTCCATACGAAGACGAAGTTTCTCCGTTGGAAGAGTGATCAAACCGTGGATCTCCTCCACAAATGCGTTGATTGTAAGCGTGACAGGGTGTTTGGGATGAGAGGAAGCGATGGAAGGACGGGTTGGGTTCAAGATCCTGAGCGTTTGCAAGGCCAAAAGAACGCTGTAAGCGTAAGCCAAGTGGAAATCAATACGAATTTTTGGAACATGGATGGAAATATCTGCGAGATCGGTGAACTGTGAACGGTCGACGGATGCCATGGATATAAGCGAGGCATTTAGTTGAATGGTGTTGATGCGGATTATTTCTCTAGGAAATTGTGATGAATCCTCGCGGCCTACAATTGCGGGTTCATCGGGTTCAAATTGCGTTGCAACTGCCTCTTTGAAAACGAAATTCGACACAAAGATTTTGATTAGTGCGGGAGAGTCAGATGAAGAATGAAGTTTCGCTTTAGTGATCGAATCTGACAAAACTTCTGGAACCAACTTTAGTTCAGCTCGATTCTGTGTCCGGCGTGGGTGGTCAAACCAATGAACATGGCTTGTCTTTAATGCACAATACTCCAAGGCAAAGGTGGTGCGAATTGAAAATCCACGCGACAAATCGATACTGTCGTTTGGGTTGACATCTGGGGCAGTTACGAAGAAGACTAAGCGGTCCACCGCCACCTTGAAAGAGATGCCAACGGGAATGTTAAGAAATCGAGGTCTTCTTGCAACTTCGGGTCCATCAGTCTGAGGTGGTTTGCTGGGGATTGCGGATATCAGGCGAAGAGTAGCATCAACTGCAATAGAATGCCAGAGTTCGAGACATATGGTTTCGAAAGTCACAGAAAGATCGGCAACTAATGAAGCCATATCTATAACAGCTTCAGCTTCAGCAACACCGTCGATCTGTGCAATTGCATTGGCAACCAACGCAATGTCGATGTTGCCAAACGACAAAACGGGTGGATCATCCAAAAAATCGGTGTCGGAAATAAGAAGATTTGGGTCGTCCATGCCAATGAAATCATGTCTCGAACGTACACGCACAAGAACAGGCTCGAGATTGAATACCATGGTAGATATCCAGTGCATGGTCTGAACAGAACTAGCCGCTGGAAAAAACCGGGTTATGGCAGCCGTAGGATGTCGGTATTCCGTCTCCAGGACCAGCGTCATACCACCATTGCGCATCTCAACTGCTCGATGTTTCCCGTCGTTACCGGAATCATAGATTATTCGGCCAACCATAGGTCCGCATTCTATGGCAATCGCCAATTTAGGCAGTCGTATCGTCGAAGCTACCAATGAGGGAGAGTTGGAAACTTTGTTCTTCTGGCGTGACATCAGGAGCGCGAGTAAGCGATGGAGTTCATTGATACGATCCGCAACGTGAACATTGTCGAGTTTGAAATGAATAGCAAGAAGAGATGCATTCGCTTCGCTTCGCAAAAATGGGGACGGATTTAAGAACGGGGTCGGCCATTGATATATCAGCATCTGCAATTCAATCCGACCTAAGCGTACGAGCCGCATTGTTTGCAGCAATGAATCCCTTTCCAGAGTAATTTGGCGTAAAGTGATTGCCATTGCGTATGCATCCGATTCAAAGGAATCTTGACCTTCACAAGATCCTAAATGCTCTCTGTGTAGTGCATTCTTGGAACGGTCGCTCAGTGATGCTGCGATGGATATATGTTTGACCAGAGCTTTGTACGCCCCAGAACCTAATTTGGAGGCTGAGAACGACAATGACACTGAGAGGATGGAAACATCGACTTGGCGCAATATAGAGAGTTTGGACTGGGGGACATTCAACGAATTGTTATACTATAATTACACAAAAAACCCACCACATCCTTAATATTTTTTAACTTAGTAGGTTGAACGAGATGTCGACGACGGGGCCGAATGGATGCCTGTAAAATTACGAATCAATGCGCAAACATCAAGCACAGGGATAACGTGACGGACAGATAATGCCTTGAATGACGCAGAAATTGGTGATCGTGGAGATAATAACATAGATGTTGGAGAAAGAAGCGGCCGTTTCGGAGAAGCCACATCCGATGGCGAAAAGAGGGACGACGGCGAAAATATAGACGAGGTGAGAGAGTAAACAGGGGAAGTAATGCTCGATGCAGGTGATGCCAAGGAAAATCTTGAAAATTGACGTCGTTCTGAGGGTGAGACTGTGGCAGAAAGTGGGAGTTCAAATGCAGGTGCTGAAGACTTTCTTGGCAGGACTTTGTCGAGCAACTCATTCAGAAGATCCACCTTCAAATTAAGGTCGCCGATTTTGAACTTGACTGAAAGGCCGTGGGTATCAATCATGCTTTCCTTGGGATTAAAACTGGCAGTGACACCTAAGTCAGAAGTACCAGGCAAAAACAAAAAAGAAACGTTGGGCCCTGAAAGGAAGGGTGGGCAATGGAGTGATTCCAGGAATAAGCATACCTACCTTGAGGTGCATTCGGCATAGTGCCAACCATATTTGAAATCTTCAGGGAAAGATCTGCTCTGCCATGGATTTCTTTCAAAGCCGTGTCTAGAGATCGTTGGAAACCTTCTGCCAGGCGTTTCTTCCACAATCCAAAATTTTGTATCATTCCAACTTCTTGACTGCTCGGGATTGGTTCCACGTCGTCCGTTACAACAACTTCAGCAACCTGTGTCAGCGTCAGCGCCAGATGGAGACTGACATTCTCGGCCAAAAGCTTGGTGCCTGGTATCTCTTCAAATGAAACAGCGCAGGAGAGTAAATCGAAGGAGAGGGCCTGTGTAAGCTTTGGCAGCCATTTTATCGCAAGACGCAAGCAGGCAATAAGGTAAGTGCGAAGAAATGGTCGAAAATATGGTTCGAGAAATGTGGTGAGTGCCCAAAACACACGCCAAAGTTGTCGGGCAATTGGAGAGGGGTCGAGGTCTGCAAGTGTGAGGTTGCGGTTGTGACGTTTGGTAGTTGGATTCGTGCCCCTCAGTCCTTCTTTGGCAATGTCAAGTGATAACCCTTCTATCTTTACTGCAAGACGGCGCGACCCATCAACAGACAACCATCTGTAGCTCACCCGTTCGACTTTCCATGTCTGAACACCCTTACGGAATCGAAGACCACGAATTGAGCGAAGACTGATACTTCGCACTCGGAGCCGGTTGGACATGATTGAGAGTAGCCATGGAATGAGGTACGTGCGAAGGAGTAGTCCGAAAGTGATGATTCTGACAAACCATAGCAACAAGGAAGGAAAAAATCCACCCGTAGGCGATCCAAGGAAGATGAAATGGAAGTAATTGATTAGTGAATCCCAGAAAGACACTAAGGAACGACTGTGTCAGAACGATGTGTAAGTGTGGAAAGTACGGCGTACTGATGAAAGGTTCTGGTATTGTCGGTGGGACCAGCTTTGACGCTTCAAATATTCCCTATGGCTTCTTGCACCATATGTCGCTCGGGATTTTGAAGTTTGTTGAAGCAGAACGTGTGGTGAACGTGGGCGTCCTTCCAGAAGGCGAGCATTCTTGGCGCGTGACAAACAACGATCCGTGTGATCTGTGATGATGATGCTAATTTGAACGGATCAAATTCGAAGCTGTCGATTAGATACGCGATTTTGGGAACTAAGTAGTATACTGGCATAGGTAATACAATCCGTAAACGGACTTTCAGATATCTTCCTCAAGACTAAGTACGCTATAAGTTTAAAAGTCATCAATAACCCTCAACGTCGAGTATCAGCTCCTTACCATTCCTCAGAGTTAACTTCAGCGGGCGTATAAGTCGAGAAAACAAGAGACTTTCCAACAAAACGTCCAGGATTAAAAACATGGCATCCTGTATAGGTTACTTTGTAAGCATCATATTTGTCTGCAAGAACCAACTATCCAGGAAAGTGAGCCTCATCCGTTCAAAGATATTTTCCACTCACTGCTGTAGGAAGTGGATAGAGCCGAAGACTATGATCGTAGTCTGGCAAGACTGGCTGGATACTACCGACAAATGGACACAGATGGCTTTGGTCGAGGATTGATTGAACAAGCTGCAGGAATGGATGAACACGTGGTCATTTGACAGCCAGAGGCTCCTCACAAAGCGTTTCAGGTCTTCGCTCTTGACATCATGTTTAACGCCCACTACATTTCTTAGCATCCTCGCGAGCAGGTCTTCACGGAAGACAACCACTTCCTGGTTGAAGAATTTGATGCGACAAGGATTTGTCGCAAAATGCACCTTCGGAATTTTGGTTTTAAGTCGGCCCGTCAGCGTAGATAGAAGTGGTCTTCTAGGAAATGTCGAATTGACAGTGATATCCAATGGCCCGGGTATGAAAACAAAGTGAGTCGACCTCGTTATCAATGGATAAGTAGCAATCAAGTTGGCAAGAGCATCAAAATTATCTGCAATATATCACTCTTGGATATAAGTCAGTTCAGATACCAGAAAACCCACCCTGGTATCGCTGCACATCTCGTCCATTACCGTGTGCGATGGATTTGCTTGTAAAATTCCCGCACATGACAATAATTCTTGGTATAAAATCATTCTCGATGCAGTGGTCCAGCATCCTCTGGATCCCAGGTAACGTCTGTGGATTATCCAACCACACGTCCGATAGAAAGAAGAAATGTAGCTCGGGTAGCTCTTCACGTATTCGAATTTCATACTGGGTCTGCAAATGACCAACATCAGCATATACGGGTAGACAGGAGCCACGAATACTTGCATCTTCAAGTAAAGATGTTGCACCTTTTCCAAGAAAATCGATATGGCCGTAGATTGACCTTATGACTTTACACTTTTACGTTCTATTACATGTAGATCTTGAGAAATATACCTTGCAGTGCTTCGAGGTTCGCATGGCGGCTGGCCGATGGCCACGATTTCAAGGGTGGCTTCTTGTGTATACTCCCCTTCGACAAGGGCAAAACAACCTTCCGTAAATAGGCCATCCCCTGGCTCATCCTAAACAAAGATTTGTCAAATATTTCTATAATCCCGAGGAGATACCTCACTATTGTAGAAAAATTCAATTCCACAACACCATCTGCATCTTCCAGGCAAAGTTTCCCCTCTTTGTTGTATGCAAGCATACCGAGAAGCAAGAAGCGCTCCCCAAATCGCCCCAGAAGTTGTTTGGTTGATTTCAACTAGAGTGATCTTTGATTTACCACTCGACGACAGGGATAAGGTAACTCACAGTAACAAGTTTCTCTCGATCGCGTGAGGGAAGTGTAGACGGAGCGAAGTGCTCGTTCCTCAAGACGCATTGCCGGATGAGACTCAGGCGATCTCGGATAGCAGTCACTCTCGATTCAGGGGTGCCTGACCATGTGCAGGGAGTCAAACTTCTGAGCAGCAATTCAGAAAGGCATGGTTTGTGGATAAAGTTGACAAACTTTTCAAAAGTTCCCCGCTCAGAGGACCAAGTCCACCGGGGCATATCGAAGGCGTCGATGAAAAACAGGTGCTTCTCTGGATCAATAAGTTCTTTTTTTATCTGTGTCCTCTCCCCTTGATCTTGAAGAGCTTCATACACTCGTTTTAATACTTCTACGGAGACCTTCATAATGGCGTCTGTTAAAATCTGTATGTGAACATTGATAAACAACGTTAAGGGGAATAATATACCATCTTGCTTATTATACTCCTTAGCGAGAGTCTCCAAGCTTGATTCTAGTTCCGCAACCTCTATTTCATTTTCGTCTAATATCTTCTCTACGAACGCCAAGGCATCAGGTCCTAAGGAGTTACTGAATTTGCGAAAAACCTAAGGGACGTCGGGTGGAATCACAGAGCAAGTAGCACCAACGCACTTTGATTATCGTTCTTTGACGAGAATCCGACATTTGTACGAGACAAAACGTTGTTTGTGGTTGTTTCTTCTTGTCCTCATCCGATCACCTCCACAGACTGCTACTAAACAGTCCAATCGTATGAAGGTATTCTGGGATCGCAGAGCACACCTCCAGCTGATCTAGCATCAACCTGACAGTGGAAGAAGCTGCGAAACTCCGAGCCGGGTACATTTGTTGCTGTGCGACGTCCTCGTCTTCACATTTTTAACTCAATAGCTACTAGTATATACACTTTCCTGTGTCGTTTACTGGGGCGTGAAGGTAATACCAATGATGAGATTAATATTGAAAAATCAATTGCAAGAAGCAAAATGGAAAACCTCGTCAAGTACTTATTCTGTAAGCTGTCACAGAGGAGCGACGTGACTTCCGACGACAGGCTCGGAATTGCTCACGGTCAATCATTGAATCAATCGGATTCAAGCCTGACGGTACATGCACCATGTTTTCTGCCTTGGATGGCGAACTGAGGCCTGGTCATGGCTTTGGAATGTTTGAAATAGGTATTCTATCTCCCAACTGTTGTACCACGTCAGTCGGCTCAATTGCGGAAACGATAGGAACCTCGTTATGGACAATGCTTAACTTCCTCCGAAGTCACCCCAACGCCTACCCTCAGATCGACATTAAATACGACCCGGACACAGCAGTTACTACCCCAATAATAGTACATATTCGACCTCATCTAGATCTTCTCTTTTCTGGGAAGCAGCAACGCCTGCGTACCATCTGTCTCAGGAAACTGCGCGACCCTAATCCTCCATTGACAGTGCAATACAATAACGCTGTCCTCTCATCTCCTACGGAAATCTTGCGTCGGCTTGGGGTTAGCAAAGTCTTTGGTCCAACATACGCTGGAGATGAATTGCGCTATCCTGGCATTTGGTTCAGCTTTGAAGATGATATAATAGGAGAAGGCATCAAGGGAGTTCATCCTGGAGACCGCGCGCAAGAAGTAAAGCGTATTATTATATCGCAAATTGAACCCGATTCCCAAAATGTCATTCATGACGCTCTAGACGACGTTCATGAATGTGCTAGCATGGCAGGAGAACTAGCACGGGCTGTTGTCAAGGTTAGCGTCCCAAGAATACTCTGACAGATATCGTTTTATAGAAATCAGGTTCACGATGGTATAACCCTACATTTTTATCCGACAACATCGACGAGTCCGCTACATATTCGACTTGGTGAAACTAGGGCTCAAGATCTAACCCTTGATCTCGGTCCCCCTCTTCGAGTACACTATCGCGATGACGAAAGGATGAAGATACATGCTGTCGCCCCTTCTTCACAATCAGAAGGGGCAACAAGTTGTAAGGTGTTTCATAATGTGCACAATCATTCGTCCTGACCAAGCTTTTCAGATTTTTACAATTACTTTCAGCATGGCATTGATTTTCTGATAGCGGGGGACAGTCATGTCGTCAGAAAGATCATCCTGCACACGAATATTGTGAGTTGAATAATTGGGGTTTTGAGTCTTGAATATCCAACCATTCATGGATTAGCCAGGATCTCCGTTGTTCCAACGTTATAAGCGATGCGCATGGGAAATAGAGGATAAGCCAGAAGATGACGAGGATGGTGTGTATTCTCTCGAGTTCTGCTGGACTGCCTGAAATCCTCTGTAGATACGCCTCCAAGAAAGCGATTCTTTGACAGGGTGTGTTTCTTTATCAACTACAAAGTCGATTTACCCAGCGTTCCTACATTCCTACAGTTTGAGACTATCAGTCACTTCCTAAGCCCTCGTGAACCTCCACCATCCATGGTCTTAGATAGGACTGACGAGGAGGAGCTTCTGACCCTGCCCAGTCCAAAAACGAGATGTCTGTTCCTTATATTTCATCCTAGAAGCCTTTTATTGAGAAACGGCATCTAGTGCATGGCTATGACGGAATAATTTTAGAAGTTTCGGACATGTCACAGGTTGTATCCGTAACACTCTTTTGAACTTTTGCGTTGCGACATCTTTACTCACATTATCAACCTTCGCTTTTTTGCTCCATCTACACAAACACTCGTAAGCTCATCATTCTGAAGGTCGTGATACGCTATATACTGATATCGGGTTGTCTTGTGCTGATAGCTTTCGGTCTGTTCAATATAATCCATCTGACAAGATCTAGCGTAGCGGCTGCGTCTTCGACCGATGAGTGTCCTTGAGAACCATCACCAATTTGGATTATTTTACCCAAATTCTCGCGGACTCTAACAGAAAAATCAGAAATTCCCAAGGGCAACCATTCAAGAGAATTACAATTCTTTCAGGGACCTCCTGTAAGGTTTTCCTGCCTTATGTGGGAACAACAGGGCAGTGTCAATGCACCTGCCATGGATGATGCGAAGTGTTTTCAAGTCGTTCTCCAGTCCATGTCCTATGAGGATTGTGTTTGAATCAATGAGAGTGTTTAAAACTGCTCTGATCCCAGCTAGATCCGTGGTAGCTGCCGTATGGTTGTCTGCTGTGACACCAGAAAACCGTGTATTATAGTCGCTAGTAAAAACTTCCAAGTTAACAAGAGCACAGGAATTAAGATGATCAATGCACATTACTTGCACACCATCATCCATTCGTATTAGCTGATCTAGTACTTCCTTTCCACATCCATCGATAACAGAAACTCGGGCGACCCTCAATCCTCCTGTCGTATAAATCATTTCACAATCGATAGCTGCAACATCAAGCTTTGGGGGACTGGTGTGGTCTACTGCTGGAAGAAATGAAAATGCATGTCGAGCATGAAGGGCTTCCGGCACGGATTCTGAGAAGACGTGTGGTCCATGTGAACATCCCTCGCCATCTTCCACTGGTCGTGAACAACAAAAAAAGACGCGGGCTTTCTCCCCTGTTCATGCATAAAGTTAGCTCTTGATGTGTTCGCACATAGGAGGTATAAGTTTTACCTCCAATACGCGTAGTGTACGGTTTACCCCAATGATATATACATTGATCTGCTTCGGCCAGTGGTTTGACGAGATAATACTGAGGACAACGGTCGCATCTCACAATCTTCCCTTCAATAGAGGGTTGAATGCCACCATGGCCAGGTGGGACGGTGATAATGTAACCCCATTTTTCCAGCTCCTCAACAGGATGTATCATGTGCTCTAAGTTCTCGCGCGACAAACTTAGTGTTTCGAGCTGTCGAGCTGCCTCGATACGAGCAGCTATCTCGGCTTCAGTACCCACAGAAGCATCGTCCAACGACTTGGGTATGGGGCGTCGTTTCAGTATCGCTACGGATTGGATAACAGCCTGAAAACAACGTCATTGAGATCGAAGAAGGTTGAAACGAGAGCATACAATCCGATACGTTGTTTTTGTTGATTTCTGGTACACTTCGGCTTCCTGCTTCAAGGCATGATCTGCCGCTAATGATGGGTTTAGGGGCAATATTTTATGGTATAAAACAACGAAATGATCATAAAGAGTCTTGAGCATCGTCTGGAGAAAAGGGTTTAAGGTTGAAAATATTTGAATTTCTGCAACATACTTGTCGAACTGGAAGTGGTACCACAGATTGAGCAGCATTAATTCTGAGGATTGGAACGCCAGACTATATAAGACAAGCGAATTGGTAGACAATGTCATCTTGGATGCCACATACTTCTGTCGTTGATGCAGATGGGATGGCTGCAGGTCGCTGGGTTGGACCCACTTTCTGCAACTTCCTGGGAGGTTCTGTCAAAATAGGACCGTTCTTAACTAGAGATATCGCTGGGCGTTTAGATGGCACGGTCTCTTGTGGCCTTAATTGCGTTGCAGAGCGGGAAGTCGATGGCACAGGACTCGGAGAAACCGTGACTGGTTGCCAATGTGGAAAAGGTCTTTGGTTGGAAATGTTAGGTGAATGCGAATATAAGCAGTTCTGTCGCGTGCATGCATCTAGCTGAGGACATGGTATATTTCTGAAAAGCCCAAGAGATGAAAACATGGAATGCAGGAGAGTGTGCTGACCGGGCCTGATTGTTCCCACATATATGGCGGCCCGAGCTTGTCTCAACGGTGGACCGGAGACCGGCCTCAATCTTGACAATGTCGGTGGCAAGAAATAGAAGTGCGTCGGTTGAAGGCAATGGCGAATTGACCCCGTATGTTCCTATCCTCTGTTACTCGGGTCTATATTTTTACTATTATATAGAGCCTACAAGAACCATCATTTGACAGGTCCATTCCTACCACAGACGTATGTTTCAAGTTGACAAAAAAAACTAAAGTGATTGGCTGAAGCAAATTCCAGACCTATTGGTTCGGGGAGGGCAACCCCAGAACGTAGCGAATCTCCCGTATTACGACGTCCATCTCCGTCAATTCTTGTGCGGTGGTTAACAGAACCTAGCATGTCTCCTTGCCTCGTCACGAGTTCTATATTAATTACTCTCCTTAGGCAGCTCACTCAAACTCCTCGTATTGCCCATCCTTTTCTCCCTGAACTGGGAGTTCGTCTCATTATTCACCAGTGCAAGCTGGTCAAACCCATTCAGTAGAGTTTTCTTGCTTTCCGGTCATGTTCAAACCTCACTGCCAGACGATCAACGATACCAAAAATCATGGTGGGATCTTTTATTCCTCGCCTACTATATCATATTTTTCGCTTTCGTCCGTCAATCTGTCATCATCTACATGGCAAAACCACTTGCTCAATATTTTGGTGTGCGACGGCCTTCTAAAGTTGTTCGCTTCGGAGAGCAAACATATGCGCTCTTCTATTTCGCTGTATTCGGCGCTTGGGGTTATGTGCGTCCTTTACTCTCGTTCCATGCCCCCTTAATGTCCACCAGCGTATCATGTCAGGTCTTCCAACGTACTGGTACAATACTATCGAATTCTGGAAAGGCTAGTACAATGTACTCTTCACTTCTTACTTTTAATTACACTTTATGCAGGTTACCCTCACTGGGACATCGATGCGGAACTGAAGTGCTACTATCTCCTGCAATTTTCTCATTGGCTCCAGGAATTACTCGTTGTCTCCTTTGGTTTAGAAAAGGCAAGAAAAGACAATCGAGAACTTGTTGTTCATCACTTCGTCACATTGTGGCTTATCGGGTGCGACCTATATTGTTGTCAACCGCCGCATCTGACATTCGTCAGGTGGAGCTATTTCGTAAATATGACATATATTGGCAATGCTGTTTACATGAGCATGGATATACCAGACTCATTTCTAGCTGTAAGCTCTCTTGACTGCATCGAGACTGGTTTAATTCCTTTCCACAGCTTTCTAAGCTCCTGCACTACATTCAATGGAACACTGCCAAAATATACTCCTTTATATTGTTCTTCGCAGTCTGGTCGCAAGTGTCCCCCAATGACCATCAACCTTCCATTAAATCTAACAGGGCTATTGCAGATATTTCCGCCATTATCTCAACTTCTGGATTTTGTGGTCCGTTTGGTTTGAATTCCCTTTAATCCCGTAGGTTTCTTATCCAAAATGTTACAATCGAAGACTGAATTCATTGTATAGGGAGTTTGCTAAACGATGGAGTTGGTCGGATGGCGTCTATCTTCCGGGTTGGATGAAATACCAGATCTTCACGCCATTGCTGTTATTACAGCTTTTGAATCTGTTCTGGTATTCGTTAATGACCAAAATTCTTGTTGGGTTCGTTCTCCACAAGACTTCTCATTATTCATGATATTGACAATTATCGTAGGGCCCTGAAAACTTCTCAAGCCGAGGACGACAGGTCGGATGATGAGGGTGACTATCCCGAAGAGAGCTCAAAAGAAAAGGAGGAATGAACAGGTTTATCTTCCAGTATTTTACACTGCTATATATATAGTACATATACATCTTGGTTTCATAGGACGCTACCTCGAATCACAATGGGTTCACACTCTTTTCGACTTCTTTCTCTTGTTCACTTGCCGTGTCCTGGTTTGCAGGTATAAAGCCAAAAATCCCTTCTTCATCTGAGTAATTATCATCTTCCTGCCAAGGTTTTACGTCGACTTGTACCCCGGTGGTTGTCTGATTCGGCCACCGTTGCTCACGTTGCATATCAAGTTGATCACCCTCTGCCATGTTTTTCAGTGCCAGAAGCGTGTACTAAGAACTAGTTTCAGCTGCTTTCCCTAAGGACAGAAAAAAAGACTGACATGGGCGTCGTTTCCAGCATTGTGCAGGTATTCCGAGGGTATCTGGAGAAGATTGCATGTCTGTGAAAGTGATCTCTTGTCTCCCGATTCACCCATAAGGGCTCCAATCAGGTCAGAAGTGTCTATGACGAAGAAACCGTCCTCTATCTTTGAATCGGGGATGAAATCGGTCTTCCCAGTGAGGTTCACCTCAAGTTGGTTGAGATATCTGGAGAGAAATATGTAGGTCACGCAAGACAACATTGAAGAGAAACTTACTTGATATCTTGATTATTGTCATGAAAAACAAGAAAGACGGGCTGGTGTTCCTTGATCTCTTCGAACAGCTCATGGATCTTTGCCTTGAAAGCCTTGCGTTTCAAGGTCTTACTCTCGCCAAAGTTGTAATTCTGCAATGTTTGTTAACATACTTTTGATCTGATCCATAACACTAGAACTCACATAGCGACAGTCTTTTACGTACACGGAATTGACATATCCTCGCGCTTCTTCAACCATGAGATGACCTTTCTCTTCAATTTGTTGTCCATCAGGATCAAAACGAATCGAGCTCCATCCGAACTCGGTGATCAGTGTATGGTCGCGTTCCCAGGCCTCAAAGTCGACAGCGAAGAATAATCCTTTCTTTTCTCTCCACAATGCGCGGATGCGTTCAAATAAATAACGGCGATGGGAAAGGGTTGGATTTGAACCCTTCAGCCTTCTGTTATTCCTGTCGATATCCTGTCATAATGAGAAGTCTCGCTTGAATCCAAAACGATTATTCAAACCTTGAGGGCATTTCTCAGAGAACCCCCGTCAATATACGTGACCGGGCTGACGTACTGCAAATCCTTTTCGAGTAGGAGACAGTCCGAGTACGGAAGCGGGATGACCTCCTTCGTTAGCTTCATGGCATGAAGCCAATATCGAATGTAGTCCACTTGTTTAGAAGAAAATAACAGTCTTGCTTCTGCATTCTGAAAGGTCCCTTTTCGTGGGTTAGAGGGTTATTTAAGCGCTTCGTCTCTTTTCTCTTACCGAGATACATCTCTATACCTTGCCTGCCAGGGTGAAGGGGATGTTCGGGATGGGTCAATGCATCGTGAGCTAACTCGAGGAATGATTTTGATACCAACACATAATTCGAAGCTGGCATACCTAATATCGCCTTGACCAAAGCTCGCTCTGGATCAACAAGGACATGTTCCCTACTCACTGAGGTCAAGTTTGTCCCAAATATAAGCGACATAACACTGGGATCTTACCATTCATAGAAGATGTCAGTATAGCGATAGTATCCAGTCAGGATAGTGTCGTCGGGAACAGGCATTTCGAGCGAAGAGTTGGTTGATCAACGAGCGTCTAAATATACAATCATTTTTTATTTGTACATGTATGTGCGTTGCGAATCTCGATGCATCTGATTCCGCATTAAGCAACAGGTTGAAGTCGCCGAGTGACCCTGATTTTTGTCTCATTGTCTGCGGCACCCTTTCTAAGGGGATCATTTGTGTATCATATTGTGCATAAATGCCGCAAGTAGTACAAAGAGCGTCGGGCTCGGGTTCTGGTAGGGGAAGGGGAGGAACAGCCAGAAAAAGTACTGGAGGACGGATACCTCCTCCTCCTCCAGCAGAGCAACCGGCGGCAGTAGCAAAAGGTGCGTTGTTGTTATACTGTATGTCCCATAATGCCCACTGATGTAGTTATTCAAAGGAAAGCGACGGTTTCGCCCTGGCACTGTGGCTCTGAGAGAAATTAGAAAGTACCAAAAGAGTACAGATCTGCTAATTAAAAAGCTCCCATTCTCGCGCATAGTGAGTTTGCTTCTGTTCGTTCAATTCTTCCCTCATATTTGATTCTAGGTTCGTGAAATTACGCAGGAAATGACAACAGATTTGAACTCTCCAACCAGAGCCGATCTAAGGTGGCAGAGCTCTGCTCTTCTGGCCTTGCAAGAGGCGACGGAAGCCTACTTGGTTCACCTCTTTGAGGACGCGTGAGCATTCTATACGGTTTTCAATTTCTGTGTATTAATTCACAATACTCAAGAAACCTTTGCGCAATACACGCAAAGAGAGTGACGATTATGACCAAAGATATACAACTAGCAAGACGGATCCGTGGGCCCTGGGGCGGTTTGGGTTGAGATTTCTTTCGATAACACGTGGCTTGTAGTACCAGGTTTCCTTGTCAAAATCTTTCAGACCAATTTATATTTAAGATATCGTTTTGTATTCAATATGTAGTATCTTACATGCACGTCTTTATTCTATGGTCTAGGGAATAAGTATTCGAAGTGTCCAAATATTCTGCGACCAAGTCTCGAAGCTGAATACTTCCTGTTGGGCTGCGTTAATAAAGTGGTCCCGCAGAGGATGCGAGAAAAAGATAGGTCAAATTAGATCAAGGAAGATTCATTGGGCGTCCACGCTCTGCTGAGCAGAATAATGTGGGTCCCTCTTAACCACTTGTATCATCATCCCTTGTGTTCGAAGAACTAGACTCACATAAATCTACGAGTTACTGTTTTGTGGGATGTTTACGAGGGGTACGGTTCGTAAAAGGTGCATTTCCGTGTGGGCCATGCTGTCTCCTTCGACGAGCATCCATCCACTCCATAATCCATGTTTGGACTAGACCAAAAACGGCAGAAGTTGTCCAGTACAATTCCACGCTCTACGTTCATGCAGTATAAGTGCTTGTGAAACATAGCATAGAGTGATTAAAACTCACACCGGGTGTCAATGCAGCGACAACAATTCGAACAATTGAAAGTAGCCTCAGACTTGACTTGATAATTTTTCCAGGCTGGATCCGCTTCTTGCCCCCAGTTGCAACGCGCCTAGCTTCTTCAGCTTCGGATGCACGCTGTTGTTCTCGCTCCGCAGCGGTCATAACCCAATTTCCTGACTCTATATTCGCCATAGTAAGGAATCCGATGGCTATAGGCAGAATCATTGTAGAGTCTGGGTGCGACAAACTTGTCAAAGTTAGAAAGCTTTCAGAATCGAAGGAAGTAGGACTCTGAGACAGCCGGTTCAAAACAACTGTGAATCCAACAAACAAAGGAATTTGGGATAGTGGAGGAATTAAGATGGATGGCAATGGAGAGCAGTTGTGTTGCTTAAATAATTCTTTCCGCTTTGCTGTCAGCTAAAGGATATTTAGTCTATGGAAGCACAGAAATCATTCAACGTACAATTTTAATGGTCCTCTTGGAATGCATTTCTTGCAAATCCTGCTTGCTTCCGCGCACTCCAGCTGCTTTCATTTCTTCAAAGACTCGTTTCGCGATGATGGGTTTGAGGCTTTCTATTTCTGGCACTACAATCTCTTCCACTCTTCGTGCACGTTGTTTTCCCTGTTCTGAGGGTCAGAAAGGTTTTGCATTATAGTAACAGAGACATACCCATATTGAGATAGGCAGCAGAGCGAAACGAGAGAATAACGTCACTAGAACTATGGAGGTGGAGTATACAGGAAACGACGGTGGAATTGGAAGCGCCAGGGCCAGGTCGAGGAAACCATCGCAAATATTTTGGATGTGGAAACGACGATATCCAAGGGTTGGAGGACGAACGAGCTTTAGTTTATGTGACGGTGCTCTAGAAAGGGGCAACATGCGAGTAGACAACAAAGCCCAAAATGGCCTCCCCACATGATCATCGTGATGGACAAAAACTTGAAACTCATACTTACGCTTTAAATTACACGCGTATGCAGATGTTTTAGAATTAAAAAGAGGGGATGGATTTCATGACCAACATAGTCGACATAGCCTACACCTAATCATAAGCACCAAGGACGTCCATCTTCTTCCCACTCAGAACACCATCTTATGAGGGCATTGACCTTTCGAAAGACCCCATGTTGACTTCAAGTACTTGGCGATATTTTTGGTATCCTTGAGGGCAGCAATGACGGAGCCGTCGACAGCTTTCTGGTCTGCGGCTTTCGACTCAGGGAACGGCTCCTTTGCTTTGGGCTTGCCGTCATCAAAGAACTCATCCTCCGCTGACTTGGCGCCTTTATCGGTAGGTTTTGCAAAATATGCATCATTTAGTTTGTCGTCAAGCTATGTGAATCTTGAGATACAAATACCAAAGAACAGAAAGGGATACCCTACCGTCAGACCAGAGAGATCGATCGTAGTTGTTGTGGCAATGACATAGGCCTGATTGACACGTCGTAGGGGAACACCATTAATCTTGTAGGGTCCTGTGACCAACAACAAGCCACTAGCAAGCTGCTTAAGGAAAATGACTCTCTTCCCCCGATAACGTCCTGCCAGCAAAATCAAGATAGTGCCGGGTACGATGGAAGATCGAAGAGAAGGGGGACGTGGAGACTTGCGGCATTTTTTGGGTTTGCGAACGTCGTCGGCTGGGTAGTAACGTGGTGCCTTATGGGTAGGGACCAAACGCTTTCCACCATTCTTTTCGCCACCGATCGTCTTCTCAACATACTCTGGCACGGAGTCAACGGCGGCTTTTTCTGACTTTTTGGCACCCTTCCACAGCCCGCGCTTGGCGAAGACCTCGGAACGAGAAAGACGTCCAACGTTTGGGACAAGTTCTTTGTTTCTGGCCATGCTGAACGCATTCAGCATTATACACGCAATATGTCCTGCCAGCAGATACTCACCTTGGAGTTATAAGTTCGTTGATGCCGATGTCCTGCGATCTATTGCTCGTTATTTGCAACCATTCTGTGGCTTAACAACTGGACAGAACCTTCGGCATTCGCCGACTCGACAAAAATAAATAAATAATCTATCGGTTTATGGTACTGTCTGCAATGTACACAACTCATGCATTGACTGGGTACGTGCGGATTGGTGGTACAAAATTGGGAGTTGTAAAATTCCTTGAAATATTCCAACCCTATGCTGAATGCATAAATTGACCCGGCCCGGGTTACCGTGACACGACAATCAACCTCAAAGTTCGAGGTGCTTTCATATTCAAACCTATGTTCCCTTCTCCACCACCTTTGCAGGTCAGCAATGATGAGCGGGATACAAGGTAGGATATCATGACTGCTGTATCACCACTAATTATCTCTTAAAGATGAAAAACCTGTAATCTTTTTTGATATCGACAATACACTCTATTCTGCCAATACAAAGATCTCGCAAGCAATGGGCACCAAGATTCATAGTAAGCTTTGTCGGTATCCATTGTGTTATTTCTTCTGAAGAGCTCTCTGAAGATTACTTTGTTAGCATTGGATTGAGTCACCAGGGAGCAGCAGATTTACATTTGAAGTATTTTACCCAATATGGTCTTGCTCTGAGGGGGCTGACACGCCACCACGACGTTGGTAAATTACTTGCTCATATATTTCAAGTTGCCTCACTGATAGTCTCTCGTCATAGATCCATTGGACTTTGATCGCGAATGTGACCAGGCTCTTCCACTAGAACAAATGATCTCGTACGATGAGAAGGTTCGGAAACTCTTCGAGGACATAGACAGATCCAAAGTTCGAGTCTGGGCATTAACAAACGCCTACCGCATTGTAATTTCCGGTACACTCACATCGAGGATACAGCTAACATGCCTTCTAACCAGCATGCAGAACGAGTTCTCCGAATTTTGAGACTCGGTGATCTCATCGACGGCATGATTTATTGCGATTACCTCCTCAAGGACTTTTCATGCAAACCTGAAGCAGATTTCTATAGAATGGCATGTCACATCGTTGTCTCACGCAAGTCATTTGCTGATTTGATTTAGGCCATGAAACAGGCAAACATTACGGATCCTTCGAAATGCTATTTCGTGGATGATAATCGAAAGAACGTGGACGCTGCTCGCGCCCTTGATTGGGGACATTGCGTGCACTTCTGCGAGTTGGGTCTGGAAACCATGGAGGGCGGGAAGATCAAAGAGATAGATGATGCCCGAGAACCTGGAGCGATAGATAATGGTGTTATCGACGTTACGACGTTAGATGAACTCAGGAAGGTCTGGCCGGAGGTATTCACGAAAGATTATTAGGAATCGACACTGAACATACCTATTATATGTGATAAGCTTAAGACGGGAGCTGGCACAAGCCAGTGCGTTACGTGACAGCGTCATTTCGACTCATCGATCTTTTTACATAAAATACCTTTGCCACCATCTCTTCAACGCCCATGGATTATACACCACGACACTCCCAGCCATTTGCACTGGCAGAGGCCATCTTTTTTGATAACCCTGTGATAATGGAAGGTAGTGCCTCGTTTTCTGGATCAAGACTCCTGGACTTTAAACACTCCGCAGAAATTAACAGATTAGAAAATTCTCTCAAGAAATTACGAGAGACACAAGAATTCCTACAATCATATCTTGAAGCGACACCTGATGCCGAGATCGCTCAAGATTTTGAAGAAAATAAAGTGGTCATGTAAGTCCAAGCACTCAATTTTACAAACCCTCTACCGCAGCCAAGTTAAAACATGCCAGTGAGTCTCAGGAAGAACGGATAACCATTCTCAAGATGGCATTAATAGAAAAGGGCATTCTTTCAGCGTCACATTACGAGACGGCGACGCCTTCCATCAATCATCACGGTCGACATTCCGACTCGTCCCTCCATACCACAGCAACCTCCTTGGAGTCACCTCGTCAGGTAGAAACTGAAGGGGACGATCGCGGGGTATACTTGTAGGAGTCTACTGTCGTGTCTAGAGCCTTGGTCTCTTTGGAAATTGCACGTGCTCTCTTGAACTAAGGATCCGCATATTCAAATTGACTCTTGAGTTCACTTCCAGGCTCCAGTAGCCACCTTCATCGACATTAAGTGTAGAATGCCGTCCGTATCCCTGTCCCCTATCAAAGATTTTCAAATCGATCTGGCGAAGTAAGTCCCAGCAAACATAGTTTTCCTGCTGACCATCCACTTTTGCTCACCAGTGTGCTGCACCACGCCACGATCCTGGAAGTAAAGCTAAAGGAAGCAGAAGAATGGGCCCAAAAATTGGATAAACTAGATTCTCTCACAGATATGAGTGCTGATCTCGGTTCAGAGTGGGATGAGG
>Ga0307507_10006011_pt1 | contig 19144 bp, 19 predicted proteins | sample 7_EM_MG_FD_207223 | JGI IMG/M metagenome (GOLD analysis project Ga0307507, IMG submission 207223) | Populus trichocarpa ectomycorrhiza microbial communities from riparian zone in the Pacific Northwest, United States - 7_EM | ecosystem: Host-associated > Plants > Roots > Unclassified | place... | reverse complement strand
CGGAGGCTTAGACTAAGTTGTTGTAACAAACTTCTTACTATATCGCAACTACCAAGTAGTGCCTAATAGCTAAGTATGTTTGGTCTTATTGGATTCTTGAAGCGAACTGAAGAGGTAACTGTTCAACCAAGTATATTGAAAACTCTGTCTCTCGAAGTCTGCTCTCTCTAAGGCCACAGAATAGCAGGTCTTAAATACACTTGTCAGGCTTACCGGAGCCTTGTAAACAATAACCATAAAGACTCGCAAAACGGTAGCCTTCAAACGTTACATAAAACATATCAAGTATCAAAGGATACCTTGACACAATAACAAAAACATACTGAGTATCAAACGATACTCGAAACCAAACATAAAACATCATGAGTATCAAACGATACTCGAAACCAAACATAAAACATCCTGAGTATCCAACGATACTCGAAACCAAACATACAACATACTGAGTATCAAACGATACTCGAAACCAAACAGTAACCTGTACCGGTTACAACATTAGCTCCGGTTCTCTTTACTTTCTTCTCATAACGACGCCAGCTTCACATTGCCTCCTCCGCGCACCCTGACGTATTTCTCCTGCTATCTCTAACATCGGCCTGCAGCCCCATTCAGAATCCCACGCGTATAGGGTAAACTGGCTAGTACTTAGTATTTTCTAGGTAATTGCTTCTATATATCATACCTACCCAAATTGGCGATGTGCAAAACGCCCTCTGGCGAATTGTGGCGAGGAAGTTAGAAATCCTTGACCACAATTCACCAGATCCCGTTTGTGGTTAGGGCCAACCGGGCGGGACTACTACATTACGCACGCACAGCCAAGCTCCCCTTCCGACCCCATATTGGATTTCTTAATATACCTCCTTGAACCTTCTCATATCAACCCGGCTATTAACCAGCCCCCGCCGTACACCCTCGGGGATCAGGTTCGTCTGGCCGTGAATTTTCCCTACGTCAACGATCGTAAACTCTCCAGCATTCTCCCTCATCTGCACTGTAACAAGGCTATGTATCTCCAAGGGGAATCGTGAGCTGACTGCACTCAACATCTGAACAGCGGCGACCCGAATGATAGCATTCTCTCAGGTGTAGTCCGTGATTTTGAAGAGCACCATGAGCTTTGCCGGCAGAGGGCCCCTCAGCGTACCATACATCGCTTCTGTACCAGCCTGGACCCAAATACAATGAGTGCGACTCCCCAGGTTCCAGAAGGGCAGGGAGCCCATGCATCGTGCCCAGTGGATGTCCTATTTATCGCTTGCTTGGAACGCCACAACGGGGGATTTGAGTTGAGTAAGTAGTTCAACGGGGAGTGATTGAAGTATCGCACGATCTTCAGGAAGCTAGCGCTCTGCAGGCAGGTAATTGCCGGCTATATCAGATCAACTTGCGACATATACTCACCAGGGAGACCCCCAACGCCTGAGTAAAATACAAGGCGTTTGACACATCGTCCCAACAGCCTTTCAGGATCCTCCTACAGACGACGTGCGCGGTTGCGGTACTTGTTGGACTCTCTACATGTTGCATGACATCCGCAGAGAGATCGGCTCAGCGGCATTAAAGAGTATTGAGGTTCAATAAGCTCATTCGGATCGCGTACTGACAACTGTCACTGTCCCCGCTTTGGTGCAGGGCATGATATTTACTCGATCGTGGCCATCCGTCCTTGATAGGTTCCTTGTACGCGAGCTCTCTAAACTCTGTGGAATACATCAGTATATTTCCAAACTGGCGTATCTGATCACTAAACTCACTTGGAAGATGTATCTTGATAAAGTCGAAATGCGATTAATGATTAGTCAAGTCCATACGTCGCTCGTGCTCTTCTTCGTGATCGTCGTCACAGATCTGGTGCGCTTTGGAGGGAGCCACGGGCTGGCTCCTCTGCGTTCTCTGATATCGTATCTCCGTATGTTGCTCGTCAAGCTTGGCCAGTGTATGCTTAGTCACTCGAAACCCCAAGAAGAGGCCTTTCATCTTGTGAAATTGGTCGAGACAATGTTCCATATCAGCTATGGTGTCATATGTGTGGCTTCGGTATTGTGCTATCATACGGAATTGAATGCGCGCTCTCACGCGTCCGAGAGCATGTTTATAACGTATGAGTTTGGCACTATGTGGCTAACGCAGTGCCACCGCGAGAACACCCTAAATACACCACCCCAGATTCCTCATCTCTTTCCCCTGCCACTGCAGAACCTCGCCGTGTCGTTTTTTGGGTACCAATCAACCAGGGTACGGCAGTAATACCTTCCAAACAGCCTCAGAAGCTTGCAGTCCCCCGTATTTCCGGAGAAAGACCTGGATCCAGTCCACCATGTGGTTAAAGAATCTCCGATAAACCATATGAATCATCTCCCCGGTGTGCAAGACAGGGGCCGAGACCCCGTGAAGTCCATGAAAAATGTTATGGCCTAAATTGATACCAGTGCCGCGGAACCTGACCAGGGTGCCGTCTGACTTCGAGCCTTTGAACCAGTTTTCATATCCATATCAGTCATATCTTGCGTAATCTCTAGCTTGATAGTCCTTGATGTTAATTCCTAATTCTCCCGCAGGCACCTCACATGTCGGACAGGCCTTGGATTTTGACCCATGCAGTGTCACGTTTTCCATATGGTCTGTAACCCATGCAGACAAGATTGGGAAGCATCTCCGAATCTTCCCATCAGCACAATCAATTTGGACGCCAGCAAGCTCCGTGTGCTGCAGCGGCGCAAAAATCATTTCGAATACATCTTGCAGTATGTCGGCATTCACTTGTATCTGGTATTGATCTGCTTTGGTGGACTTTGGGAGTTTGGGGGGGACAGGCAATGGTGCGAGAAGCAGCACAGCCATTGATCCAGGGCAGTTGCGCCGGGCTGACGGAAGATTTCCGAGCAAAATATAGACAGGTCACCCTTTGTTGTCACTGGGGAAGTTGTTGAGATGGGTCTGATCGGACGTCCAAATAATGGGAACTACGTTCACACCAGGTGGAACTGTCTTCTATGATAAGTCAGCTAACGTTACCGTAAAGGAGGTTACAGTGCTGTACTTGAACCTCCCACCACCAGTCCGTGGTGTGCATCTCCGCATAGATCCTTTCACCATCAGGATCCAATTCGTGCCACGGCAGGTAGACCAAGTCATCCTTTTATGCTATCTGGCGAAGGAGATATCTTATACAATCCAGGACATCACAATAGAAGAATTGCAGAGTTCTCTTGCGATCCTCAACTTGTTCTTCGAACCATTGCAGATACGAACTGTGCGGATCCAACGACCTGAGGTGGTTCCCCAGCATATGTATGGAGCTATAGCTGACTCACGCAGAAGTACCGAGGCCACTCGAGCAATATTCATTTATTCATGATTTATGTACTTTACTCTGAAGGAAGCAACACGCCATGTTGAAACCACGCACACAACTGAAAGATTCCCAGATATCCTCGCGAGAATAGCTGTTGTCTTGCTCAAATCCGTCGACGTCTGCAATGGCTTCTCCGGCGCGTGGATAATGGCCCAGTCTGCTGGGTAACGAAGACGTAGAGTTGTCCGGTATCTCAGTATCAAACTCGTGAGCAGTAAATGCCTCGGGTCCGTGTCGCCTGGGATCCGGATCGGATTCATAGTTGGAATCCTGCAGCTCGCTCGCCTGTACTTGGTGCAATATGCTTGTTTCCACGTCATTGATAATATCTCCTGATGATTGATATCCCACAGTGGATGCGAGAACAATGTCTAGCTTTGCGTGCGGGTTTCGCCGCTGTTTCTCATATGTGCCTTACCAGATGTATTTTCGTTGGCAAAATGGTCATTTGCCAGACATTGGAGGAGTCAGCTCAGTCTATATCGTGAGTTATGTGTAGATTAGATTGTACTCGTACCGCTATGTTTAGTCTTGAGCACAACGCGTGTGGTTCGCAGGCAGGGTGAAGGAGCTCAGCCGCTCCGAAAAGGAACTAGTCATCCAGGGGGTTTAGAGCAGACATCAGGTGGCCTCAGCTATAGTTTCTTAAAGCCCCGAGCCCTTCCTGAGCAAACGCGCATATCATCCGTTATTCAAGTTGAATCAGATAATGCCAGAGTCCTGTCTTCGAGCACCAGGTTTTACCTATTTTTAGCTAATCTTGAAAACACAGCCTGATTCTTTCCAACTCCCTAGAACATCTGGGAGTTGTATATATAAAGTGGATAGAGCGCCATAGAACGGACATCATACCAAAAACCATCGCACATTCAGAACGGCCACAACTGCCACCCTATTCAGCACACTAGTTCCAATACTCACATCTAGATACACCAAGAATCAACCACTATGACCGACAATATAATCCAAGTACGATACCCCTACATGAATAATCCTGGAGCACTTCAGGCTCCGGTGGGGCAGAGGTACCAACTTGCGCCTAATTCTCTCCTAGGGATCATCAGCTCAACACGCCCTAATGCTGGAGGTCAGTTAATTATTCACTATAAGGGAGTCATGGGCTTCCCTGCAAATAATGCAGGCGCTATGGTGTAAAAAGAATGGCGGCAACTTGTGAACGATCAGCTGGTAGCAAGAAACTTTACCCCACTGGCTAATTTTGCTATCGGAGAATTCCAGCGATTCGTTACATGGAATGAGTAGATTGCACCCTGCCTGCGATCAGCTCATCACAGGATCAGCTGCGAATAACGTGGCTTGGATGCGGGAGGCCGCTGAGGCAATTGTTCAACTTGTTAAGCACTGTATGGGTAAGTTGACAACCACCATGAACCAGGAGGTTGAGGTTGTGGCTAAGGGCCAGCCTGGACCTGCACTAGGCCATCCAGGAGTCCCCACCGTGCAGGTGATGGTTCCCCCACTGCTACTACCTCTGGGCACCCCAATTCAATGGGGTCCTATTACGGCGGCTCCGAACCCAGCTCCTGTTCCCCAAAAGCATCTCCCGGCGATTAACGAACCGCAAGCGCAAGGGGAAGTGATTCCAGGTGCCGTTCTGGCGCAAGCACCGGTCTTTCCTGGTCTCGTTCAAGGTGAACCTCAACCGCAAGCCCAAGGACAAGTAGTTTTAGGGTTGCGGCGCCAGGACAAGTGGCTCCAGGTGTCGTTCCGGGTCACCCTCCACTGCAAGCGCAAGGCCAAATTGTTCCTGTCATTCGGGTGCCAGGAGAAGTTGCTCCTGGTGTCGTTCCGGGTCAACCTCGACCGCAAGCATAAGCACAAGTCGTTCCTATCGTTCCGGCGCCAGGACAAGTCGCTCCAGGTGGCATTCCGGGTCAACCTCAGCCGCAGGGCCACAGACAAGTCGTTCCTCTCTTCCCGGCGCAAGCACAAGTCGCTCCAGGTGTCGCGCCGGCTCAACCTCAACCACTGATTAACCATCCGGAAGCGCAAAGACAAGTCGCTCAAGCTGCTCGCACAATGTAATGACAAGGAATACCTGCTTCACAAAACACTTCTCCGGGGGCTGGGTCCCCGCAAGCATCAATCCTACTCGATACCCCACTCAGCAGCCAAGCAAACAGTCCAGCAAACAGTCCAGCAACCAGTCCAGCAAACAGCCTAGCAAACAGCCCAGCAAAAAGGCCAGGAAACAGCCGACCTACCAGCCCACCTGACAGCCCAGCACCGACACCAATCATACCTTATCACCAGCTAAATCACCGGGTGCCAACAGGTGAGTCCTTTTCAACATAATCCGCATGTTTCAGTTTTTCACTTACTGACCAAGGAGTGGTAGGTGGGAACGCACTACTTGGACGCATCCGAACAGTGTGTATTGTTTGGATCTGCCACACTGCTGATAGCCCCGCACACTACTCTAACTATCGCCGGCACAATTGGCACCTTGTCAACGGTGTACAGTTTGATGACTTGGATTCCTATGACATCCGTGGACTTTCAGCGATGATAATGAGATCCATACCACATGCGACAATTTAATACTTACTTGGAGCTACAGGCGAAGGACGCCAACTCCGGCGAGACTATCCCAAGACGGCGCTCTTGTGGTTAAATTATTTCTTTATCGATGACAATGAAGCGGTAAGGGTCTGGCTCCTGTCGTATGCAGTTCTTGAAGACCTGCTTGATCTCTTACTCTATTGTCATCGTTCGAATAACGTAAGTAGGGAACCCACACCCGCGTTGAGGGGGCACAAGTATGTTGTCCCAGGCGCTGTGACCAATTAGGCGAATGGAGCGATAGCACGAGACCAATTCTGTGGAGGTTCATTTGATCCAGAGGCCAGACGACCAGAGCCCACAGCTAATCCCGGGCTGGCTAATGAAGGATGTTCACTGCAAGAGGGAGATGACTCTGACGCATTACTTGTGGCATTGGCCGGGGTGTGATGAGATGTCTCCGCCGCCAGGGATGGACATAAGGACAGTGTCGGAATGCCGTCATCGGCCGGTGGATAGAGAAGGGAATCACCCGCGAAAATGTATACCACTTGCACTCAAATCATCGAGCCAGTTGAATATACAACCCTCGGCTGAACTGGGACGGCATCGTGGTCAATCCAACATGACACGAAAGCCCAGGGGTCTGCTCGATGACCAAAATTGTGATGAGCATAAGTCCAAGAGATTTCATTTGGCTTCCATGACTAGGGAATTTTTGCAAACCGAGGAGGTTCCGAAGCGCAGTCCTACCTTCGATTACAAGGATGGTCATGCGCGTAAGCCCAAGATATACCGTTTGAGCATCTAAGAGTTTGATTTGACGCTCCGTCCGTCGTTCGCTGAGGCTACCTAGACATATAGTGTATTAGTGATATTGTTTAGCATTAGAGTTCTTAGAGATTTCAAATATATTTCTTGTAGCCTGCCTGCCTGCCTGCCTGCCTGACTATCCCCATCTGATCAGTTCACGTTGGTCCGGCTTCGCTCCTTTGTGGTCTTCCGCTTGATAGAAGCAAACTTCAACTGATGTTGATGGTGCCTTGGCATCTATATCCTTGTGAGGCTTAAAACGTTATTTCATCACACGGGGGGGAAATCTCTGGGACTCAGAGCTGTTCAGGATTATTGGATTGTCTATGTTTTATATCCTTATTCATCACAATTCGTGGATCCGCTCTGTGGCTAGTTCATCTGGCCCACAATACCGGTATCCACTTTGGTGTGCGAAGGGGTTGTCCTAACAGACCCTACTTTGCGTTCTTTGCTGATATGGTACACCCCCCCCGGGCTAACCGTCAGGAAATGTGCACCTGGCATTGACGAGGTGTATATAAGGACCCCTTCTACCCCTCCTTCCACTTTGGGGTTCTCACTCTCCATACACCCCTCTTGGCTCTGCTCCCCACGTCTGGTGCCAGATTTTGACCTACCTCCACCAACCTCCCTCCAAGATCCTTGTCTCTTAGTTGACGTATCAATAATTTCTCTCATCTTTTTCATTGAGTTCTAATTAATCTAAACATTGCACAAGGCCCCATGGCACTTCTGAGCTCACGGAAACAGCAGTTAGAGAAGGGAAAGTAAGTAACCTATATGTATAGATTTGGGAGCAATTTTAATGTTTCAATTCGCCTTAGACGCCCCGCTGCGCAGCCCCAGAGGATTGCGGCTGAGAGTGGAAAGCGAAGAAAGACCCAGCCACATGTAGTCGCCCCTCACCCTGCTAAGGGGAGAGGGCAAGTAATCATGGGAAGTATCAGATTCACATTGCAGGATATAACGCTGACAACAAACCTTCTTGTGAAGAGACACCTGGCGCAGAGGGCGCACCTCGAGCCAGCGGTCGAAGACTCGGGCACTGGGTAAGTCAAACAAAACTCCCACCGAGGTATCAGAATCTGTCACACTAACAATTGAGCAGAAATTGGCAAGGCGTATGGCGACATTAGGTACGCTAAAGCCTGGTGCGGGTTCTGCGATCCCGGCGTCACATCTGGTGCCTACTTCAATTGGCGTGAGCCGCGCAAGGCCTATATCACTGCCCGCAACCTTGAAGCCGGCAACTTGACCGACGCCCAAGTTGAAGGAATCAGGGTCTTTACTCGCGCCCTTCCGCCCGTGAACGATTGCGTCACCTACATTAAACAAAACCCCCAGCAGGATAACGTCATGGAACTCCCCCCTCACCTGAGGGTGCTGGTAAAATATTTAGCTAGGAAACTGCACACCTCTAACCTGCGTCGAATCACGCAGCACGCCCGTGGCAGAGATCTCGCGCAATTTCTGAATCATTGATTATTGGCATCTATGTCCCGTCAGCCTCAGACCAACTTATTTTGACAGAGTCTCAATCGTCAACTTATTGCCCACAGGCAGTAAAAATCCAGAGTGTTCACCGAACTGGAGCCCCAGAAGGGGAACATTCATTTCTCAACTGTCGCCGGTGCGCTAACGACTCAGACCGGAGAATTGAATGGGGTGTGTTAACAACACCGAGCATGAAAAATCTGGTCGGGGTGATTAGAGAGCAGTGTGTGGAAGAGGAAATGGGATGCCGACAATATCTGATCAGGGCGACTAGTGAGGGTGCCGTCAGGGTACGTCAGAAGCCCAAAAGACCTCTCCCCCTGAGAGAGCTCATCTTTCTCCATAGCATTACTGACATTCTAGCGTGGCTCCCTGCAAACCATGGCCAAGGTCCTCTTGATCTCTTGGGTGTCGAGTCGCGTCGCCAGAATAGAGAAGAGAGAGCCCAGACGCTCGAGCCTGCAAATGGGCGATACACGTTTCTCAATCGCAACGTTTGGGAAGATGGCATGGGGATCATCCAAGGGGATGACGATGAGGATGAGGATGAGCAGGAAGTGGAATGGCTAAAGGCCAAGAGCGATGGGGAACCGCAGGCACCTCCTCCCGCATGGGCGATTGTTTTGGACAATGTAAATATCGACACCTAACGTTAACATGAAGATCAAAACACAAGGGCTAATTGACGACCTACGACCCCGAATTGGGAGCCCTGGCCCCCTCAACACGATGGAGGGCTACCCCACGAGAAATAGAGGAAGCCCTGAGTGATAATCTGTTCGCTCCGCTCATGAGGAGTTGGCCTCAAGGCCTTCTGCGCCATTTACCCAAACGAAACTCCAAGACGTCCGGAAGGTTCTAAGGGAGATGCCCTAGATGGGAGACTACATTACAGATACCGGGCTGGCAGGTGTGCTGCGTTCGGGACTCCATGATGCCCAGGACACCCCTCCTGCTAGCCTACCCGGATTCCACGACGAACATCCAATATCCATGGCCCTTGCTCTGATTGATGCGCAGGTTCAGAGAGCTTCAGTGAAAGCGACAGAAGAAGTAGCTGGCACAACTGAACAGCAGCCCACCACGCCCCCAGCCCCGACAGAACCAGCAGACCCTGTGACACCCCAGTCCCCCACACCTTCAAGTTCTTCAATGTGCAGTTTGAGTAGTGCCCCAAAGATCACCAAATCGCCATCGCTCCAGCTGCGCTGTTCAAAAAGATGCGGGGTTGGACGAAAATAATTTGGGAATTCCTAGTTTCGCGGGTATTTTCTTTTCTTTTTCTTATTTCCCATGATCTTATTGCGCTTTAATCAGAATTCTGAGTTTGTGGTTCGTTAGCTCGTATGTGATAGTAAACATATCATGGGGCGCCCTTGCTTCGGCTTCTCGTATCCTATATTGCTAGTCCTTACACCTCTTTACGTTAAGATATAAAATTTTCTTTCCTCGATCAAACACGCCACGCATTCTGTCCTTAACTGGGTTGGAGTCGGCGGACTAAACTAGTCAAACACCTGAGTGCATGGTGTGAATACCGAATTCTAGACGTTTAGTGGTGTAGATCCGACGTTATGAGATGAGGTTTGTCCATCCCAACCCGGTTTAGGCGTGGCGAATGTCTTGCTACAATTGGTGTCGCTAACCGATACCCCTTGTTGCTAGATTTTGCTTTGCCTCCTGCATTAGCGATGTCCATTTCCTCGAAGCTTCTCAACCAGGGTTGGGACGACCATGACACCTGAGGACGTCCAGAGCATGGACTAAATACAGAATTCCAGATGTTCAGTGGTGTCGATTTGAAATTAGGAGATGAGGTTTCATAATCCTAATCTGCTTTAGGCATGCCGAGTGTCTTGCTAGAATTGGTGTCACTAACCGATACTCCTTGTGGCTAGATTTTGCTTAGCCTCCTACATTAGTGACGCCTGTCTCAGGAAAGTTTTCAACTAGAGTCGGGAGCACCATGATACCTGAGGAGGTCGTGATCATGATCATGATGTTGAACAAGTAGAAAACCCCTTTTTAGAGGCGAATATTATCCTTTCAGTCAGAGTGATAGTGTGTGATTCTCCCAACACCCCCCCTATGTCCTAGCGGATAAGCCCTTAGGCATCTATTGAACATTACCACAGATTCCTCATCCGCGCGATACGACGGATACATTGCATTGTTCTAGGTCCAAAGGCGTATTTTACATAATGTTGATTAACCATTTAGCATTCCACCATGTCTATACAACCGCAAGCCAAGTCACGTAGTCACATAACGTGCTGAGTTGGAACTTGGAACGGATGTAGATGCCAGGGTGTACCTGATAGCATACAAGCAGCGAGATCGACGTCGGGAATGCAACAAAAGCAATCCTGCAGCTCGACGAGCACACTGCCGAAAGAGTAGCCATCCCATGTGCGCCCTACAGCACCAAATGTAACCAGCGCATTCGAAAGACCACCAAAGCGCCCACGAGGGAGGACGATCCAGAGCAGGACGTATACCGAGATTGAGACAGAACCTGACACCCAAGTCCCAAGGGAAACAGTTCGTCTACACGATGATAGTAGTGATGGGTACGAAGACTGTCGCGGAGCGGATCAGACTCAATCGGACAAGGACCTAGAGGCGGAAGACGCTGATATTCCGGATGCTCCTGCATTGGGGCTGCGTCACTGGTTACAAACAGGGGACAAACAAACAAACAATCTAGTATCCAATGTGCGAGTTTCCACCACCTCTGCATCACAGGAGGGAGTACTCGTTAGGCGCATGCCAGCCGCTCGAGGACGTTAAATGCCCTGTAGAGCATATACTCCGCCAGGGCTAGCATCATCCACTGTAGCCCGATATTCATCCCCCCTCGCCACTTACAGTATCACTACGTCAGGAGTTAGAAGTTCTAGTCCAGCCGGGGAATTGAGGAGACGACACTCTGAGGACATCTGGCCGGGTACCCAGACACGGCGGAATACAGCGAAAGGTGTAGAGGCGGCTGTAGTAACCCAGGCCAAAGCTGTCATTCACTGGTACACCCCGTTTGTTGACCCACTCCCGCCCCAATTGCTTTAACGTCTGAGGTACATGGTGCTTGGCTAAGAGCACTCGATTATATTGCTGATGCAGGAAATATGGAAGCTTCAGAGGAAAACATAAAAATAGTAAGTGGACACAGATAGAGAGGGATGACGCCCCCCTGAAGCCGGGTATAGTACTGATTCTGAAAGATAAGCAATAGACACTCTAGGGTAAGATCCTAGTTTGTTGCCCACTTAGAGATGAGATCGGAAAATTATATGATCTCACGGAAGATGCCACAGCGATTGCGCGGAGGGTGGACTCCCTTATCGAAAAGGATAAATTTATGTACTCCCCAAACCGATATGAGGTTGGCGGGCCCTAGTTGGACAAATTTCTTCCAATAACTAACAGTTATAACACTCCGTCCCGAAATTGACATTTCGATTCGAGGCGCCCCAGATTCCTGTGGCCATATGGGGTGAGTACGTCAGAGGCAGGAAAATGCGTAGAATTGTCGAACCTGATTGCCTTGGACGTATCAACGGCACCATGATTTGCTTTACGTGTGCAATCCTCTGTCATCCCCTACGAGCATGGCAAACAGAACTATATAAGGAATCAGGCGAGTTCAAGCATGACGCGGTAGGAGGTCAGCTAAAACCCGATTCCACTTGGTATTCACCAGGAGCCTAAGATCATCCCACCCACTAAAGTCCGTTTTGCCCGGCAAACTGAGTCGTGGGCTGATTGCCCACACTGGGTACAGGCGATAATTCTGCACAGGATTCCTGGGACCATCTGGGGAAAAGATGGAGAAGCAGCACAGTATGCGACAAGAACACTGTAAATGGTATACGGACGATTGGGCAGCAGTAGCCGCTAAGCTGCAGAGTCAGGCATCTACCGAGGCTACACCACGGCACGCCCACCAAAGCCGAACTGCTTGCGATTGGGTTGTGGTGGCCACCGAGCTGCAGAAACAACCATCCAGCCAGGCTACGCAAAGGCCAGCCCACCGAATTCAAACTCCAAGCAGCTGGCACATTGGAACCCTTGTGGGGCAGCAGGATAGTCAAAATGATTGGCAGGAGACTGATTTGTCTTTGGATTTCCTCGGGACTTCAGCTGCCCCTGTTCTCGGATTTCACAATTTTTGTGCGCCAAGGCCAGATGGTTCACGGGAGGTGACCAGGGAACTATCGTTGGACACGAATATGAGTCCTACCCCATCGCAACACCTCTCGCTCAGCCTGGACAGAATAGAGCCAGCACAACAGGAGAGAGGCAATAGTCAGCAGCGGGATGTACAACAAGAGCGCAATGGGAGTGTTCGTAAGGGTAATTAAGAAATGATGAGTCGAATAGATCGGGTATATGTCGCGTAGCTCAATTGATTCGCACTATTTGCTTGACGGTGATATGTTAATATGAGAACCAAAGTAAAAATCTTGGCGTTCAGAGTACAAGTAGTAGAATCAATAAAAGGAACACACTACAGGGGCGTCTGGGCTATCTTAGAGTAAATGTCACGGGGCAAGTTCGGAAAGAAGAGGATAGAGCGTGCGCAAGATGGATATTGTGTTAGGCAGAGTTGAGATAGTTCCCGACGCGTCTGGGAGGCATCATGAGGCCATCTAGATATTACGTGGGAGCGTACAGATAGGATAGAAAAAGTCAAACTACGATCAGGACACACAGGACGCAGAGAGGGTGAAATCAGGATAATGGTGCGCCGGCAGAGAGTGTCTCGAGGTAGAAGCCAAAGGAGGGAGATAGCAGGACGAGAGAGCTCAGGATAATGGGATCCTCAAGTCAGGCGTCGGAACGAGCAAAGCCCAGATGTGGAAGATCAAGATGCGACTTCAGGACAGAAGATGCCAGGCGCAGTGCTGATCACGATGGAGCGGGGGATCATCACATGTCGCCCTGGTGCAGCAGGCGAGAATCAGAGGTGTTCTGGACGCAAGAGTCGAGGATAGGGCGCAGGCAGGGCAAAAAAAAGCTAGGGTCAGTATCAGGATAGCCTCAGGGCGGGGCAGGTCAGGTGACGCAAAATCAGGATGCAACGTCAGATCAACGTTGTGTCCTAATTCACAATTGACGTTATGTGCGCTAGGTGCGCTAGACGCATGGGGCGCCGCTGGCGCAGAGTATTATTTGTGCTAATGCATAGAGTGCTGATCTGAGGGTAACTTCAGTTTTGCCTGCGGTAATGGCTAGTCTTTATTTGCGTCTTTTGTGACTCATAGTTGTCTGGCGAGCGCTTGTTTTCTGGAGGATGGTGCTTGCGAGCCACTGGTCTTTCATGATTTGAGAAGCTATGTCATCAGCAGTGGACATGGCGGTAGCGAGGACTTTGACACTAGGGAAAAAGTTGATAATTCATCAAAAGGTAATTTCAAATGGTGAGAGTTCAGATGAATCGCCAGGAGCAGCATTAATAGCTGTTGGAACATGGGGAAGGTGGCGAGTCCACTTGGTGCCTTTGGGGAGAACACATTTGCCGAGGCATTGGCGGATTGTTCTGATTCTGGGTTCTTTTTGGCCATTGGTCTGGTGATGATAAGCGGTAGGCATGTTGAGATCAATTTTTATATTAGCCATGAATTGCATCCAGAGGTGGGATGTAAACTTGGGGTCTCCATCTGAGACGAGAGAAGTAGGGAAATCATGGACTGAGAAGATTTGTTCAATGAGGAGGTTAGCAGTTTCCACACCAGTGATGTGCTAAAAAACTGGAAGGAGGTTGGTGAAGCCAGTGAAGTGATCTATCACAACTAAGATTAGTTCCTTCTTGTTGTCGCTAGGGAAGGGTCCTGCAACGTCAATTGCAATCGAAGAGCAGGGTTCTTTGGGGACAGGGAGAGGGGTGACAACTCAATAAGGGAGGGTAGTAGATTACTTGTTTATCTGACAAAGGTGACATCTGTGAATATAGTCTTGGAAATCACTTCTCATAGACATCTAATAGAAATGTTTGGAGGCGTATTTGAAGCATTTGTCTGCTCCCATATAGGCTATTTGTGCATGGGTGATTTGAATGATATCGATTGTGATGTTGGTTCTTTCATAGACGGTTTCATAGGGAAAATAACGACAGTCTGGACGATTATTGTCTCCTCTTTATGGAAGAAGTCCGCCAATAAGGATCCAACTAGGATTGTGGGGGTTCTTGCTGATGATGTCATAGAAAGAATCAAAGGCTGTGGCATTTCAAAGGCTATTATACAACGTGCCTTTGAGGTATTGGGAGAGCTGGAAGGCGCGAATATTATGGGTGCTGGAGGGCTGGTCCGGGAAAGGGTTATCGTAATTGACAGGGGCATTAGAGACCAGTAATTCTTCTTCCTCAGCAGGATGGGTTGAGAATGGTCCATCATCCTTGTTGATTATAGTGTGAATGACTGGATATCCATCATCATCGGAGATGGCGGGAGGGCTAGCCCATTGATCCTCATACTCTCGCTTGGGGTGGCCAAGAGTAATGAAATATGGGGCCGAATAGAGTGGGCTAGAGGCAGGGATGTGGCGAGGTCCCGAGAGGTAGTAGTGACGGTCTTCTCCTTTCATATGTGATTCACATTCGTCCCATACAGACTGTGCCAAGTGTTTGGCTCTATGTCCGCCAGATATAAGAAATAGTTCTAACTCATCTCGGGGAGACGTGGCAGGGATCAAGGATGTTGTAGTTTCGTATCATGAGCTGGGAAGGGCCATCGACTTCTGTTTGTTAATGGAGTCATGAATTCCTTCAAAGGAGTTGGTAATGACTTTAAGATGCAAAGATTGTTTCATCCAGTTTGAATGGTTGTGAATCCTGGACGCCAGTGCCCTAAGTGGTGATTGAGCTTCTTGAATGAGTATTCTGGTTTCCGTGGAATCATGAGGTTGGCCTTGGCTGGTGGCCTTGTTGCTCTGCCTAACGTTGATACCATCTTCAAGGGTGGGTGCCATCTTATGAAGTCCGTGTTCAAAAGGACCTAGGTGGTGATGGTTTTCCTTCTCCTTGGACGAGTCGGCGATGGGGACATCTTCAGCATTCCACATTGATAAATGTTGGGGTATAGAAAAGAAGTCAAGAGGTGTCAGGGAGAAGAAGCAAGGTTCTTTAACGGGATCCAGAGTGTGAGCGAGATAGAGGTTCTGTTTGACCCTTTCCGTCATGGCGGAATAGGATCCTTTTATAGCTTTCTTCTCAGTGGGGTCAACTAGGATCATGTCAGAGCTTGCTTCTTGTTTCTCATATATCCTTGCGAGGGTATCTGCAAGAACATCATCCTTTGCTGGCTTGTGTATGATGTCGAAATCATAAGATTGGAGGAAGATGCTCCATCTTGTCTGGTGGTAAGGGAGATTTGTCTGTGACAGGAAGAATGAAACCGCTTTGTTGTCTGTTACCACAGTGAACCTTGTACCAAAAAGTATTGGGTGAAAAGACCGGACTGCATCTACTATAGCCCGGACCTCCAGTTCATGCACGGGGTAGTGCAGCTGACTTGTTGCCAATTTTCGGCTATGAAATACTGCAGGGTAGGCTCTCTCAAGTGAGGGTCCTTGGCCAATAGATGCACCTGCTCCAAATTTAGAACCAGCGGTGAAGAGGCAAATTGGGTGGAGTGATTGATAGTCAATTGGGCGGAGTCTGCTGATTTTATTGGCAAGGTGTTTGACTTGTTGGAACGCTTCTTCATGCAGGAGGCTCCATTGAAATTCGTTTCGGAAGAGCAGAACCGCTAGTGGGGCGCTAGGACTAGCGAGGTGTGGTAGAAATTGTGAATGATATATTACCATACCAATAAAAGTTTTTCTTATTGACTTTTTCGATTTGGGGGTGTGCTAGTCCTGGATTCCTTGTATTTCCTCAAGATGTGCATGCATGCCTTGGCCGTCTATAACATGTCCTAACAGGAGCAGACTATCGGCGAAGAAATTCCATTTGGATGGGAAGACTCTCATGTAGTGGTCCTGTAATCTCTGACAGAGCTGGCAGATATCGCGAACATTGTATTCAATACTGTCTGAGAAGATTGTATTATTGTATACGTATGCCAAAACTGTTTTTCCTATGAGTCCATCAAGGATATACTCCATAACTCCAATAGCTGTGAAGGCTCCATTGGTATCTCCTTGCGGCATTATCTTCCCCGCCGAGGTTCCGTAAGGCGTTTCAATCGTGTTGAGGGTTTCATCCTCAGACGCCACTCGAATTTGGAAGTATCAGTTCGATAGATCAATACTAGATAGATATTTGGCTCTGGCCACAGTTTTGAAGATCATGGACTGATTGGGAATAATGCAATTGTTCTTGATCGTGATATCGTTTCTAGGTGGTAGGTCTTCCAGGAGTCTAATTTCGCCATTGGGTTTGAGCTTAGGGAATATGTTGACGGGGTTATTGGCTTGAGGAGAGTAGAGGACCTTTTCGCATTCCAGTCCGCGATAATTTTTCTGTATGCAGGGCGGATCTGGGGTGGAACTGTTAACATTTTTGAACTTGGTGTAGTTTTCCCTTTGATGAGATTAGGGTGGTGGTTAATCTGGCACAAGGGTAGTAGTTCAGTGATTTTCCTGGCTGAGAAGACATCAGCAAACTCAGTGATGAAGTCAGAGGTATCTGAGTTTGTCATAGCAGAGAACCTTGCCTTGTGTCCTATCCTGCAAGTGAGGGTAATTCCCTTTATTGGGAATGAAATAAGGTAGGTTTCACAATCGATTCTAGTATTATGGGTGGTCAGTATGGCATTCCTAGAAATCTCTCATAGTTGTCTAAAGAACATACTAGAGGATTGGGAATATCAACTGTTTCATCAACTACTTCATCAGCAAAAATAATACATGGTGCCTGGTACGCCCAGTGCGTCTGGCGCATCTAGCGCACATAACGTCAATCGAGAATCAGGACATAACTACTAGTTCCGCTCACTCAGGGCGCACCTGGCGCAACACTTTATCTTCCTGAAGGCACCTGGCACAACATCTAATGTTCCTGAACGCACCTGGTGCAACACCTAATCTTCCTGAACGCACCGGGCACAACACCACATCTTCAGGAAACGAGTCAAGGGTCCCCCCTTTACTCGCTCCTGACCTAGGTCACAACACTGATACATGATAAAAAGTTTATTTAAATAGTCTATTATATTTCTAATTCTACTAGTCTAGCTAACGGATCTAAATACAGGCGTCACCTTCCCAGCTTCCTCGGGGCACACCCTCCCCCGGCAGTGCTACAATAGTGACCACCTCCACTGAAGACAGCGAAATCCTGAGTTTTGATGCGACAGGTACGTACCTTATACCGGCGTGTAGCTGGCGTCGAGCCCAACAACCTCCCGCAAACAGAATTGAAATCCGTCAACTAGTCGTGGAGTAATCTGCCATCGAGTAAAGTTCTGCCAGGGTTACTACCCAATACCCCCTCCACAGAAGACAGCCATCTCCTGGGTTTTGATGCGACAGTGACGTACCTCATACCGGTGTGTAGCTGGCGTCGGGCCTAACAACGTCCATCAAACAGAATTGAAATCCGTCAAGCGGTCGTGGAGTAATCTGCTATCGAGTAAAATTCCGCCAGGGTTAATACCCAATACCCCCTCCACAGAAGACAGCGACTTCCTGGGTTTTGATGCCACAGAGACATACCCTATACCAGGGTGTAGCTGGGGTTGAGCCCAACAACCTCCCGCAAACAGAATTGGAATCCGTCAAGTAGTCGTGGAGTAATCTGCCATCGGGTAAAGTTCGGCCAGCATTGTATCTCCACAGTGGACAGCAATATCCTGGGTTTTGATGCCAGAGTGACGTACCTCATACCGGTGTGTAGCTTGCGTCGAGCCTAACAACGTCTAACAAACAGAAATGAAATCCGTCAAGTGGTCGTGGAGTAATCTGCCATCGAGTAAAATTCCGCCAGGGTTACTACTCAGCACCCCCTCTACAGAAGACAGCGATATCTGGAATTTTGATGCGACAGGGACGTACCTTATACCGGCGTGTAGCTGGCGTCGAGCTCAACAACCTCCATTAAACAGAATCGCGATAGCCCAAGCGGTTGTGGAGCAATCTGCGGTCGAGTAAAGTTCTGCCAGGGTTACTACCCAACAACCCCTCCCCAGAAGATAGCGATGTCCTGAGTTTTGATGCGACAGGGACATACGTTATACCGGCGCGTAGCTGGCGTCAAGCCCAACAACCTCCAGCAAACGGAATCACGAGAGCCCAAGCGGTTGTGGCGTACTCTGCGGTCGAGTAAAATTCCGCCAGCTTTAGTAACTAACACCCCCTCCCCAGCAGCCATTTCCTGAGTTTTGATCCCACAGAGACGTACCTTATACCGGCGTGTAGCTAGCGTCAAGCCCAACAACCTCCAGCAAACAGAATCAAGATCCGTCCAGCGGTTGTGGAGTAATCAGCCTTTGAATCCTGGAATCGCCAGCCCTGTAACTCTATGAATAGTAGTCAGGTAGGAATGAATCCTATATCAGTGTGTAGCTGGCAACGAGCCCAAGATGATGCAGGTGTCTGATCCATAATCTGCAGAGTGGTTGTGGTGGAGTGTTCTGGGTAGGCCCGGGATGAGGGTATTAGGTGTGATGAGAGGAAAGTGCGGAGTCGCGTCACGTCGAGTCTAGCATAAGTGCCTAAGTGCTGAGAAACTACAACAAAGTAGAGTCTGTCACAGTTATCACTCGCTTGCACACTGGAGTGAGCTGGCATTTCCGCTCTCTGAAAGATCAAGTTCTGAAAATAGAATTTAGCTGTGGAGCCTGAATGTCTTTAGCGCAAAATTAAAATCAAGAGGATGGTGGCTTTCTCACTTATCGCCCAGACTAAGCCAATTATTTTTGCCAAGGCTACCCCCTTTCCAGGAATGAGAATGCGATAGGGGGAGATCTTCATGGGGTACTCTGGATGAGAGGGGAATGAATGGTGAATCAG
>Ga0307507_10006010_pt1 | contig 19146 bp, 3 predicted proteins | sample 7_EM_MG_FD_207223 | JGI IMG/M metagenome (GOLD analysis project Ga0307507, IMG submission 207223) | Populus trichocarpa ectomycorrhiza microbial communities from riparian zone in the Pacific Northwest, United States - 7_EM | ecosystem: Host-associated > Plants > Roots > Unclassified | place... | reverse complement strand
AGTCCCTTTAGCATAGTTAGGAATGCAGTTATATAGCCTTTAGGAGGTAGACCAGCTCTCTTACAGATATTATAGAAGATAGTTAACTTAAAGTTAAAGCTATTACTCACTCTATCGTACTTCTGGTCGTCTGTGTAGATCTTAGCAATAGTAGCTGCCTCTTTGCTATACATAGGCAGGTGCATAGTAGGGTCGGTATTGGCAGTACTAGGGTAAAGATACTAGGCAGGAGGGGCACTAGGTAGGGTAGGAGCAGTTACTAGAGGGAGGGTAGAGGCAGTTGCTGTAGGCAATAATTGCTAATTCTACGTCTATAGGAGTTAAGTAAGGAGGGTAAGTAGTTAATCCTAGGTGGAGGTAGGTGCAGCTTACTATTAGGTAGCGGTTAGTGCAGTTTGCTAAGGTATAGATGCAACAGCTAGTTAGGGTGTCGTAGGGGTAGGTATTTATATTCCAGGTGTTGTAGCTATAGCTATAGGCTGGATTATAGGTGTTAGAGGTAGTGGAGGTAGTTAATAGTTTACAGGCGTTGGTACCGTGTAGAAAGGTAGTAGGCTGTAGGGGGGGGTTATAGAAACTAAAGAGGCTATAACTAACGGGGTTATAGCTTAATTCAATATTAGAGCTATTTATATTAAGTTAAGTTGTTCTTATAGTGCCACTGTAATTATAGGGCTGACTTCCTTAAGAGCTCCTATGATTTCCTCATCTGTCTATTTATAAGGTTCCTCTTCTATAAGGATATTATGCAGAACCTTATAAAGTGGGTATCTGTTGCTATATGTGGCGACATATACTCCTCTTTGGAGTAGGTAAGTACGGAGCTTTGCTCTAGTAACAGAGCGTATCTTTCTAAAGTCCTTAATAGTAAAGCCTTTAAATTCTTCTTGGAATAGTGACCATAGTGTATAATCCATAAAGTTCTTATATGTATACTTATAGATTTTCATTTCTATATATTCTTCTAGGTCTTCCTCTGAGGCAGTTGCTATATTAATCCCATAACCATGTCTGGCGATTCTCTCCTTCCATTTAGGATCCATCTTGTTGTGTAAAGCAGTGTACTAGTCCTTGTGTATATTGTAGTTTAAGGTTAAGGTCGAGGTTGAGGTTAAGGTTAAGGTTAAGGTTGAGGTCGTTAAGGTAAGTGTGTCAAGGTAAAGGTGTTAAGGTAAGGGTGTTTGGGTATATACGTCCTTTATAGCTGTTAGGCCTGTAAAGTATTCTTAGCAAGACTGCGATTCTCTCAGCGATCTGTTATATTGGCTATAAGGCCAGTACAAATTCTTTTAAGCTTAAGGGAGGTTGTAATCTTCTCTAAGTAAAGATATAATTCTCTAGGCGATCTGACGCGTTAGTAGTTAAGCTAATACATAGTCTCGAGCTTTGAGGGTAATATAGCTTTCTCCTTTAACTGGAATAGATAAGGCTAGGCGATCTATATACTGTTTCCAGTACGGTTCTTAAGCTCTAGCTTATTGCGTATTTCCTAATCTATACGTCTACTAATCAGTGTCGGTATACTCGCTTTATCAACGTGCATAAATATCACTATATTGCGATACGTATGCGGTGTTGAAGTTAGTAGTTATTGATTGTCTAGAAGTAAGGGGTTGCTCTAAGGTCAGGTTAGCTAGCCTCGCTTCGTAGTCTCGTAACCACGTCACATGACTAACATTCCGATAATAAGGGAGATAAGAAGTATATAGCCTTTTGTATATAATAGGGACTCTTTAAATACCTAGTAATGCTATTTGGCGTAAAAAACGGTCCCAGTACGTTTTAGTAATATATTAATAATACGCTTTATAAATTCCTTAATGTATTTATTACCGCGTATATTAATAATATCTTAATTTACTTGTCCTTGCTTTCTAAATATTAAAAATACATTAGAATAGTCCTTAAACGCTTACAAGATATAGGCTTATAATACAATATTAAGAAATATAAGTTCTACGCGTCTAAGGTTATATACTTAGGCTTAATTATATCCCGCAACGGAATTAAAATGGACCCTAAGAAAGTCGCTGTGATTATAAACTAGGAAAGCCCTAGTAATATATAGGACATTTAAGGATTTCTAGGATTTGTAAATTTCTATTAATAATTTATTAACTACTTCTTAAAAGTTGCTTAGCCGTTAGTAAACCTAATAAAGAAAAACTTAAATTTTAAATAGACCGCTAGATGCGAACAAGCTTTTAATAACTTAAAATATTGCTTTATAACTGCTCTAATTCTTGCTCACTTCGACCCTAACCTTAAATATATTATTAAAACGGACTCGTTAGATTATGCGCTAGGGGGAGTATTATTACAATATAATAAGAATGGCGAACTATATCTAGTAGCCTTTCTTTTCTAGAAACTCGCCCCTACCAAATTAAACTATAAGATATACAATAAGGAACTGCTTATAATTATTAGATACTTTAAATAATGGCGTCCTAAGCTAGAAGGATTATTGTTTCTAATATATATATTAACGGACTATAAGAACCTGCAATACTTTATAACTATAAAATAATTAACACAGTGCTAAATTCGTTAGGCCGAATACCTCTTATAATTTAACTTTAAGATTATGTATTAACTAGGCAAACTTAATTAAAAGCCTAACGCATTAATATAACAATTATAGGACTTACCCGTAAACGCCTTAGATAAACAGATTATAAATTAATTATAGATCTTACTGCCCTCTAAATGTTTTAAAAAACTACGTCCTATATTTCTAAATATGGAACTTAATAGGAATAAATTAGAAGTTAATAAATAGAAAATGGAAATTAATAAGCTAATAAAATACAAACATAAAAATAATGCATAGATAGTAGATGTAATAAAGGCAATCCAAACTAGAAAATAATAGTATAAGGATATTACACTTATTAAATGCGAAATTTAAAATAATCGATTATACTATTAATAGAAGATAGTAGTTCCGAATTCCAAACCTTTATAATTTAAGATACTTAAATTTGTATATAACTCCCCCGTAGTAGGACATCCTGACCGTGTAAAGACCTATAAGATTGTTTTAACAAGCATATTACTAGCCTATAATACACAACTACGTATGGAAATACGTTCGAGCATACAGGATATACGTGTATAGAAAAACCTCTTATATAAAGAAGTAAGGAGTTCTTTAACCACTACTAATCCCAATATAAAGATAGCGCGATATCTTGATTAACTTTATAGTTAACTTGCCTAGTAGTAATGGGTTTACAAATATTATAGTAGTAGTTAACTGTCTTATAAAAATGCGATATTAGTAGCCAAATGTTTTGTTAAGCACGTCTTTAAGCTATATAGACTTTCTAATATAATAATATCTAACCGCGAAAGCTAGTTTGTTTTAGACTTCTAACAAACTCTATATAAACAATTAAGTATTTAAATATAACTCTTAACTACATTTTATCCAGAGACAAATAGTTAAACGGAAATTGTAAACGCAATTATAGAATAATACTTATAAATATGCTACTCCTACCTGTAAGATAACTGGGAAAAATGGCTACCTTTAGCTAAGTTTACTATGAATAACACAATAAATATATTAATAGGCATAACACCGTTTTATATAACCTACGGATAAAACCCTTAACTTAGATTTGAGCCATAACCTAATATTAATATAACAGGACCTATGATTAAACGGATCCAGTTAATTAACGCGCCTAACTTCGCTAATTAAATAAAGCAGTTAACGGAACTGTTACAAAGTAAGTTAACATACGCTTAAATATTATAGGAATGGTATGCGAACAAAGGACAAGCTCCCGTATAGGACTTTAAGGAAGGTAATATAGCTTACCTAAGTACACAAAACCTAAAGACTTAACGGCCTTTAAAGAAACTTAATTAGAAGTTCGCGGGCCTATATTAAATTAAGAAGAAACTGAGCCTATACGCCTATAAGCTCAAACTGCTAACTAAAATAAAAATATACCTAACGTTTTACGTAAGCTTGCTATAACCCTTAAGAGATAATCCTATAACTTATAAAATTCCACCACTACCTCCCGTAATTGTTAATAACGGTAACGGTTTGTACTTTATTAACTTAATTAATAATATATAATAGAAAATATAATCTAAATAATTTAAACTTCTTATTAAGTAAAAAGGATATAAAATACGAACCTAGGAAACCTATAAATAGGTTAAGGCCGACGCGCCTTCCCTGGTAAAAGAATTCCATAAAGACTATCCTTTACGGCCTACTCTGGCTAGATGGACATGATATAAAGGTAAACAACTGCTACCTAACATAAAGACATAAAACATAATAGCAGGAAACTTAAAATTAAAAAGAACTTAAACCATATTATAACGCTTATAAGGTAATAAGTTATAAATTCTTAACTAAATTAAATTGTTTTGGACCTTCGGCCAAAGGGGGGAGTACTATAACGGGACTAGCCCAGTTATAGTAGGAATGTCTTAGTAAAACACTCAACAGATAAATTCTAATGCTTTAATTAAATTCTACCAAATTTTGCTAAGTTAATTAAATTCTACTAATATAATGGAATTTAGTTAAAACCTATTGAAATCCGCGTAGGCTTGTGCCTATGCGTCTGCTGCCAAGACCACGAATATTTAGTTATAAGTTTCCTATATTTCTTTCTCTTCTTTACGCAACGTCTTGTACTCTGCAAGAGCTATATACCCTTAGATTTAGATAGAATTTATATTATTTCTTCGAATCTTCCCCGAAGCCTCTTCGCGCCCTTATAATATCCCTTATATTGCCCCCCTTCTTCTTGCGGTTGGCCCCCAATCGCCATTACCTTATAGTAGGGAGATTATAAGGGCTCGTCCCAGAAGGGGTTTGGAGAGATATTAAGGAGATATTGGTATACCGCTGTATATTATCTATTTATCTAACCCCTACTTTAAACTCCTAAAAACCTTAATAAGAAAAAAACATAACTAGAGAAAAGATATAAGGATTGCTAGGAGACCCCTTAGAAGCCTACTAGAAACGTGCTGGTAACTACCTAGGCTAACCCAAGGATTTTTATATAACTCTACTTTTAAGCCTTTATACCGGTTTATAATTAATCGCGAGTATTATAGGCAATTTAGTATTCTTAATATGGTTCTATAGAACCTTTTAGTATAGAATTTAATATATAGAGCCTTAGCTTGCCGTTATCTTTAACTTTTAAGATATTAATCTATAATCCTTTCTTGTTGGTTCTATACTATATATTTGGCGTAGCTCTACTACCTAGTAAACAGAAGGGATACTTTATAATAGCGCCTCTAGCTATTATACGATTTATTAAGAACGTCTATAATATTATTCTTTAATACCATAGTATCGTTTAGGTATAATTTCACCTATATATATCTGTAATTAACGTCTTAATTACCTTCCCTAGCCGCGTAATTAGTTTTTGTAAGGAAGTAATAACTAAATAGCTTATATGCGTGTTTCCTTCCTTCTAAATTGCGCTATTATAATGGAGTTATATCGGCAAGGTTGCGGCTATTTACTAGAAGGGTATTAGAAGGTAAAGTATAGAGACACCTTGCCTATTAAGCTGCTCCTTTTCTTTAACACCTTACTTCCTATTATTACCCTTCGTCCAAATTTGGACGTATCTTTAATATATTATTAAGATTTTCTTTTTTTCCATTATTAATTTAATATACCTCTTTATTCTCCTACTAACTGCTCTTCTAATCTAATTCTATAGCGTATTTTAGCCCTACCGCTATATATAGAACCCTAACCTCCGCTAACCCATAACTAGTACTAGTCCTGCCTAAATAACTTTATATACACGTCCTTAAAAGACCAGAAGTCTAATACCTTTAGTCCTTATAATTAATGCATACGTACTAAGAGTAGTAGTTATATTAAGGTAGGCTTTCCTATCCTTAATAGGTTTCTATTGCTAACTTTAGACTTCTATATAGCCTAGGCCTAAGTGGCGATGATCCTTTAATGTCCTTAGCTACTATATCGCACAGGCTTTCTCTTATTCTAGTGCCAATGCTAAATATCTAGGTCGAATTTAAGACTATACCACAGCTATCTATACCGCCTATAATTCCCAGCAAGCTAGCTAGTAATGCCTAATAAGGGAACAAGGTTGGTATACTAAGGATAGGGTAAAGGATAGGGGTAATAAAAAGAAGGTCGCCGTCTACCACAAGAAGGAGTTCACGTATATACATTAAGTTTTAAAAGAGCACAATATAATGCGGTATTAGGTAAGTTACCCTTTAGGTACCTAGCAAATAGATAATTAACAGTTACTATAGCAAGGTCTTAGTAGTTCCGGACTATATTAGCTAGCCAACATCTTTATTTATTCTAGGCTTAAGCGTGTCTTTATTAACTATAAGCTAACGCCTTAAGAGCTTTATTGGTATTGGTTTAGACCTAATATTAGTATTAAGCGTTTAAGAATCTTTACTCTATCTATACCTTATTGTCCTACCCCTGTTTTTATACCTACTTATATACCTATAAAGGGATCTCATTCCCATTAGCCATCCCTTAGAGGGCCAATAGATACTAATCCTGCTTCTAAAGATAAGACATAGTGGCTTTTAATTTAGGCATTTAGGATTGTTCTTATATATAGTAGCAATTAAGGATCTTAACTAATGCTTAGGAAGGCCTTATAAGGCATTTAAAAAGGCATAGGTATTACGGACGCTTTAAGTATAATGTTATAACTACTTGGAGAAGAGTCGGCGGAAGCTAGTTGGTTAATATAGGCACGGTCCAGAATGGAGCCGGTGGAACTATGTGATGAGGAATGGTAACCGAGGTTATATAGTGTTATACGCAGTGTACGCAGTGTATAAGGGGAATATATATATAATACATATAATACGTACCTTACGCATAAGGAGGATTTCCTAGGAGTATGGTTGTGTATTTAAAGGACCACAGTCCCTACTTTAGATAGTTCTTTCCTTATAGTAAATCTTAGAATATAATTGGAGTTAATCTGTTGGGCAACTACTCCACTAGTTATTATTACATTGTTAACTAGTTTGTTATCTACACACCTAGCCCATCAATAGGACCCATTGTAGTTACTGCTACAAGGTTCCGTTACACATTCACTACCTAGTTACGGTATAATAAGTTAAGCAACATGCCACCCAAGGCACTAGTTATGATGCCATTAACGGCAGCAACTACCTTAGGAACCAGCGGAAATGTTAGCATAATGGATACCAGTTCGCAGTTGGTTATAATAGGTCAGTTACGAGAAATAGTTAATTGGTTAATAGAAAACAATGTAATACTTAAAGAACGCATTAATGGAATTGGAGCAGTAAAGGTTAAGTTACCTTTAGTTAAACAATTCTTAGGAGAGAAGTTAAAGCTTAAGGGATTTCTGGTATAAATGCGGTTTAAGGTTGTGCAGGAGGGAGCGAAGTTAGCTATAATAATTGACTAAGTAGTCTATGCAGGACTATTTCTGTTTGGAAGAGCCTTAGAGATATTTTACCGAAATATAGAAGAACGGATAGATAACTACTAACTAAGAGGTTAAGTATATGTTCTTAAGTTGGGAAGGGTTCGCAACATAACTTATATAGATGTTTGGAGATCTAGAGGCGGAAACCACAGTAGAACGGAAACTTTAAAATATGGTATAACACACCTTAGCAATAGATTATACAACATAGTTTTAAACGCTAGCTATATAGGTTAGGTGGAACAATAAGGCGCTTATGGCATAGTATAAGCAGGGACTTAAAGTAAAAGTCTAGGATATAATTATTCTAATAGAAGATGCAGACACCCTAAGGGAACTAATTAATTAAGTAATTAAGATTAATAATAGGATCTACTAAAGGGAACAGACTAAGAAGGGTTAGGATAGAGTTCTATAGTTATATAAGGCGCAGAATATATATTAACAGACACAAAGTTAAAAACTATAGTATAGCGCAGAGCTAATGGACCTAAGTGGTATTAAAGAAACTAGAAGATGGAATAAGAAACTGTAAAAACCTAGAGGTTAAGGATCTAGTAATTATAGGACTAAGGAGTAAAGGCTAAACTAGGGATCTTAGCAGTAGAAGATATTTAGGCAGACTCTATAATAAGATAGATGGTTTAAAGATAGAGCTTATATAAATTATAGAAAACAAGGTTATTTTGCTAGAGACTGTAAAGGTAGTTAAAGTAACTACATGGTAAAGGGAACTAGACTAGCAGATAACATATATATATAGAGGGATGACAGTACACTGCGAGGAATAAAAGAGTGTTTAATTAACAGTTTTGCGTTTTATTATAACAACGCATGCTAAATTTATAAGGACGCTAAGTATAGCGTAAGCTATTGGCTATAGGAGCTAAAGTTATTAAAGTTTAGAGGAACTAACAAACCAGCTCGTAGAATGGATATTAAAGACAATAAGTTTAATATAGATGAAGAATTTACCAATAATAAGGTAATAAAGGCAGCTTACTAGGAGTATATAGACCTTAAAGAAGTTAAAACAAAAGCAGAGACTAAAACCGTTATAGAGTAGGGTTCAGTAACGGGTATTATAGCGCTGTTGGATATGGTATCTATCGCTTTATAAGATAAAAGGAGCAATGTTTAGAAAAAACTAGGCAAGCAGACGACTGCTAGTGCCAGCTTATTACTTAATAAAGGCAAAAGGCTATAGGCTCAAGATTCTCAAGACGAGATAAGAGATGCTTAAGATTCTTAAGATAAGATGAGATATACCCAAGACTTGCATAACATGATGAGGACAGCTTAAGGACCTATAACGGATGAAAACTAATAGGAAAGGGCAGTTACTTAGTTTAGTAATAAATAAATGAGTATAGGACGCAAGTTTAAGAACTATAAGTTTGGGGAACGAATAAGAACATTAGTTCTAAGTAAACGCAGTGTTTAGCCTAAAGATCAAAAAGTCGATATAGAGATTAAGAAGTAAGATAACTTTGAAGATCTAGCTACAAGACGCAGAAAACAAGAAACTATAGATAAGTTTAGGTTAAGAATTATTATATAGCAAGATAAGAAACTAGACTAGAGATCTAGTGGCCGTATAAGGAATAGAGTACCTATATAAAGAATTACTAACAGGCTTAAGACAGGCACGCTAAGGGTAAAGTGGTTAAATAAACTAGAATAAGAGGAGGATCTAGGGATTCCAACTAGATTTAAAGAAAGATATACTAAAGGTTGTTACAACACAGTAATAATAAGGTACTTTCTAATAGATAAACTGTATACACTAAACTAGTTGTATGGAAAGTGGTATAGGCAAAGACACAATGATAAATGGGAAGACTTTTATATATGGTTGGACAAAAAAGTTGCCTAAGACTAACCCATTATAGAGAAACGCATAAGTCACATTAAAGGTGCGTTAATTATAATATTAAGGAACCTAGAAAAGGGATCTAGGGACTAAAGAAGTAATTAACAAATCTTAGTACCTGCAGAAGAAAGACTAACAGTTAGATTAGTAAGATAGGTTTAAACTTAGGAATAAAGATAAACTAAGAGTTGACCTAAGTCACTAGGCGCATTATATACTATTATGGATAGCTTATATGGATAATACATGTAATATATATAGGGTACTAAAAGATAAAAGCCGGAAGTATTTAATAAGAATGTATTGGGTACCAGATAAAAAGAAATATAGAGACGCTAAGTATATATATAGATGGCACCTAGTAGAAGTGTAAGGGCAAGGGGACTTAATACTTTAATTAGGAAGATTCCTTACGGAAGAATGCCTAGATAGATAATAGTGGTGGGACTACCTAGAGAATACTTATCTATAGTATATAGAGGACAAAAAACAAACTAAGTATTAGCCTAAGTTAAACCAAGTACAAATAGGATCTAGCAACTAATAGTTAGGAAAAGAGGAGGCCTATAGGACTAGAGGGAACCAGTAATAGAGCCTTAGACCCTTAAAGGAATTTAAGGGCAACACTTAAACTTATAAGTTAAGTAGCAAGATTAGTAGTTTAAAGCGTTGGTAGACAGTGGAGTGATAAGAAACTATATATTACTAGCAGTAGTGGAAAGAATGGAGTTACCACACAGATAGAAGGAACACTTATATCCGCTAATAATAATTTTAGGAGACTAGATAGCCTATAGAGGAGGCATTATTAACCTTAAAACAGGACCTATTTAGTTAACTATTAAAGGAAGACAAGTTAAAATGTCTTTTAATATCCTACTGTTGGGATAGGACGAGGCAATACTAGGAATACCTTGGTTATAGGAATATAATCTAAAGATTGATTGGGTTACAGATTAAGTTAATATTAGAGATACTTAATAATGTAAGACGTAACAGCAAACTAAGTTAGTATAGTATTAGGTTAGAGCGATATATAAAGAGACTAAGCAAAGCTTAAGTTATATACTAAAGAGATACCATAAGTATAGTAAAAAGTTATGGTTACTAGAAAGTAAAAGGCTGTTAGAGTATATAGTATGGGACTATAAGATAGAACTAGAACTAGGAATAAGTTTAAAGTTCTTTCTAATCTATAAGCTTACTAAAACCGAGTTAGTAGCGCTTAAGGAGTTTGTCTAGGAGAACTTATAAAAGGGATATATTAAACCGTCGCAGTTATTAGTAGGATATCCAGTATTATTTATCCTAAAGAAAAACAGAAAACTTAGAATATGTATTAACTATAGACAGTTAAACATTATTACTAAAAAGGATAGGTATCCTTTACCCTTAATTAGCGAAATCTAAAACAGGATAGGTAATATAAAGATCTTTACAAAGATAGATCTAAGATAGGCGTATCATTAGATTAAAATTAAGGAGGGCGATAAATAGAAGGCAGCCTTTAGGTCAAAGTAAGGACTATATAAGCCATTAGTTATACAATTCGGGCTTATAAACGCACTAGCAACGTTCTAGAAGTGAATTAATAGTATATTAGGAGAACACCTTAATGAGTTTATTATAGTATACCTTAACGATATTATTATCTATTTAATAAATAAGGAAGAATATGGAGAATATATTAAGTGGGTTTTAAAGAGACTACAAAAGGAACAAATGCTAGTAGTAATTAAGAAATGTAAGTTCTTTACCAGGAAAACTAATTTTATAGGATTTATTATTAAACTAGGAAGAATTAGCATGGACCTAAAGAAAGTTAAAGCTATAGTAAGTTAGCAAGAACCAGAGAACGTTATATAGTTAAGATTGTTCCTAGGGTTCTGTAACTACTATAGGAGGTTTATTATATAGTGGTTAAAGAATATTATGCTATTTATAAGACTAATAAAGAAAGAGGAACTATAGGTATGGAGTAATAAATAGAAAAAGTTGTTTAAGGAACTTAAAGAGTTGTTTACCTAGGAACTAATTCTTAAGATCTATTAACCAAAGTTAGAGATAGTTGTTGAGATGGATGTATTAGACTTTATACTAGGAGTATGTTTACTATAAAGGCACTAGGACGCATGGCATCTAGTAGCATACTATAGTTAGAAGATGACACTACTAGAACTAAACTATAACATTTATAATAAGGAGTTGTTAGGTATAGTTGCAGTACTTAAGGAATAGAGAGCATTCTTATAAGGTATAAAAAAACTATTTATAGTTAGAATAGACTATAAGAACCTTATAGGGTTCCTAATAATAAAGGAACTTAACTAAAGATAGGTTAGATAGGCGGAAATGCTTATAGAATACCATTTTGAGATTTAGTATACTAAGGGTATAGATAATGCACAAGCAAACGCTTTAAGTAGAAAGGCTAAACTATAAAGTAATAAAAAGCCATTAGGAGCTTTGTTGCGAAGGGATTAAGACAGATTAATTAGGTACAATTATCTAAAGATTGCAGCAACTAAAGAAAGTTAGGTCTATAAGTTACTAGATAGCGATTGGATATAGAGAATTTAAGAGGTATAAAATAAGGACCTAGATATAAAACAGTATAAAAATAGAGAAGTAACTTATATTCTAAGATCTATTACAAAAGAGTTTATTAAGTTATTTTATAAGGGACTAATATAAGGACACAATGGAGCTATAGGCTTAATGTTAAGACTTTAAGAGGAGTATATTATTTAAGGAATCTAGGGACTAGCAGGACAAGTTATAAGAGAATGTCTAGATTGCTAAAGAAATAAACTAATAAGGCATAAGCTGTATAGAGGGCTATAACCTATTAAAATACTAGAAAGACCATAGGAGATTATATTATAGGACTTTATTATTAAGTTACTAAAGTTAAAAGATCTTATTATAAGTTAAGATTATAATATTATCTTAGTAATAGTAGACAAGCTAATAAAGTGGGGATACTTTATAGTATGCACAGAGGAGATATTAGTAGAGGATATTGCTAGAATCTATATTAAGGAAGTATTTGCAAAATATGGAGCATTAAGTAAGATTATATTGGATAGAGATTTAAGATTTGTAGCAGTATTTTAGGAAGTGTTTCTGGCAGAATAGGGAGTTTATGTAGTAACCTCTATAGCGTATTATCCGCAGACAGATGGTTAGATAAAAAGGTTAAACTAGACACTAGAATAGTATCTAAGGTATTATATTAATCACGCATTAAACAATTAGGTATTGTTACTACTAGTTATATAATTTATGTACAATACAACACTATAAAAAGAAATGGGAGCATTACTATTTAAGGCGAATTACGGATATAAGCCAAGAATATCGTTATTGCTACATTAAGTAAAGAAGATAAGTAGCACAGCTAAAGAAAGAATAAAGATGTTAATAAACCTTTATATAGACCTTAAAGAGACAGCTAAACTAGTATAAGAATGAATAAAAAGGTACTATAATGCTAAGAGATCTAAGGGACCAGATCATAAGGAGGGAGATAAAGTGTGGCTATTATATAAAAACTTTAAGAGTTAATAACTAAGTAAGAAGTTGGACTATGTTAGACTAGGACCTTTCAAAATTATATAGAGAATTTTATTAGTCATGTTTAAGTTAAACTTACCAGCTAAAATAAAGATTTACCCTATATAGTATATCGCAATGCTAGAGCCAGTATATAGGAATATTAAGCTACTAGTCTATAAAGCAGATATATATAAAGGACAGGAAAAAGACAAATGGTAAGTTTTAAAGATTATTAGTTATAAGGACGTAGATAATAAAATGTGGTATAAAATAAAGTGGATAGGCTATAGCGAGACTACCTAGGAACTACTAAGCAACCTAAAGAACGCTATGGGAAAGGTATAGGAGTATTAAAAGAGAATAGGTTAGGCAGTATTAAAAAAGGATTGCTAAAGGACAAGTTATCTAAGGGGAACCTAAGAGGAGCAACTGCTATATTACTTAGAGTTGTTTTCTTCTCTGGAAACTCTACTCTCTTATTACCTAGCTTAGATAGACCTTATTCCACAAGTTTCTACTCCTTAAAATAAACCTTTTTATAAACCTTCTTAAGATAGGTTAACTAAGTAGAAGCCGCAATGTGAGCTTCTAAGGCCTTTTGCTCTAGATTATAAGAATACTCTAGCTTAGCTAGAGCCTAAGAGAGCTTATTGTTAAGCTAGGTAGTAGTAGATTAAACACAAGACCCTATAATAAGTTACTTAGGGAACGCAAAGACTGTTAAGAGTTATAGGACGTGCATACTTAGCGTCAGAAGTGGAACGAACATCGTATAGCGATTAAATATTCGCTTTAGTGCACTCTAAGTAAGAAGAGAGTTGTTTAGATAAGGGACTTGCCAACGCAACACAGACTAATCCCTCTTTTACATAACAAGAACATAGAGACGGTATTATCTTACTAAGTGATAGTATGGCAGCCATAGTGCGAGTATAATGTTGCGCTTATAAAGAAGAAGGAGGTTTAGAAACCTTAGGAGGTATAATAAGTAAAGATATTAACTAGATTAATTAAACGGACATTATACCTCTAGTAGACGACTTAGAGATATTAGGAATCTTTAAGGACAAAGATAAAGAAGGGGGAGATAGTATTACGGACGCTTTAAGTACAATATTATAACTACTTAAAAAAGAGTTAGTGGAAGCTAGTTAGTTAATATAGGCATAGTCCAGAATGGAGCTAGTGGAACTATGTAATAAGGAATAGTAACTAAGATTATATAATATTGTACGCAGTGTATACAGTATATAAGGGGAATGTATGTATAATATATATAACACATACCTTATATACAAGGAGTATTTCCTAGGAGTATGGTTGTGTATTTAAAGGACCATAGTCCCTACTCTAGATAGTTCTTTCCTTATAGTGAATCTTAGAATACAATTAGAGTTAATCTATTAGGCAACCACTCCACTAGTTGTTATTATGTTATTGACTAGTTTATTATCTACACACCTAGCCCATTAATAGGACCCATTGTAGTTACTGCTATAAGGTTCCGTTATAATAGGAATACTATTCCTAATATAGACTAATAAATGGGAATGCAATTCTAGCAAAATACCCTATTAATTCTATACTATATATATAAAAAGGCTAAGGACCTATCCTGCCTTAGGCCATAGCCCTAATTAATCCTTATGGTTTCCAGAGCCTATCTATTTTATATTTAATTTAACCTATTTCTTACTCTTTACGCAAGTCTTCTTTATAGGCTGTAATGACACTATAGTATTAGAGCGCTTTCTGCGCCTTATAGATTATAGACCTTAGTCCTAATATTCTTTTAAAATATCTTTATAATAATTAAAGTAATCCTCTAATTCCTATATAGAGTCCTTAGCGGGCTATCCTAGCCATTTAACTTTATATTAAAGCTTATTCTTAATAGACTTATAATATAATATAGCTTTAACCTTGTACCGCTCGCCTACTACTTTAGGGTGTTCAATTAGGCCTAGACGGAAGTTCTTTTCTAGTAGTAGTCTATGCTATGGCTTTAATAGGTTTATATAAAACACTAGATATATATAGGCTGTAGATAGAGGTAGCTAGAAACAGTAGGCTAGCTTACCAATTTATTCCTTAACTTAGAAGGGACCTAGGTATCTTATATTAAGCTTCTTTAATAGTTAACGGGTCTTAATATTTGTTAAATATAATAGAACCTCATCACCTACTCCAAAATGCTTATTTTAGTGTTTGCGGTTATACTAGAGTCTCTACTGCTCTTAGGCATCTTATAGGCTCTGCTTTATATACTTCTATTACTCCTCCTATTCCTAAAGGTATTTTTATACTCTTTAGTAGATATCCTTAGACTTCCTGATAGGATCCTATAATTAATTATACGGCCTTAGCCAGTAATTACTAGGTACACCATTAAACCTAGATAGTTAGACGCTATAGGCAATCTGAATTAGTATATACTTATACAATACATATTACTTTAAATTGTAAGCATACTCTATATACGGAAGTAGCTTACACTAATTGTCTTACTAGTAGTTTAAATATATTTATAGATAAGACTCCAGTTCCTAGTTCTGGCGTTCCGTTTGCCTATTTATCTATAGATAGAAAGCTGTACTATAGCGGTGGTCTATCTTTAAATAAAAGCATAGATCCAACCAGTACTGGCTTATAAAGACACTGCCTCTATTAGTAATAATAGAGTGTGGCTAATCTACTTTAAGAAAGTATTTCTCCTTAATTAGGCTGGTAAGCACTTATATATTAATTGTCTTATTAACGGGAAGGTATTAGACGTACTTTAAAAACCTATTAATAAGTACTAGGACCAAATTATATGTTTATTCTTACCTATCTTTTAAGGGCGGGAGATCCGTAATAAAGTCTATAGCGTAATATTACTATAGCTTACTGGCGGGGGGAACTAATTTAAATAAACCCCATAGCTTATACCTTCAGATTTTATATACTTAATACTTCTTATAGTAGCTAATGTACTTCTTTGCTTCCTGCTTAAGCTTTAGCTAGTAGTATTTACGTTAAAGTAATTCCACTGTCTTAGCTTACCTATAGTGGCCGCCTAGAGGATTATTGTAATTCCTTATAAGGATCTTCTATTATAGATTTACTTCTTATAGCACCTAAACCTTACCATATCTATATAGTAGGCCCATTAGGTCTAGTTCCTAATAGTAACACCTAGCAGCTTCCTTTCTATCACGTTTCTAGTCTACTTCCGCATTAAAAATGGCATAGGAGGCGTCCCTCCATTACACCTTATAGATAAGATCCGTTAACCTTTTAGATAGTTCCTAGGTAAAAGCTGTTTCGCCTTATACTACTCTAAGTACAAGACTAGATAGTACCATAGATCTTACAACTTCTCGGTACGCGTATATTAGAAAGGCCGCTATAAGGTTAAAGTCCTTTAGTCTTTACAGGGCTCTAAGTTCTAATTGCTTTATAGCTTCACTTTTAGTTTAAGGGGATAGCTTAGTAATTAAGGGTAGTATATTACTAGGTTCTAAACTTATATTAGGGACGTCCTATCTAGGTATCTTTAGACCCTTATCGGCCACGGACTAAGTACTAGCTAGGACATTAGTAGAAGCCAATAGGGTTTATACCACCTAAGACTTAGTACTTAGAGCTATAGGTACTTAAGCATCCTATATCTAGAGCTTATTCTGTAATATAGGGAGTAAGATATCTATTATCTATTTTCCTTCTCCTGTTTTAAAGCCTTTGGTATAGTCTAGCCGTCATAAGGGTCTATTAGTAGGGTTATTTTCCCTTAGCTTATATTTAATCTTAAAGTTAAATTGCGCAAGCTTCTCTGCCTATTTAGTTTATTAAAGTATAAGCTCCTTTATAGTTATAAAGTAGCGTAGATTATAATAATCTAAGAGTATATAAGTGGTATGGCTTGCGTGCTTAAGGTAGTATTACCACTATTTAAAGCAGTTAACTATAGCCAGTAGTTCCTTGTCATAGGTATAATACCTAACTTTAGGTCCCTAGAATTTTCTACTATAGAATGCTACTAGTTTTTAGTAGAGCTAAGTAGCGTCTAGATACCTATTAGGTTGCAGTAGGATACTAACAAGGGCAAAATTTAATATATTAGTGACTATTATTAGTGGCTAATCTAGGTTAAAATGCCGCAATAGTAGAGCTTCTATAAACTTTATATATAGTTCCTAAAAGGCTTCCTATACCTTTCTAGGCCATGTCTACGGTTTATACCATTTAGTTAGTCCCTTCTTAGTTTTCTTCCTTCCCACCTTTAAGCTTTTTACCTCCTAGGCCAGGTCTTAGGAAGCTTTAGTAATATAGATAAATAGGTATTAGGTAACATTTAAGTAGTTATAGATAAAGCGCCTATAGAAATTAGCAAAGCCTAGAAATACTTAAACACCCCAGTAGCTCTCTAGCTTTAGCCACTCTTAGATTATTTACACCTATACTAGGTCTATAACTATACCTATAGGCGTTATAATATACCCCAGGAACTTAACCTACTTAGTGTTAAAGATATACTTTAACGCCTTAGCGTAGAGGCCCCAATTATCTAAACATTCTAGTACTTCGCGGACGTATTACTTATGCTAATCCTTATCTTCTAAGTAGATCAGAATATTATCTAAATAGATAATATATATGCGGTTAACTAGTCCCCCTAAGGCTCTATAAATATACAATTAGAATATTATAGGCGTATTGGCTAGCCCAAAGGGCATTACCAGATACTTAAAGTGGCCGTATTAGGTCTTAAAAGCGGTTTTTTACTTATCCCCTTCTTTAATATAGAGCCCATAATAGGCGTCTTATAGATTTAGCTTTATAAAGATCTTCGCCCTAGATAGTTAATCTAGCATTTTACTAACCAGTAGTAGTAGGTAACGGTTTTTAATTATAATCTTATTAAGACCGCAATAGTCTACGCATAGCCTTATAGTTCCATCTAGTTTTGGGATAAAGAGGATTAGCGCGCCTACCAGTAACTTATTAGGCTATATCCATCCCTTTTCTAGTAAGCTATTAAGGTACTCCTATAAGATCTTAAGCTCTTTATAAGAGAGGTTATAGATAGGAAGATTTAGCAGTTATTTACCTTCTTCTAGATTAATTGTATAATTGTATTCTAAGTTCCACTAAAAGACTTTTACTTACTTACCCAAAAATACCCTTAGTAAGTCCCTTAGGCCTACTAGGATATTTAACAAATTAGGGTCGCGTTTATCCTCCATATTATTATTAGGTAGGTCCTGGAGGTCCCTTAAGACACTTATAGGCAGTATTACACGCTATAGTGGCTATTTATATATAGTTACTATTATACGTTAAACATTTTTATACGGTAGCCAGTAAAGGGTAGGGAACTCTTTAACACAGTATTTAAGGTGTTATAGCATACTCTCTATATATTACTTAAGCCAGAGTAACCTATGGCGGTAGAAGTATCTTATAAGATCTTTAAAATTGCCGCCTCCCTATAGTATCTCTGTGACCTATCTAGTAGTTCCCTATAGGTGTGACGGCTCAAACTATTAAATAAATGTCTTGATGAAGACTTGAACAAATGCTTCCAAGATGAAGCGAACAAATGCTGTATTACGAAGATATTAAGGTGAGGAGTAAGAGAAGTGGTAAGGCCACGTCTAAATATACAAGCTAAGCCCTAAGCGAACCCCTGACTAGGTGACGCGCCCCAGCGCCGTCACAATAGGGTATCCGTTATAAAAGGGCTATCGCCTATACTAGGCTCTATACCCATCTTGCTATAGAATAGGGGTTAGATCTAATACTCCTTTAGGTATAGAGTGTATACTATTTCTCCTAGAGCTATATCCTCTAGGATATTTTTTAAGCTTATTAGTAAAATACGCCCTTCTAATTCTTTATTATTCTACTATTTAAAGGCTTCTATCTTAAAGTGTATCTTAAAATCTGCTTCCGCAAGCTAAGGATATCTAAAAATAAGGGTATAGCCTATAAAGTCAGCCGCCTAAAAGGGTTATAGGCCGACCACTTTAGTATAGTTGTGTATATTAGCCACTAACACCATAAGCTTATAGGCACTATATAGTTTAATCCAATACTTATCTAGAAACCCTATAGTAGGTTTCCACCACCTTAGTAATAGTGTCGGAATATATGGACAGAAGTTACGTGGTTACGTGTCGTCGTTCGTGTCTCTGATTAGTCATCCTTATGATGACTCATCAGCCCCCTACTTAGGCACCGCGATCCTTACGATCCTCT
>Ga0307507_10006009_pt1 | contig 19148 bp, 21 predicted proteins | sample 7_EM_MG_FD_207223 | JGI IMG/M metagenome (GOLD analysis project Ga0307507, IMG submission 207223) | Populus trichocarpa ectomycorrhiza microbial communities from riparian zone in the Pacific Northwest, United States - 7_EM | ecosystem: Host-associated > Plants > Roots > Unclassified | place... | reverse complement strand
TAATGGTGTTTTACCTCAGAGACACTTTCAAGACATAAACCGCGGTTTCGCACCTTATTTCAACCCCCCGGCACCGTGTCCAATTATTCGAGTTTTTACGGTAGTACACAGCAGTACGCACCTCGTTCCCCTCGAAGTGCAATAACGACATCGGCGGCCTCCGGCCAGGGTATGATGTGATGAGCCAAAAAAAAAAACGAGCACCGATGACACAACCCTCCATCCTATAGATTATGGTCAAAGATCATCCCCGACCCCTAAAGGATTCTCCGGAAACGCCAAGCATATCGGTACACCTGTATCCCCGTCAGAAAAACTTTACACTCCCGCGTATTCGGGCTCGAGTAAGGGGAGAACCGACGACCAGGAGCAGAAGTACCGGTAACCTACAGGGTCCGGTATGAAGTTATGAAACAGTTATTCCAGGTTAACCAGCCAAATATCATATATCCCTGTCTGTTCCGATTAACAGGTTCCTGACCCTGGCACCTATATTGCGATTTGCGGAGATCCTGAGAGAGAGAAAAAATTATACCTTGGGATATCTCGAAACATGCCAGAAAGCAGGAAAATAAATATCTCTCCCCTGGATAGCCTGTGGACTATCAAGACCGCTCGGGACCCCATTTGGCTAAGAAAGCCAACATGCAGGTTAGCGTCACAGAAACGTTTGAGAGTATTCAAGATGTGCCATTCCTTCTCTCTTTCAAGCTCGGCTCTGTTATGAAGGTTTTCCCAAACTGCAATCCGAGAAGCCCCACGGCAGAGCATCGGCATAGCGTACAGTACGGTACCGTAGCACATCCAACTAGCGTAGGCTCCTTGAGACCTCGAGGGAGTAGGAAATCATTCGCAGCCGGTCCGAGATCCCTGGTCCAATAGCACCAGCTCCTAGAAATGTGGAAATCCTAGAGGGATCTTCCTTCTGTATTTTCGGCCACGCTACTCAGGTTACTAGGGATACCTACCATAGCTCTTACCGGGCGGTCGGGATCAGGGCAGAAGAAAGAGATCAGATCAAATGAGCTATCAGATGACCAGATGTATATTAATGACAAATGCCTGTAGGTATACAACATACATGACCTTCGCTGTACTCAAGCTGGCCCTGATGTGAAAGGGAGCTCGAATGAGCACCAAATTACTCAGTGTCGGTCCTCTCCTACACTCAATAGAACTCGGAAGGACCAAGTCCAAGTTATTGCTGATATACTGCTCAGGCTCACAGCGGGATGTTCAGGCTGCCAGGGATAACTTTGCGATTTTCTTCACCATGTATAGATAAAACATCTAATGAGGTCAAGGGGGTTTCCCAAGCTCCATATTCATACCCTCAGCAAGGGATATGGCCTTCTAAATGCATACTTATAGTGCTTGTACAACCCCGGCGCACTTCTGCCATCCATACCTGTAAAGGGACGATTGGGCAAAAAATATAAAGAATACCCATTTGACTTACAAGTACATACCGGTATTTGTAGCTTACTTCTTATCTGAAAGGCATGTGATAACTTAGTTGAATGTTAAAAACTCCCCGACAAAAGCCCACCGCATCTTCCCTGCTTACATAACCAAGCCGCCTTACAGACCCTTAAGGAAACTTCAGGACAGGAAGGCTCGAGGCCAAAGTGCCGGTGATATATCCCAACCCTGAACCCTCGAAACACCGTACTGGTATAAGAACCCATCCTACATAGCCAATACTCCACCGCACAGTATCATACAACCACCAAATGCGCACTTCACACCAAAGCATTCGTGAAGAATCAAGTCTATCGGAAGGAAGGAAGGAAAGATTGAAGTGAACGCACCGGTACTTGTGCTTGTATTATCTAAGACGGAATGAGCCAGTCCAGCCCTTTTTCAGAAACCGCACTTACTGTGGAGCCTTGTTTTGGAAAGGCTGAGACCGGAGGAGGAGCTGCACTTTCATGTCCTGCATATCTCTCCCTCCGGGGGTGGCGTGCTTCGGTGGGGTGGTACGGCATTGATTCGTATGGTGCAAGTCCGGGTTAAGTTTCGCGACCCCCCCACCGCCGTTTCGAGTTGTGCTGGTGTGCTTTGGGCAAGGGTTCGTCCGAAGAGGAGCCAACAACGGGAGAAGAAGGCTCTATGGCCAGAAAAGGCATTGGGGTGAGACAAGCCAAGACCCAACCCTGATTTTGCAAACAATCCTCTATGCGATTACGATAAACAAGTTTTTGTTTTGATAAAAATGAAAATAAATAAAAATAGCCAAAGACAGCAAATAATGATGGCAAGTGAGTAGGAATAATGAATTTGGCATTAACCCAGGTAAAGAATGGTACCAGTTTCTCAAACCGTGGGGGGAAAAATCCACAATTATTTTGCAAAATCAGAGTCAGTTCTTGGTTTACTTACCTCACCTCACCCCAACACTTTTTCTCACCCCAAGCAATGAATAAACTAAAATTCGACACTGCCGTTCCTTTTTGTCTATTATACTTCCTCCAATCGGAGGGGGAAAATCCCACTCCTCCAAACTTGTAGATCTCGAAACATTGAAAACACGCAATACTCGCACTTTCAAACGTCATGATCATCCACCCACGACAGCTCTCACTCACGATTGGGCATAAAACCAGCACAAATACAATTACGTCACGAACAATTCCTCCGCCGTTTTTTTAAACAAAGATATGATACTTGCGCAATTCTGGGGGAGTAAGACAAACTACCGTAGCTTACTAGGAACTCTAGTCTATAATACTCCTGGAGTCCTGGTGAGATTAACGCCCCGGATGCACCCGGAACGCTGATCAGCATGAGATACCAGCGGACAAGCGATAGATTGGTCTAGGGTGTCCTGATTAACTGAGGAACCTGTTTCCCAAATTCCCAAAGCTTTTCGAGAGGGTTGATAGATTTCATTGTCAAAAGCGCTTTTTCGGTTGGTTGGTTTTTAGTTGAATCGTCCCCTGGTGTCCTGATGTTTATAATATTATCTAATCCCACCAACATTTCGGAATTCCCCTGCCAAGCCCCTACGGTACTCCATGCATACATTCACATTCACTTCCAGTCACTCGAACCACCACCCCACCCCTTTAGGCTTGCAGACGGTACACTCCCATCATACTGTACCTACAGGCTACAGCAGCGCTACGGGTATGCCACCCCCCTATCAGATTCCAACCCCCTAAAACGCATGTTCACGAGCTAACCTGTACCTACCTACTTGTACATCTCATATCCTGCAAGGACCTCCCCAACCCAAATCTGCGCACTGCATGTTGCAGTATACAAAGTACAAGTACCGTTAGACTACTCCCTCTAAACATTCACCTCACTTGCACCATGACAGAAAAGACAGGACACAACAATTACTTAAGCCGCACAAAACGCCGCACGCAACACACAGCCCACCCACCCACTACCACCTCTTCAGACCGACTTACGCGAAGTGAAGGATATATTATAATATAAATAGATTAGAGTTAAGCGCGGCCCGTGCTGCTGTTCGTTAAATTACCGGTACGGTAGCGAGCATTTTAGAAAAGAATAGACTACCGTATAATAAATAAATCGGCAGGGCGTGAAACAGGGAATTGCCTGGGAGGGGCTTCCCTGCTGGGGTTGTCGGGGAGGGATAGTGCTTGTGGAGGTGGAGGAGAGGTGAGGTGAGGAGTGAATGAATGAAGGGGGGGACGTGTAACTGTTGCAGCCGCTTGACGTTCTTCTGGGGAAGTAAGGGAAGGGAAAGGATTGTTCGTCGCACGAACGACTGGGGAAGAGAAGGGGGGGAGGGGTTTGTGGTGTTGTTTTATGATAGCTACGGTACTCTCCAATTGTTGTGTTGTATTGGGGCTTGAATTGGTTGTACCTCTGGCGTTTATGTATCTTCCCACAAGTGGACTGATTGATCTCATACAACATGACTTGTTCTTTCTACCCGCGTTCCTTTTCCGAATTAGAACTCTAATGATGCCAGAGGGCAATACCAATAAGTTACTCGTACTCTACAGGGGCCTAAGTTGATATTACTACATCTTTTCTCAAAGAAGAGGAGCCACATCTGGGCCTTCAAGAAATGTCATCTCTCTCCCTATCGGGAATGATAGATTTGACACTTTTTATTGTAGGTTTTTTACGCGAAAGTAACTTTCGGGGAAATGTCGAGTTACGTGACAACTCATAAAGTATCTGGATGACTTGGCGCCAAGACGCCATAGCCTACCGTAGGCTCAAATTTAGGAATCACGGCGCCAGGACATCCGGATACTTTATGAATTGCGGAGTAGGCAAGGCGGACTCCACAGCATCAATTTTATTTTCATTTTCATTTCCACCCCCTTTTGCATGGGGGTCCTCTTTCGATGCCATTCACAACACGTGGCGATCGATATAAGCTTCGCTTTCCTTCGATCTGATGGTGCAGAAGGCTGGAGGCTGGAAGGTGCAGTAGATTTTTGGGAATACCGGTATGCCAGTAGACAAGCGGGCGGCTCTTCAGGACCAATTCTATAATAATTGTGTTTGTTACTTGCACGAACAAGGCATGCCTCGCATATCCCAACTTCCAACTTATCGTGATACGGCGTGTTTGATCGGCCCATAACTGCACGACCGCTACAGTGATGCAAGGCTCTCCGCAGTCGGTGATGGGTCAATCCTACATATATCCGGTAGTTGTACTCGTACTGTACTCGGGCGCTTGAATTCCTCAAAGGTCCTAGAGCGAGTGAGCCTTCTAGAAGCAGAAAGACTTTCAACCTGATCCCTGTATGCGAAAGCGAGCGGAAATCATCCAGCTTTATTGAATCTCCCACGCCCTATGATAGCCGTACCGTTTCAACTCCTGCGCACATGCCTGAGACTAGGAATAGCCCTGCCTTGGAGATATCTCCCCACAATAGAACCCCATCAGTAGTCTCCTTTGCCAGCACCGTATGTCTGAGTCCCTCGTTAGTAATGTTGCCTGCGGTAAAAAAGAATCGGCTCGGAAAACGTGACAAGGGATTCCGGAGTTCTGATTGGAGCGCTTGGAGGCTCTAGCCAATCGATTTCCGTGTTTCTAATCCTTGTTTTCCGTTATTTTTTCTCTTCCGCAGGCTGTATACTGATCCTGGTGGTAGAAATTTTCTCAGAGCACAAGTACCGCTATTATACCCAATTGCAAGGGGCAATGTTTATTTGGTGTCTGCCACTACGGAGGTACAGCGTGTAAGTTTTGTAGGTTCCACAAACCAGGACTGCCATCCTCACCCCTGTGTAACCTACAAAACTTACACGCTGTACCTCCGTATGTGTTCCTTTCCCGCAGTCGAGTATTTAAGGCCTCAAACAGTTTCTAGGCCATAGTACACGTACTGTACAAGTACTCGTACCTATGGGGGCGCTCACTTGTTGTGATGCGCTCGGGGGATCTGTAAAATTCGCAAAACTATTCATGCCGATCCCATACTAATCTCTATGGAGACAAGGGTTATTTTTTCCAATTTTTAACGACCCCCGAGGACCATTGCATGCGATTGATACAAATTCGGATCTCGCCCACACTAAGGCACTAGCTGCGCAAGTTTAAACGAGTGAATAATAAATAATTCCAAGTGTTCCCCTTGTTTTTGTAATTTTTTCTGTGTTTTTAGCTCAACCATTGAGGTAGATGTTTTGATTGTCTCAGAAGTTAAAGATTTCTGGACAGTGCTCGATTAGGAACCTTTGCATATCAGGTCACTAGTTTTTGTCACCTTCACCATCCTGCAATCGCTGAAGCAATCGTTGACGAAACATGTACTACACCCCACTTGTATTCGCACAGTGCTATCGACACAAACTCGGACCTTACCCGCACCAAGACCCATCCACCATTGAAAGCGAGATGGTGTGCTGGGTTTAGGCATAGACCCCTGAAATCAATGGTGTTCTAAGCCCTTTCTCTTCGATTTGCCATTTCTCTTCGAGCCCACAACTTCTTCTATCATACTCTCTAATCACGCGTTCTGAGCTCCCAACGTGTTCACGTGGGGGCAAGACAACGCCAATGTCGTACCCGCTTCGTAGTTATTATTAGCCGGGGTGAGGGCTGGAAAAAAACAAGTCCTATCCCGAGATACGGTGCTCTCACTGGCTCGAGTATTGTTACTTTGGTCAACAATAATTCCTGTCAAAGTTCGATGCAGCGAGGCTCGACAAATCTCCACATCTACCTCCGATTGGGCTGAGAATTGAAATGGGTAAAGGGCCAAAGTTGGCTATTTCCCAAGCGTGATCGTTTCCTGCCGCCTCTGCTCGTACGTATCAGCTGTTTTATTTGAAGGAATAAAAAACGGAGCGATGATGATGATATATCGATTGATCTGCTCTAGCGCCGCGCATATCGGTACAAGTAGAGGGGTCATGTTGCAGCAACAAGTGCACAACTTGTGACGGTGTTGTCGTTTTTGACGCCCATCTCCAATCATTCTCGCTGGAAACATGTTCACTCAGTGGTCTCAGCGGCAAGAAAAGGGAGAGATAGGAAAAAGCACTTGGAGGAGGACGAATGAGATTATGAAATTATTCGCTTCAACAGGGCTGACTGCCACATTAAACAATTTGCCGTAGCCGAGCCTTGGCGAGGGACGGGGCTAAAGCCAACTCTTGATTTTTGTTCGTTAGATAAGTTAGTCTACCCTACCATTTGCAGGAAGCAAGGGGAAATAGTGGATGGTTGATACGGGATCCAGCTTATTTGTCAAGGACGATTGGAAGGGGTAGGGGGAGGATGCGATCCTTGGAATGAGCCGTTGAAGTAACTAGATGAGCCCAGGCAATTCCTCATTGGGCATTGCAGGAATTGGACAGGATTTGTTTGCTTTAGGCAACATGTTGATGTTGTGCTTGTATGTCCTCGCTATTCCTCTTCTTCGAGACATTTCGGCCCCGAAGAAGGCAAACCATTCTGAAGCCCATCATCTCTGCATAGGATGGGCACTGATGGTATGGCACAGTATCGTATGGTCGTACCCCTCTGTCCCGGGAGGTCAAAATCCGAAGGATCTGTCGGGCGCAGTGAGTGATCCGGCCATGTTCGCAAAGACCATCCATATCAATGAGCAGGAAGATTGAGTGGAACAAAGATTATACCCGAATTCCTCGAGAATATTGGGGTTGCCATGGATGTGTGGTATGTATGCTATACGCATGTACTCAAGTACGAATTGTACAATACTGGTAGGTAGGATCACAGGGTGCTCTCTTGAATTCTCCAAGAGACATCATCTGATACCGCAACACAGAAGAGTACCAGTACGGCATGTGTTACGCGCATTACTCGAGTACTCGAGCACTGTGCATGCCACATACGCTGCTGCGCATATTCTGAACCTCGAATTCCCAGGGATTGGCATGATGTGAAGGGGGGAAGGAGAGAGGTGACGGTCTCAGATATTTTGCATGCCGGCATGAGAGGGGCGGGCTATAGGTGTGGATTGACTGATATCTACATCTCAAATACACACTACAAATTTCTCTAATATTTGTTTCATGGTTTTTAACGATATCGAACTACACTACCTTTCTATTTTAACCTAAGCGGAGGGTTCCGGTAAGATGTGCTAGTGCTGGTGCAGTACGGTATTTGGGGAATGATTTTCCTTGAGGTTTTTTTGAATTGTTTCTTTTTTGCTCCTCGTTCGCTTGGAACTTAAGAGGTCCAAAGCGGGCGCACCTTTCTTGCTTGTTGCACTCGTACATGGTGCCCGAGTGCAGTATCATATGACTGACAATATATGATAGATTACGAGCGGGAAGAAGTCTCTCTTTCCCTCTCTTTTTTTCTTTTTTCTTTTCTTTTCCCTTGGTGCACGAACCAGCAGGCTCCGAAAACCCTGCAAGTCATTTTCTCGCACCCGCAATCGCCGTCCTTCGCCTTCCTTGCCTCCAGCACCCTTTCCATCCCTTCCCCATCCAAAAAGTGTCCAGTGCTCGATCAAAGTATCTAGGGTTGGTTGGATTGGGCGGCAACATGGGCACAAATTCGCCTTCACCCTCCTTGTGGTGCAGAACCTCCAGAACTAATGTGCTGTGCAGATTCACATCGCCCTAGACTAAATACAGTAGTCTCCCTATCATCACCACAGGGAAGACTGTAAAATTGGCCCCTTGCCCTAGCATTCGCATCTTCCTGAGAGACGGATACTGTATTAGGGATGAGATTAGGGATGAGAATGGAAATATCTCTGAGAGTGTCACCACAAGTAACTCATGTAAGGCATAACACCGCACGATACGGTAAAAGATCAGTGACCAGTGCTCAGTGCCATGGCCCATGGGGCAGGTGGGTGTGGGTGTGCAGAGATACTTTTCCTTGCCAAGCAAATACAGGCACTCTCAGTACCTTTTTTAAGCCCCCAATTTATATTCCTCTTGTTTGGTGGGCCTGTTTTCACTTCTTCCGGCATGCGATATCCGCTCCTGGGCAGATACCGTGCTCAAGTACCAGTGCGGTAATTCTGAGCTATTTGGGTTTCGTAGAGGGCAGATCACGAACGTGAATACCCTCCGTACTCCATTGCGCTTCAGGAACGGAACTTCTGTCGACTGGCCTTGAGCATTGGCATTTTGGCGTGTCTCGCTCAAACAGAAGGGGGTGTTGTGGCATTGTGTGGAGTCGAATGGGAGGTCGCTTTGGCTTTGGAGATTCAACTCCCCGAGACCTACAGCTCCGCCTGCACGACTGGTACCGGCAAGCCCAGGACACATCCTCACACCTACACCTCACTCCTTTTTACTGCACTCCACCCACCTAGGCGTTGCTCCCACACCCCCTTCCCCCCTCCCCCCCCCCCAGAAAAATAATAATAAAGAATAGATAAATAATTCACACAACTGCATGCATGCTTGCATGTCCACCACACACCTTCTCGACTGAGAACATCTTCGGCAAGATCCAGCGAACCAACTTTTTGATGGCCATTGGATTGGGCTTGGAGCTGATCTGTGAACGTCGTTCTGCATTCATTCATTTCCATTCCCACGTCTCTTACCCCCCAAACTCTACGCTCGTGCCTTGGATTCCTTCCCCCCTCTCTTCCTTTATTCCCTTCTCATCCATTCATTCTCCCCTAAGTTAGAACCCGTGAACAGCAAGCAACGACAGGTTGGAAAGCAAAGTCCAACTCAGTTTGGAGGGAAACAAGAGAAGAGGAAAGCATCTCAAGCAGAAGCAGGAACGGAATCGGCCAGCAACTCGAGCTTGGGTTGGCCCATTCTCGTCCACAACGCACAGCGATCGCCATCCATCCACCCCCCTCACCTTCAACTATTCGGCTCTAGGGAAGGCTGATATCCGCCCCCCCCTCGTCTGCACCATCCACCCTTCGCACAGTGCCTTCAATGCCCTCTGTTATATCTGATGAAATGCCCAGGGCCAGCTCCACCATCACTCACTCCGTCACTACAAAACGCCGCTCGTTGTATCATTCAAACTCCTCTGAGTCTCTTCGCCCGGCAATAAAACGTGTATCCTGCTGCACGGCAGGCGTCTCTGCTACTACGGGCACCAATCTGAAGATGCGGTCACATATCCCAACAATGGATGCAGTTGATTTTGACAACCTTCCCCCAGCAGTCAGGCGAAAAGTGAGTTTTCTTTTTTCTTTTTTCCCCACAACCCACCCTTCCTTTGGCCTATTATTGTTACCCCCGCTTCATGGGATTGGCCCACAATTGCAATTACCCTGAAAGGCTGGAGAGGCTGGAAGAGATAGTTTACGTCTACAGGGAATTAAACGCTTACCTCTTTCTTTCTTTCTAGTATTTCTCTTCCCTAGAGAGATTACGGTACGCGCAACAACACCAGAATGGCGTGTCACCATTACCATCATCCAACCACGGAAGGACAATGAGCTCAGCCAGTGGGAAGTTTACAAGGTTAAGAACCAAGAGCCGGCCATCGTATGACAGCTTTCGAAGCACACATGTGTCCCCTCGGCCAGCAAAACTCTGCAAACCAAACCCTGAAGCCAATGCCTTCCTGTTATCCCAGGCTGACGCTAGATGGTACCTAGAGTTGCCAGAGACGATCAGGAGGAAGCACTTTTCAAGGGAGGAACGCATTCTATTGGCGACCAAGTGCGAGAGCATTATCGTTGATGCAGCAGACGAGGCTATATATCGAATGGGAAGGCACGCCAACCGTAGCTTGGACACACTTGATAGTCGCAGGTCATCAGGATCAGGTTTCAGGGACTCAATATATGATAGGGATGCAATGAATGCTGTCGAAGAGATCCGAAAGTCTTTTGGGTGGTTGGACGAGGATGGTGCGTTGGATTTACGACTGGACGAGTTTTATTGCTCTGACTCAAACAAGTTTGAGACGAATCCTGCTCCCTTGAGAAGCTCCCACAAAAGGACGCTATCTCTCTCTGGAAAGACTTTTAGAACACATTCATCATCTTCCTCTGTTCCCACTATCGGCAGACCATCCTTAGGAAGTCGTCGTCCGCCATCTCGTGGTATGAACGCCGCCAGACACCAACCATCCTTCTCTCAGAGCATTAATTCCATGGATACTGATGCCGCCTATTATCAAGATCCCGAAGCAAGATTGAAGCTTCGGGTATACTTGGCATCCCCTCAGAAATTTGACGAAGCAGTTGAATTTGGATTTCCTTCCACAGCAGAATCGAAAGGGTTCTCAAAGGTCCGCCCAAGAACCGCAACGATTCGGAAGGTAGAACCAGAAATCGACAACTTGCCCTCCAAGGAGGGAGACAATCTGTTTAACGACTTTGATAATGTCTCCGTGGCGGTTGGCGACGTTATGGATTACCAAAAGATGCGAGAGCTTGAAGACCAGACCCCGTCAACTGTAATGCCATCTAGGGTCAGCAACGTCAGCGTCTTCGATCCTTATCCTCACGCCTCTCCTGGGAATAGGGAAATGACATTGCGCATGACTTTAACCCGGAAGGATCTGCGCGCCGACGAGAACGAACTATACGGATGGAGGAAGAGCGATCCACTCGCACTGGAAGATCTCCCCCCAGCGAGCGACTCAGATGCGGGGCAGTTTGATTGGGGTCATAGCGGAAAAGGCTCTCAAACCGGACTTAAAAAACTATGGCGGAAAATGCGGGGCCTTCGATGATTTTGCGTAATATGGGAATTGTCATACCTTATTCTCTCCAACTTTACTTTTCTTTATTTCATTTTTCTTTGGTTCCCTGTTGTGCATTCAGCCTGGACTATTTTTTTTTGCACCCCTCTAGTTCATCGACCCATTGATTGGGAGCATGGAACTTATCTTCGGTTGGTGAACTTTTTTCTTTTCATCACTTCCTATTTTCTTTCTCTCGAGCAGGGTGGTGGTGGTGGCGGCGCACGGTTTCTTGGTTTTCAATATTTCTTTTTAACTTCATGCTTGTGTTTCTTTTTTTTCCTCTAAAATTGGTGGGGAGGTTGTGCCAACGTGTTCATGAATCAGGTGAATTTGGGGGCCCTAGACACAGTTCCTTGCTTTCGTTCTTTCGCATTCACTTCTAGAAAAGTTTATTATTTCATTTCATTGGGTTACATAGTCGGAAAGTTTGCTTTGGATAACATGGTTTGTGGGTGGTGCTGCAAATGTGGTATTTTTTTTTATATTTTTTTTTGTGGGTTGGAGTCCATTTCTTTCGCCCTACCCCCATTTCTTTAGTCTCTTTTTGATACCCCCTTACCGCTTCATCTTCATGGTCGAATAAATATTTGCGCGAATCACGTAAAACGTTTTAGTCTATAATTTCTTTTTCTCAATACCTCATTCCTTTAGTTAGCCTTGTGTCCCGAACCCTCCTCCTCAAGGGTTTTCTTCCTCCCTTTCCCTTCCCTTCCCTTCGATGGAGGAACGGTGCGGGCGGGTGATCCACGACTCAAATTTTTCGTTTCTTTTCTATACTTTAGTCATTCTATTATCTTAGTGTCATTGTAACTCTTTAGAAGGATGAATAATTCTCATCCACCATTTATATCTTCCGAAACCGCCATCCGTACCACGGTAGCGTGCAGATGAAACAAATACAGTATGGGGGGAGGGATAAGACTTGCGTTTCCACTCTTATCGTCATCACTGTCATCATCGCTGCCACCACCACTGCTACTATCATAAAAGGATATCTTGCCGTGCTAGTGATTCCTCCCCCCCTTCTTTCCTTCCATATGTTCCACGCGGCAAGACGTTGCTGGTTGTGCGTGCATCTATCTCGCAACGGTACAGTACAACGATATTAACGCTCGGTTTCCCGATTGGATGATTGGCGCGCAGCAGGCGGCAAAAGGGGGGTTTTAAATCGTCAGCATAATGAATGTAGCGGGGGTGATGGAAGGATAGCGAGAGAGAGGGGAGGATAAACGGATAGGAGAGGGGATACGGTAGTGAATGATTCACATATTTCTTAGGGTTTATTGCTACTGGAATTCAACTATATGATCTGAAGGGAGAGGTGAACGGTTACTGATAACGCGGTAGTCTTGGCAGAATGAAGTTTCCACGGTTCCTGAAAGATTGAACCATCCCCAATTGAACCATCCCCAGTTCCCAGATTTCACACACTTTTGGTACAAAAGGACGAAGAGTCTAGCACGAAAACCCAATGGCAGCCGGGGAGGGACACCGCGACCCAGCCAATAGTTCTTTGAAGAGGATCTTTCACGATAGTAGGGGATTTTTAGCACTTGTTCTCCGCGCTGCACCGGTCAGCAACGACGCTGTTGTGATGGCTCAAGTGCTTGGAGATGTACGAAGGGGACAGGGTTGAGGCTCTCGCTCGGACAGGTAGGGGCTAAAGTACAGACAGGTATAATAATATGATACTCTTAATGACATTGTGATACCGGTGCCAGTGGGGCAGAGGTCAAGATTTAGGTATTATAAGTTGGCAGGATAATAAAAGATTGAAAAGCTTGTTTAAGGGAGAGTAAGTGAATCCGAGTGATATCATTTGAACGGTGGAATGCTTTGTTTCTCTATCGGTATGATGATACCGGTGTAGTGCTATGCCGGTATCATACCGGTACGATATATGCCTTCAGAGGTGAGCAGGAACTTACCGTATCATAGCTTTAGATTTGTTTGTTGAAGAAGCCCCTTGGCGCTGGATTGTTAGCGCAGAATTAATACTAGCCAGGGTAGGGTAGAGCACGGGTACCAATAAGCCGCAGCAGAATGGATGCCGACTGCATTGCCCCTGAGCCCTTCCCTTCTTCATGCCCTTGTCGCGCTACCAGCTTCAGGTTGAAGATCGGCAGGGCAGTTTCCTTTTTCGGTATGCTTTCGCTGGTGCTGATTGGCTGTCGGCCACAACTCCAAGTCTTGTCTTCGAGGAACCTCTTGCTGAGACGCGCCCCTCCCCTCCCTGGATATTTCCCCTTCTCGGTGTTCCCCCCTCCCATTTTGCTTGCAACTCCTTCTGAGTTCGGTCTGCCCTTTCGTCTTGGCGACAAACGAGCCCCCCCCTTCACCAGGTGCTCTATCCATTTCTTCCAACTGTGTTGCTTATCCACCCACCCTTCTTTTCAACATCAATACACATTCTGCTTCATTGCAGAGTACCCCGTTTCTCTCTACCACCCCTCCTCGGTATACCACCTCCTCCTCATTGACTCGTATGGACGGGTAGCCTATCTTAATGAGGCCCTCGTAATCATCTTCCACACATTCCTTATTCCTTATTATTGGACTTTTAGTCCTTAGACACTCCTTAACAAACAAGCCCAACGCTGTATTGCGCCGGTCGCAGCAATCACACTCACTAACTAGCACAAATATACGCGATGTCACTCTTATCACTATGTGAACGCCAGTCTCTTGGTATCCATGTTACCGACATGGACGTGGAGGAATCTCAACCACCCTTGTTGGGGGAGAAGAACAACTTTGAGGTCGAGGAAGAAGAGCTAAAGTTGGAGGCCGAGGCTTGTTCAAAGGTTTCGAGGGCACAGCTTTCTTTGATTTACTCTTTGCATTTAGCAGAAGCGTATGTTTTTCTCCATATTTCTCTCAAGATTTGATTACAAGCTTCTAGTATTAAACCAGTTGACTGATATTTCGGGTAGTATCGTTGCCTCGAGCCTGCAACCGCAGCTCTACATGTTACTGCGCGATAGCCAACTTTGCGGAAGCGTTAACTCGGCTTACTGGACAGGTTTGGTGGAAACTATGTTTGCTCTTGGTTCTATTGCCGGTTAGTTGGTTCCGGCTGGGTGGAATTGGGATCTGGAGATGCTGATACAGTGGAGATAGGTCTCTATTGGGGTCGGCTCGGGGACAAGCATGGAAGGAGGCCTGTTGCACTTGCGGGAATGCTCGGGATGACAATATCTTGTGTGGTCATGGGATTTAGCAATGGGCTTGTTAGCTGTGCTTTGATTCGAGCTTTTGCTGGGCTTATGAGCTCTTCCATTCGAGTTTCTACTGCCACCATGATTGGGGATGTTAGCGAAACGTCAAGTGCCAAAGCTCGCAACTTTTCAAGGCTTCCGCTCGTGGCTACTGGAGGAGTTATCGGACCACTCTTGCAAGCCCTTCTTGCCCACCGATTTTCATCCGATAATAATATTTGGAAGACCTTTCCAATTTTGAGCTCCCAACTAGCTTGCGCGAGTTTGATGTTCATCTTCTTCCTAGTCAACTTAATTTTCCTTCAGGAGGTTTGTGGCGCTTATTTCCCACCAATAATCACGTGTTTACTAACACTAATTTCTAGACGCTACCAACTTCGTCATCGGAAGGTTTTGACGAGGAAACACAGCTGCTTCCTCGGTCAGCCGAATTTTTCACCGAGAAGGACACATTCCTTGGACAGGCCGAATACCCTGCAACCCCGCGCCGCCGGAACACCCTTAAGGATGAGAGACCAGAGCCTATCAGATTTTCTGAGATTATGCGTGCGCCGTCTCTAATGGTCCTTTTGTGTTCGTACTCGTTCCTTTCGCTTCACTCGGCGTCATTTGATCAGCTCTTGCCCCTTCTCGGTAACTCTTCTACAGAACATGGGGGGCTTGGCCTACCGTGCTTCTTCTTATCGCTCGTTGTACTGTTCGCCGGCATCGCTGCCGGTATCGTGATCTATTTAGGGTTCGCCAAATCGGTGCAACGTCTCGGTCTGCTCCAGCTTTACCGGCTCTGCTGCTGGATCTACCCAGTCATCTACATTGCAACCCCACTACTGTCTAAGGTTGCAGTAAGCTCCGAAGTCGCAGTATGGGTATCGTCGGCTAGTTCAATTTTCACCAAGACGTTGGTCACTGGGTTTGCTCAGACCCTCGTGACGTACCTTGTAACGAATGCCAGCCCTGATGCTTTCAGCCTCGGCAGTATTATGGGAGTCATGCAAGGCGCAAGTGTGTTCCGAAGTCTTGCACTCGCTGGAACCGGTGCTGCATTCTCGCTCAGTGATGATGTGTCGATTGAGACCACCAACTACAGTCTTTGGGCTGCTATGGCCATTGTTTCCCTCGGTGGCGCAGCCGTAGCATACTTTGTACGAGACCATCCTACTGTACGGGACTACTCTTCGTCTCTCAAGTGGGAGATTTGCTACGAATCTTCGGAGGACTTGGCTATCTAAATGTGGCTTTATAATACAAAGTGCACAACCACTCATTCTCTTGCCTCGTTATTGCCTTTTACTTAAGTATCGCTTTCATTTTATGGCGCAACGAAAGATGCAGGAAGCCTTATCTTGACTGGGTCACTTACACTCCTTCCTCCAGGGATGGTCTCAGCTTTCGAGACCCTTTCTAACAGCATATAAGGCGTCGAAGTTGTTTTATCAACAAAATTATTCGGCATTTTTCTCTTCTTGTCTGTCTCTATCTAATTATCTCTACTCCTTCTATTAGGGAGGCTGCCGCACCGCTGCCGGGATGGCGGCGGCTGTTTATTTTGTCTCATACCCTTTATTTCGACATTTAGCATTCAGCGCTCTCTTTTATATCCTGATCCAGAGGGGATGGAGCTGTATTTAAATAACTTGGGGGTCTCGTCTTTTTCCTTTTTCTCCATTTTTCCTTGGTATATTCTCCTAGTGTCTTTCTGGCTGTGGATTTGGTGTTTGCTAACTAGCGTGAGGCCCTCTCTTTTTTTCTTGACTGTTTTTGAAGAGTTTTTTTGTGTATTATTACTGAATCTGTTGAATTTGTTGAAACAAAAGAAAGGAGAAAAACCATCCTCGTCAACTCCAGCCCAGTCCAAGTCCGTGATCGATGGTAATAAGTTGATTATTTAGAGTTGGGTAGAAAAGAAAACTACCAGTAGCATAGATGGAAGTGGGATTGGTTACGAAAACTGAAGATATGGGCATGTGTCCTCGGTTTGCTGAGCGAGGGATAATACCACATTTGTTCGTCCGAAGAGGGTTCATGTGTAATCACTCGAGATGTTATTATTATTACCATTATTATTATTGTTGGGATGTGCGATAATAGGATACTGAAGTGGGAAGTGCAAGCGCCGAAAGGCCCCTTATTTGTATTTATTTTACCCCCCCCCTCCCCCGATTGGATTGGTTGTGATATGCCAGGGGTTGTGGTAGGGTACGCTAGTACCCGTACTATTACCAAACCGGTAAAGCGGTAACAGGTAAGGGTTGTCAGTTTTATTCAATCTGATTGGATAGTTCTCCGACCTTGCTTGCAGTACTCGAGTACTAGTACTGTCTCTGTCTCTGTCCGTCTGTCTCAAGCTTCTTCCCCCCTATTTTCCTGCTAAGTGCTTTTTGCACTTTTGAAAACACCACACCTACACTATCTCGAGTTTTCCGCGTAATGTGACCTGTCAGGTTACACAGATACAATCCTACCACACCCAAACCTCTCCAGAGAATGGCTTCCTCTGGGACGGAGATGGACATAGAAGAGAATGAATCGGCTGGCACCCCAACCCCGTCAGAGAAGGGTAAAAAGAGTGACCTCTTGCCAGACGTGGTTCAAACAAAGAAGATGATAAAGGAATACCTTAACGTGTTTGGCCCCCCTAAAGAGTCGCCTGTAATGGAAACCATTGGAGACCTTGCAAACGAAGACTTTACGGATGCGGATATTACGATGATGATGCTGGTGCTAGGCCTGGCTCAACAAGTCAAGTCACTGGCACTCAATGCCACGGTCCAAAACCTCACGAAGATGGTCCAGGATCGACCAGCGGCAACGTTAACAACACGGAAGAACGACGAAAAACAAGAGGCGGGGTCCGAGCCAAAGGAGAAAGCCGGATCCATGAGCTACGCTCAGGCCGTCAAGAACAATAACCCGGAGCCGGGGCCAAAAACCCCACACAAGCGGAACCAGAAACGAAAAGGGAGCGCCGGACCTACCCCACCAGAGAAACCGATGGCCAAGGTAGCGAAGGGAGGAGAGAAGAAGGAAGTAAAGGATGAGCCCCAAGGATGGAAGATAGCGGGCCCACCCAAGCCGAGAGGCGCGAAGGCGACGAAAAGGAAAATGTTTGCAACTAGGATGACCGCAAAACCGTTGGCAGATCCGGCCAAAGAGGAAGCGAAGATCGCCCTGTCGCTTGCCGACACCCTAACCCGTTGCGAGTGCAAATCCCCCGTTAACATGCAGGTTGCATCGAATAAGGTTAATGGAACGATAACCATCACCACCCCCCCAGGAACCGAGTCAGCGCAATACAATAAGTACTTTGACAAAATGACGGAAGCGCTGAATGGGACACTGGGAGAGGGGGAACCGAAGTACATGCAATTCAGGAGGGTGCCTACGGACGTTAGCTTGATGGTCCACGGTATCTTCTATGACACTGTTCCCGACAATAATGTTGAACTCGATATTCTGATTAGAGAACAACTTATGACTGCCCACAAGATCAACCTTACCTCGGCTAAGTTCCTGCGAGAAGAGCCAAGGACGAAGACACCCGACAAGAAGGCCACCTCCATCATCATAAGACTTGGGGAGGGAGATGCGTTGAAACTAGAACCCTGTTTCCTTCTAATGGGAAAGTACAAGGACGCCAGGATTATGTGGCATGCGACCCCCACTACACAGTGTACCAGATGCTGGAAGTACGGTCACCCCAGAGTGGGGTGCAAGGAAACTCTGGACATCTGCCCTGTTTGTTCAAAGAACCATCGCGAGGAAGACCATAGATGTCAGCAAACCGCGTGCAATGGTTACAAGAGGATAATCCCTGGCTGTTGTCTCATGACGCCTGCGAAATGCCTGGCCTGCGGTGGAAGTCACTCTGCGAAGGACAAGGAGTGCCCCGAAAAGGTTAGGGTTAAGGAGGAGGCACAGAAAAATTACGATCGACGGATGGCTCCCCTGGCTGACCGCGATATGGAGGACGCCCAAAATGAGACCGAAAGGTCGTAATGGAGGGTAGTCGAGATGCAAATAGAACGAAAAGAGTGAAAATTAAGGTAGCACAGCATAATTGCAGAGGGAGCAATGATGTTTTTATTTCGTTATTTCATATTGTAAAGAATTTTGATATTTCTTTTGTATGTGTTCAAGATCCACCTTTATATAACGGGGACCCCATAAGAGCACCCGGATATGAATGTGTTTTTCAGAAAGTTGGAAAGATTCGAGTATGTACTTATGTTTCTTTGAGGGTACTGCTTGAAATTTCTTTTATTTTAGTTCCTACTGTGGATGATGTTTTGTACATGCGGGTGTTCGCGCGGGAGGGGAAGTTGATTGGACAGAGCCGATCGGCGGGCATAGTCAACGCATACAACCGGAATGAGGCGGGGGACCATTCGGTTCCACCTGAGTCGCTCTTTACTGAGAGAAACGAACCAACTATAGTGGTTGGAGACCTGAACGTACACACCTCACTCACCGACCCAATGAGGGTGCTAGCACACTCGGAGAGGAGAAGAGGGGAGGTTTACATGCGCATTGCGGCCCTAAACGGGTTCACCATCATTAATACCCTGGGAATCTATACAAGGTTCCCGGATTACCCTAAAATCCACCGCCCCTCAGTCATCGATTACACCCTGGTAAACGCACCCATGTCGGCCAGGGTATCTAGATGGAGGGACTTGATACAGAGAACCGGCTCCGACCACATCGTTATTGTCACCGAAATCGAGTCTGAGGAGATCGAACTGGCGAGGCCAGCTCCGGACTGGGAAAAGATTAAATGGCGCACCGAGAAAGGGGAACCCAACCCCGAAATCAAGGAGGTC